>ERZ779939.68-NODE-68-length-24463-cov-6.05937_pt1 | contig 24463 bp, 28 predicted proteins | sample MGYA00511091_ERZ779939 | MGnify/ENA primary metagenome ERZ779939 (study PRJEB29588, sample SAMEA2156362) | human gut metagenome | biome: human gut; feature: human-associated habitat; material: faeces | place: Denmark | collected 2008/2010 ... | reverse complement strand
TTATCTTTTTCTTTGGTTTCTTTTAAGCTTTTGCCCTTACAGGGCGCATTGATGATTGCTTTCATCCCCAGGGTGTTGCCCTGGGCTAGGAGCTTCTGCCCCTTCAGGGCGTTCTCCCCCAAAAAGACCTTAGGGTCTATAAAACGAAAAAAGCCGCTAGACCGAAGTCCAGCGGTTGTTTCTCTCATTTTTTCGTTCGCAAGTAATTTCAAATTACTTAGCAGAATCTGCAGCAGTTGTATCAGCAGCAGCAGTTGTGTCAGCAGCAGTTGTATCTACCTGAGCTGTGTCAGAATCAGCAGAAGCTGTGTTCTGAGCTGTTTTGTTACCACATGATGCGAAAGAGATAGCTGCGATAGCTACGAACATAAAAACTAATTTCTTCATTTTCTTTGCTTTTTTAAAATCTGTAAAACAATCATTTGTTCTTTTGAACGATGCAAAGGTAAGCATTTTTTTGATACGTTGTTCTTTTTTTTGCGATTTTTTTTTAGGTGATTTTGTAATAAAATTACAAATCGCTATAAATCAACTACTTATAAAGTGCTAACAAAGGTTAAAGTTTTTGGTATGCTCGGAAACAGCCTAATTTTAACACTTTTCGGTGTTTTTTAGCGTAACAAGGGTGCGCGCCAACACCTCTTCAGAGCAGCACTATATACATATAATAAGGTACGCGCGCGAGAGAAAGAACAGAAGATTTTCCCAAGAAATCGTCCCCAAAAACTTTGATTGCCGAGAATTTTTTCGTAACTTTGCACTCAAAACAAAGAAACAAACAGAAAGAAAATGATACAGCTAAAAGAAAATCAGGGCATTCCCCGCAGCATTCTCCTGATGATGGCTATCGTCGCAGGACTCACCGTAGCCAACTGCTACTACAATCAGCCGCTTCTCGAACTCATCCGCCACGACCTGGATATTACCGAGCAGAAGGCTAACCTCATCACCGTCATTACCCAGATAGGTTATGCGCTGGGCTTATTCTTCCTCATTCCCTTGGGCGACATGCTTTCGCGCAAGAAACTCATCCTTGTCAATATGACCATTGCTGCATTGATGGCAATCGTGATGGCTGCAGCGCAAAACGTTTGGATGCTCTGGGGAGCTTCACTGCTGATTGGCGCCTGTTCGGTGATTCCGCAGTTCTTCATTCCGATAGCCGGACAGTTTTCGGAACCCAAGAACAAGAGCAGGAATATGGGCATTGTACTCTCCGGACTGCTGACGGGCATTCTCGCCTCACGAGTAATCAGCGGTTACATCGGCGAATGGCTGGGATGGCGGGAGATGTTTATCATAGCTGCTTTCGTGATGGTGTTTTGCATGGGAATCATGCTGCTGATGATGCCTGAAATGAAGCGCAACTATGTAGGAACCTACAGAGGGCTGATGAGCACGATAGCAGAAATTTTCTTTTTCCATTCTTCTATCCGCATCTATTCCACCCGTGCAGCCTTCGGGTTCGGCAGTATGATGGCAATATGGTCTTGTCTGGCGTTCCATCTGGCGCAGCCACCTTTCAGCGCAGGAAGTGATATGGTAGGAATGCTCGGACTTTGCGGAATCATGGGAGCCGTTGCTGCCAGTGGTGTGGGAAAACTGGTTCCTAGGTTTGGCATTCGAAAATTCAATCTGTTCGGAGCAGGAATGCAGATCATCGCCTGGGCAATAGCCTTGCTTTTCGGCGACACTTACGCCGGACTCATCGCAGCCATCATCCTGGTTGACATCGGTCTGCAATGTCAGCAGCTCAGCAATCAGAGTGGTTGTCTGCAGGAGATTCCGCAGGCTTCCAACCGCGCCAACACCATCTTCATGACTAGCTATTTCATCGGTGGTTCGCTAGGCACTTTCTGTGCCGGTTACGTCTGGACGCAAGCCGACTGGCTCGGTGTCTGCATCGTAGGAATCGCTTTCGCCATGATTTCTCTGCTTATCACGCTAAACTGCAAGAAATAAACATATAAAAGAAAAGAGATTATATTCCCGACTTACAGGAACATAATCTCTTTTCTTATTTTGATAGAGACTGAAGCTGGCATTTCTGCCGAAACTTCAACTACATCTTTTCATCTCCGTACATTTCCGTCCACCAGGAAGCATCATCCTGCAACCACTTGGCAAACCAGGCAAAGATGGTGTTCTGCCATTTCAGTCGCTTCTCGTAGTCGATGATGTGATGATCCTGACCATCTACCAATACCATCGCCGTAGGACGGCCAAGGAGTTTCAGAGCCGTATAGAGCTGGATACTCTCGCCCACAGGTACATTATTATCTGCCGTGCCGTGAACAAACAGCAGCGGAGTATGAATCTTGTCGGCATTATAGAGCGGACTCTGATCTACAAAGAGATGCTTGTTGGTCCAAGGATATTCGTTCGCCATAGAAACTTCGCTGTAGCTGTAGCCCCAATAGCCCTCACCCCAATAGCTGGTGTGGTCGCTGATGCCTGCATGAGAGATGGCGGCTGCAAAGAGGTCGGTCTTGGTCTGAAGATACTGAGTCATGAATCCGCCGTAGCTGGCGCCGATGCAGCCAATCTTCTTGCGGTTTACGAAAGCATGCTCATCGCAGAAAGCCTGGGTGCTGGAGATGATGTCTTCAGCCACTCCCTCGCCTGCCGTATCTACATGGCGGGCTGAGAATTTCTGACCGAATCCGGTAGCTCCACTAGGATTCACAACCAGCACTACATAGCCCATTGCCGCATAAACATGATGAGGATAACGGCTCTGGAACATGCGGCTCGTAGGACTGCATCCGCCATAATAGTTCACTATCATCGGATACTTCTTGGCAGCATCAAAATGAGGTGGCAGATAGTAACGGCAGCAAAGGGTGTCGCCACGAGAGTTCACGAAATCCCAAGCCTTGCATTCGCCCAGTTCAACATCCTTCAACTCGCGCGCACTCAAATCGTCAACCAATTGCGATTTCAGCGCCTTCGTATTCATCTTATAGAGTCGGTCGGCATTGGATGCACTCTGACCGGAGAAAGCCATTTCTGCTGCAGAAGATGCAAGCGAGAAACTCTTGATGTACTCTTCAGGAGTCTTGAGAAGCGTAAACTTACCCGATTTCGGATTGAACTGGAAGAGATGCACGCAGTCTTTATCTTCGGCTGTAAAATAGATATTTCCATCGACCTTGCTCCATTCCACACTCTGCACATTCGGATTGAAATCCCTGGTCAGCGGACGAACCTTCTTATCCGACAAGGTCATCAGATAGAGCTGGGTGTCGATCATGCTAGGTGTCTGTCCTTCTTCCACATTCTTTCCAATGCCGTTGAAAGCTTCTGGCGAACCCGTAACGAGAATGCTCTTGCCATCTGGCGAGAACTGGGCGCTGTTCAGAAATTCGCCCTTCTCTATCAGGGTTTCTACCTTTGGCGTTGTGGCTCCAGATGCATTCATACTGCCCAAATCCAGGCGGTAGAATGATGTCAGGGTTGTAGGACGCTTGGTGAGTCGCTCCTCTCCCTTTCCTATCAGCAGATAACGCGAATCGGCAGAAATATCCATCAGATAGATGTTGTGGTAACCGAAGGTGAGCGGCTGGAGAATGCCCGATGCAAGATCATATTTGGCGAGATTGCTGCGCTCGCGCCAACCAGGCTGTCTGTCTTCCGGTTCTTTTACATCATAAACTTGCGGATCCTTTTTTCTGCCTTCAGTAGTGAGCGTATAGATGAGTGTTTTTTCATCGGGTGTAAACTGGAACCAGCCTTCAGGAAGATGGCTTGCCAGCACTTCGCGCTCCATCGTCAGCGGATTGATGGTGATGAGCTGCAATGTGCCATCCTGCTTTTCTTCTCCGGCAATACTACTGTCGCTCGCCTTCTGGGTGAAATACAATTTATTGCTTGCAGGCATCCATTTTACGTTCTCCTCAAATGTAGCCATCACTCTGTTAGTCTGAGAGTTGCGCAATTCGCTAATGCTATGGTTATTACCTTTTCTATCTACCCATGTTTTCCGAACTACGATAAACTTTCCGTTTGGTGAGATAGAAACACTCGGATAGTTGGGCGCACAAATCACATCATAGATATTATAGGCGCGCTTGGCTGCCGCATCACCTACAGAAAGCGGAGCACCGTTGGCTGCGGTTACGGTCAACTTGATAGATTTCTTATCAGAAGATGCATTCTTCCGGGTAAGATATTTGATGACAACCGTATGCTGCGAAGGAGTCAGGATGGTTTCAGCCTTATCGCCGTTCACCTCTACCTGTTCGCCGTCTACAAACAGGCGGTATTGCTCCAATCCTTCTACCGCTATGGTTGCTTTAGTGCGCTGGGTGTTAGAAACGCAGAAAGAAGCCAGATGGAGCGCATCCTGCTTGTCGGCAAGGAGTTGGGCTGCAGTCACCTCTTTACCCTTATTTAATAAGGTGAAAGACAGCGGCGAATCGAGCAACTGCTTAAGGTCGAACACTTCGCCTTTGATGTTCACACTGTCAGCCATCCAAGGCTGTGCTACGGCATAGGGGCCTGCATATTTCAGCGTTTTCACCTCTATGGTTTCGGCACTGGCAGAGATTGAAGCCATCAGGGCAGCTGCCAGCAGTCCACTTTTTGTTGTTTTCAGAATCAGTTTATTCATAAATATCCTTATTTTTGTTTTTGGTGCGAAATTACAAATAAAATTCGAGATAAACGAATGTTTCTGTTACAATTCGCTTTTTTTGCTGCATTTTTGCCTTACAAATGTTATCTTTAAGCTAATCGGATGAGCCAGTAGGTTATTGTTGGGTTAACCCCCTCTCCAACGAGTTGCAATGCATAAAAAGCATTGCAACTCGTTTTTTTTTGCGATTTATTGTCTATTTGATTTCTTTTTTGTACTTTTGCACGCAAAATATCACATAAAATAACAGAATGATGAAGAAACAGACTCAAGCTATTCATTTGGAATATGAGCGCCGCGATGCATACGACTCGCTGAGCGTGCCAGTATATAACACCCTTGCCTACGAATTCGACAATGCTGCCGTCATGGCAGAAGCATTCACCGACAAGATTAAGGCTCCAGATTATTCGCGCGTAGAGAACCCTACGGTAACCAACCTGGAGCGCCGTGTGGCAGCCCTTACCGATGCTGCTCATGCCACCGCCTTCAACTCAGGAATGGCGGCCATCAGCAACACCCTCATGGCGCTGGCAGCACAAGGCAAAAATATTGTTACATCCAAGCATCTCTTCGGCAATACTTATGCCCTGCTCGTAGCCACTCTGCGCCGTTTTGGTGTAAAGGTGCGTTTGCGCGATTTGACCAATATCGAAACCGTGCGCGAAGCCATTGATGATGACACCTGCTGCGTATTTCTCGAAATCCTGACCAACCCACAGCTGGAGGTTGCTGACCTGAAAGCCATCTCTAGATAAATTTTAAAAAAATAGCCGTAACTACTGCAAATATAGTTACGGCTATTATTATAATATGGTGGAAGAATGCTTTATTCCCCCTCCATCAAATCATGAACCAGTTTGATTTCGTAATACTCAATACCGGCTCCCAGGGCTTCCTTTATTTCACTAAAAAGCTCCAATTCTGGATGAGCCTTCATGAAATCACGGATTTTCTTTTCATGGGCACTTGAAATCAGCGCCCGCAGTCCAATCTTTCCTTCTTTCACATAAGGAGTAAGATGACCAATAATGGTACCTTTGGTATAACCCCGCTTAGCAGCAATCTGATCTACCGTCATTCCCTGCATATAGAAATCATAACTTACCTCCTTCGAAGCGACTTTCGGCACCTTCGGTTCATTCGGTTTCTTCTGTCTCCTTGACTTTCTGCCCGAACCGCTATCTGATGAGGCATCAGCATCCAACAGCAAGAACTGCGCCTTCTTTTTCAGATAATCTGTTACCGTGAATTCTGCACTACATTCATACTTCAAAAGCCGTTCTTTTAATTTTACATCCTCTGAGAAAACTGAGAAGCGGTCTTCAAACTGTTTCCTAGCTACCTTGTTGTCTGTATCAAGATTCGACTTTCTGATTAAATCACTCAGAATGCCGATTTTGTCAAGAAAATACATAGCTCCCTTATGAATACGGTCTTGCAGCTCAGCCTGTCTTACATCAGGATTTCGGGCAAGCATACCCGTATACTGCACACGGAATTTATCCGATACGGCTATCAGACTCTTCAGCACCACCTGCAGCTTCTGATACTCGCTTACCACGCGCGGATATTTACCATTAAAAAACTCTACCAGGCAGCGCATCAGATGCTCATAGCTGGCTCTGATGGAACAAAAATCGAAGAGTTCGCTGATGCAATAAATGATGTATTGCAGCTCCAGACTGCTGATTTGCTCCTGACTAGGCGCAGCAAGCTGGCTGGTGAATGCATCCACCGTCTGACTGCTGATAATGGCTCCGCGAGAAAGCGGTTGACTGAGCACCATGCCCTCCAAAGTCTTGCAGCGGCTCAGTGCCACATAAGTCTGACCATGGGTAAAAGAATGAGAAGCATCGATGATGGCATGTTCGAAAGTAAGTCCCTGACTCTTGTGGATAGTTATCGCCCACGCCAGACGTAGAGGATACTGCATGAATTTTCCTTCCACCGTCTCCTCTATCTCCTTGGTTTTCTCGTTCAGCGTATATTTCGCATTGGTCCACTCCATTTTCTCCAGGTCAAACTCCTCGCCCGAATCCTTACTGCGAACGGTAATCTTGCTGCCGTCTTCATCGGTCCTAACCCCTATCACCTCACCTATCATACCATTATAAAAACGGTGCTGCGGGTCGTTCTTGATGAACATCACCTGTGCTCCCGGCTTCAATGTGAGTTTGAAATCGGCCGGATAAGATGTTTCAGGGAAATCGCCTTCTATATCTGCTGTAAAAGAAAATGACTGCGCAGGCAAGGCAGCAAGCTGCTGTTCGTTGATATACTGGGCAGGCGCATTATGGGTGGTAAGCCTGATATAATTGCCCTCCTTAGGTGGTACAAAATTTGGAATATAGCGCTGGTTCAGAGCCTGCAGCGTAGCTTCAGAAGCCTTATTCTCCCTAATCTGGTTGAGCAGCGAGATAAACTGTTCATCCTGCTGCCTGTACACCTTTTTAAGTTCGATGGTGAGATAACCCACCTGCTTCAGAGCGTTGCTGCTGAAGAAGAAAGGAGTATCATAATGCTGCCCCAGCAGATGCTCTTCCTGTGGCGTAACCACGGGTGCCAGCTGCTGCAAATCGCCTATCATCAGGAGTTGCACACCACCAAAAGGCAAATCGTGGCGCTTGCGATACTGGCGAAGCACAGAATCTACAGCATCGAGCAGATCGCTGCGCACCATACTGATTTCGTCGATAACGAGCAGGTCGATACTGCGGATGATATTGCGCTTGAGTTTGCTGAACTGATAGCGTTTCTGTTCGCCGCTGCCAAAGGTCGTGCCCGGCACGTATGGCGAGAAGGGAAGCTGGAAGAACGAATGGATGGTCATTCCTCCGGCGTTGATGGCTGCAATGCCCGTAGGAGCAAGCACAATCATTCGTTTTGGCGACAGTTCTTTCAATCGCTTGAGGAAGGTCGTCTTACCTGTGCCCGCCTTTCCAGTAAGGAAGAGATTGGCATTTGTCTTTTCTATGATATTCCATGCCAGGATGGATTCTTCGTTCATTTCCATACAGCTTCTTTTTTGTAACAGATTTTATATCAGAACTAGATTTCTTCCGTGATTTCGCTCATCTCCTTGCGCTTCTTCTCTGTGCGTGGACAGTCTTCAGCAATATGACCTACAGGAATAATTACCACCGCCTCATAGCCCTCACGCGGAAAGAACTGCTGCATCTTCGCCGTATCGTAATTGCAGACCCAGCAGGTACCCAGTCCCTTTTCGGTGGCAGCCAGACAGAGATGCTCTGCCGCTATCGCCACATCAATATCGCCATGCGGTTTCTCATCATATCTGCGCACCCAGTTCTCATTCACGTTTTTCATACCTATAATATATATAGGAGCCGTCTTGAACCATTCGCGGTCGTAGCACTCCTGCAGTTTCTTCTTCGCCTCTTCTGAGCGCACGATGAGCCAGCGCCAAGGCTGCCTGTTCACTGCCGATGGTGCCAGGCGCACACACTCCATGATATAGTCCAGATCCTCCTGGCTCACCGCCTCCGGAGTAAACTTGCGAGCCGAAAAACGCTCCTGGCTCAATGCCAACATGTTATTCTTATCATTCATATCGTTCAGTTTTATAATGTTTCAATACTAGCTTATGACCACAAAGGTAAGAATAAATCACGAAACGACAAAAAAACTTGAATGAAAAACTATCGTTTTCGGATTATTTTTTGTATTTTTGCACATCAAACCAGGATTTCTGGTGAGAACAAGAGGTGTTAATGATAAGATATGATAGGACTGGCAGACTGCAACAACTTCTACTGTTCGTGCGAGCGAGTGTTTCGCCCCGACCTGACAGGAAAGCCCGTGGTTGTATTGAGCAACAACGACGGGTGCGTCATCGCACGCTCTGAAGAAGCCAAGGCATTGGGCTATAAGATGGGAGACCCCTTCTATCAGGTGAAGGAAAAACTGGAGGCAGAAGGAGTGGCTATCTTCTCGAGTAACTATACGCTCTACGGTTCGCTCTCCAACCGCGTGATGTCGATGCTATCCCATTATTCCCCACGCATCGACCAATACTCTATCGATGAGAGTTTCTTCGAGGCAGACGAATCAATGGCGAAAGTTTTCTTTCGGGAGCATACGGAAGACCATCCTACTTTGTTCAATAAAATAACAATAGACGAGCTATCAGAAAAGCCCGATAGCCTGCTCCATCGCTATGGCTCCAAAATATCGGCAGATGTACTTCGGGCTGTTGGAATCCCGATATCCGTAGGCATTGCAGAAACGAAGACATTGGCGAAAATCGGCTCTAAATTCGCCAAGAAATACAAGGGCTTCCAAGGCTGCTGCCTCATCGACACGGATGAACGGAGACACAAGGCGCTGTCTCTCTTCCCCGTAGAAGATGTATGGGGAATAGGCAGACAGATAGCCCGAAAGCTCGATTATATGGGCATCAGGACCGCCGCTCAGTTTGCCGACAAGAAAGAAAGTTGGGTCCGCAGCCATTTCAATATCACCACCCTAAGAACATGGAAAGAACTGAATGGCGAAAGCTGCATCAGCATCGAGGAATTGCCGCAGAAGAAGAGCATCTGCACCAGCAGGAGTTTTGCCAACGAGGGCATTACCGACAAAAATGTGATAGAAGAAGCCGTGGCTAATTTCGCTGTACGTTGTACAGAAAAATTAAGGAGACAAGGTAGCGTATGTCAGGGCATCACAGTGTTCGCATGGACTTCCCGTTTTAACGAGCATGTGCCTGAATACACCATCCACGATTCCCTCACCCTGCCCATCGCCACCAATGCGCAGGAAGAAATAGTAGGTGCTGCCCTCAGCATTCTCCGGGCTAAATACCCGAAACCGATGGCAGACAGCAGGTCCGATTGCCCCGACATGTCGTTTCACTTCAAGAAAGCTGGCGTTATCCTGTGGCAAATCTCACCCGACCATCCTCGCCAGCAAGACCTCTTCGACCCCATCGACCGAAGCAAGCAAAAAAAGCTGATGGAGGCTATCGACGCCATCAACCGGAAGAATGGTTATGGCACCATACGCCAGGCCATACAAGGCACAGACTGCCGATTCGACCTGAAACGCGAGTACATGTCGAAGCAGTTTACCACGAACATCCATGATATTCTGAAAGTAAAAACTCAATGAGAGGCAGAATAAGCCCATTCTAAAAATGAGCTCCATAAATAAGAAAAAACAAGATGAATAAGAATAGCGATAACAAGATAAAACTGACATTTCACCCTGCGGAAATCGGAGCCAAGATGCCTATTCCGCTGGCAGAGCAAAGCGTAAAAGCAGGCTTCCCTTCGCCGGCACAAGACTATATGGAGGGAGAGATAGACCTCAACGATATTCTGGTTCGCCATCGTGAGGCCACCTTCTACGTGCGCATATCTGGCGACAGCATGCAGGATGCAGGCATTCTGGACGGTGATCTCGCTGTAGTTGACCGGCAGATAGAACCCTCAAACGGCAATTTCGTCATCGCCTTCGTAGATGGCGAATTCACCATCAAGCAATTCAAGATGGATGAGAGCGGCACCTTCGGCTGGCTCATTCCATGGAACAAGAACTTCTCCCCTATCCGGGTAGATGAAACCAACCGCTTCATGATCTGGGGCGTGGTTACCTATGTGATTCATCAGATTGCGGAATGATAAAAAAAAGAAAAACTCCCATCATGAACAAGCCCGAAGCCTTGGAAGTATATTCCTTCAAGCCATCCACCGCCAAAGTAAAAATGCTATCTGCATATTACATTTTGTAACATCATTTGCAAGAATATAAAATGAGAACGATTGCAACAAGCTTCAAGCCCATATTTCTACCCATCTTCTTTTGCCGCCTCATAAAAAAGTTGTACCTTTGCAATCGAATTTTCTGCGAGTACCAGGCATTGCGCCTTATAAAGAATAGAATTTTCAGCAAATATATGTAATTAATATATAAAAAACAGAAGTAGTTATGAGCATTAATATCAAGAGAAATCAGTTGAAGAGAGTAGTGATTGTAGGTGGCGGACTCGGTGGTCTTCGTTTGGCAGAAGACCTCTGCAAGGCAAACCTGCAGGTGGTGTTGATTGATAAGAATAACTTCCATCAGTTCCCTCCGCTTATCTATCAGATTGCCTCGGCAGGTATCGACCCAAGTTCCATCTCCTTCCCTTTCCGCCAGATTTTCCGCAAGCGCAAGAACTTCTACTTCCGCATGGCAGAGGCGAGAGCCGTATTCCCAGACAAGAAGATTCTGCAGACTTCCATCGGTAAGATTGAGTACGATTACCTGGTGTTCGCAGCAGGAACCACTACCAATTTCTATGGCAATGCCAACATCGAGAAGTGGGCGATTCCGATGAAGACCGTTTCTGAAGCAATGGGATTGCGCAACGCTGTGCTGAGTAACCTGGAGCGTGCATTGACCTGTGCCACAGAAGAGGAGCGACAGGAACTCCTGAACGTGGTCATTGTAGGCGGAGGTGCCACAGGTGTAGAGATAGCCGGAGCCCTCTCCGAAATGAAGCGCTACGTGATTCCTTATGATTATCCAGATATGGACTCATCTCTGATGCACATCTATCTTCTGGAAGCGGGCGACAGACTGCTCGCCGGAATGTCACAGGACTCTTCTAAGAAAGCATACGATTTCCTCACAAGCATGGGTGTGGATGTACAGTTTGGCAAGATGGTAACCGACTACAAGGACCATAAGGTTCTGATGAAGGATGGTCAGGAGATTCCTACCCGTACCTTCCTCTGGGTATCCGGTGTAAAGGCACAGTCTATCACGGGTATTGATGGCGACCATCTGGGTCGTGGTTTCCGCATCGTGGTAGATGAATTCAACCGCATCCCTGGCATGGACGGTCTCTTCGCCATCGGCGACCAGTGTATCCAGACCACAGACCCAGCTTATCCTGGCGGTCATCCACAGTTGGCTCAGGTAGCCATTCAGCAGGCAGCACTCCTGGCTAAGAATATCCAGAAGATTGCAGAGGGAGCCACTGATTCCCAGCTCAAGCCTTTCCGCTACAAGAACCTGGGTTCTATGGCTACCATCGGAAGACACAAGGCTGTAGTAGAGCTTGGCAAGTTCCACAGTCAGGGCTTCTTTGCCTGGGTATTGTGGCTGGTGGTTCACCTCCGCTCCATCCTCGGAGTAAAGAACAAGGTAATGGTATTGCTCAACTGGCTCTGGAAGTACGTGAGCTACAACGATTCCATCCGAATGATTACCTACGCCACCAAGCCTAAGGAAGTGCGCGACCGATTGAAGCGTGAGCAGACCACCCACCTCGGCACCGACTTGCTAGAGAATGAAGAAGAGTAATATGAAGAAAATAAAAACGATGAAAGTCCAGCTTGGAGCCTTTAAGAGAGAGGCATCCGAGTTGGACTTTCTTTTTACATTTTCCTCAGGAGGAATATGATATGGTTTTCCCAGATACTTCAAGGATATTAATGATGCTCAGGCACAATGGCGAGATACACCAGATCATGATCTGTGAGATTCTCCATATAATGAGCATGGTTCATTGGGCAGTAATGCACCTGTCCCTGGCGAACCTCTTCTACGACATCATCATAATGGAAAGTAGCAGTGCCGCTTACCACATAGATAATCTCGCAGTTGCCCTCGTGAGTATGAAGACCAGTTGATGCACCCGGACGCAAGGTAGAATACATAATCTTCACCTTGTCATCCACATAGTTACGAGTATCAAGTTTACCCTGTCCACCCTTGAAGCCCTCCAAATGAGCCTCAGCAATTTTTTCGAAATCTATTACCATTTTTATAATGTTTAATGTTTATTGTTTAATGTTTAATGTTTACTTTGCTCGAGCAAACGAAGTTCTGCTGTTTGCTCGAGCAGATGAAGTCCTGCAGCTTACTTTGCTTTCGCAAAATACTTCCAAAGCGGAGCCGCCATCAGGCTTTGCCAGATTTCTCCCTTCTCTAGCATATCCATCACTTCATCCCTGGAGAAGAGGCGAACCTCGATATCCTCAGCCTGGTCAAGATGCTGAACATCCATGCGCTCCACATCCGTAGCCAAATAGCAATGGGTAAGATTGGTATGAGTGCTCGGATTAGCCGAAATCGTCATCCACTTCTGCCAGTTTCCGCCACCGAACCCAGTCTCTTCCATCAGCTCTCGCCTGGCAGCCGCCATCGGGTCCTCGCCCTTCTCTATCACTCCTGCGCAGAGTTCATTCACCGTCTTACCTATCGCATAGCGATACTGGCGCACAAATACGAACATTCCGTCCTTCGTAATGGCGATGGTGTTCACCCAATCGGGATATTCCAGCACGTAATATTCATCGATAATGGCTCCCGTAGGCAATTCCACCTTATCCACTCGTGCCGTGAGCCATGGCTTCTCTATCAGATACTTCTGCGAGAGCGTCTTCCATTTCATATCTTTATCAGCCATTTTCTTACTTCACATTTTAAAAACTGGATTTTCTTTATTTTAATTGATGGTGCAAAAGTACGAAAAAAGATTGAAAGGATAGAAATAATTCTATGAAAATGACAGTATTTCAATTATTTTTATTACTTTTGCAGAGATAGAATATCTAAACAGATAATAGACACAGAATTGAAAAGTAAAGACATCATGGCAGAACATCTTATTATAAAAGGAGAAACGAAGGAGGAACTTTACGCCACGCTCCTCCCTCAGCTCAAGTCGCTCGTAGAGGGCGAAAGCGACATCATCGCCAATATGGCGAATATTTCAACATGCATCATGGACACCTTCCACTTCTGGTGGGTGGGCTTCTACCGGGTCATCGACGGAACCCTTGTGCTGGGTCCTTTTCAGGGACCGCTGGCCTGCACCCGCATCAAAAGGGGCAAGGGTGTTTGCGGCACAGCTTGGGACAAGGCGGAAACCATCGTGGTAGAAGATGTTGAGAATTTTCCGGGGCATATTGCCTGCAGCAGCGCCTCCCGTTCGGAGATTGTAGTACCTGTTATCAGGAATGGTGAGGTAATCGCCGTACTGGATATTGACAGCGAACACCTCAGCACCTTCGATGATATTGATAAGAATTGGCTGGGGAAGGTAGCAGAACTGTTCACCTGATTCCTTAATATTCATTTCCCTCTTGCTTGATCACACTCGGACCATCGATGAGTTCAGGCTGAGGGGCATTTCTGTTCACATCACCATATGCTCTACCCAGATCACTCATCGTAATACTGATGTTGCGGTTCACGGGTCTGTCCTTATCTGAAAGGCTGTGAGAGAAAAGCCACTGATAGGTTTTCTTCAGATAAAACACGCGGGCAGGGGTACCGTGATTGGCACCCTTCCACCAGTCGTATATCAATCGGGTATCCTTGCCATCCTTTTCAAGTTTATCTACCACAACCTTCGATTGCTTGACCGGTACTGCCCTATCTGCTGTGCCATGGATAATCCAGAAAGGCAAATCGCCCAATCCACTCACATCCTTATACGAACAGCCGCCACACAGCGCCATGCCGGCAGCTATCCTGTCGGGATAAGTGGCGCAGACATCCATGGTGCCATAACCGCCCAAACTCATACCCAAGACATAAACTCTATTAGAATCGCATGGGTAATTCTTCTTCACCCAGTCTAGCATATCCATGATTTTCTTCGGATTCCAGGCTCCTCCCGGATTCTGCGGAACGATGGTCAGCGCATCAATATCGCGCCCCTTGACGATGGCATCAAGCGGTCCGTATCTTCTCACCTTATTCAGATTTCTTCCACAAAGACTGGCACCATGCAGAAAGATGATGACCGGTGTCTGCTCTTGCGAATAGAAATAATCTACCGGCGTATAAACCCAGAAGTTGTAACCTCCCGGAATCTCATCTTTCACAGCTCGCAGAAAGTCGTAAGCCGACATGCTGCATACGGAAAGACAGAATAATATAAACAAAAATATCTTCTTCATTTTCTTCCTTTTTTACCTGTTTAGTATCACGCTCCCTGTTTCATACGATGAACGTTCATCATACAAAAGTAAGTAAATATCAGCATATTACCAAATATCCTCCCTATATTTTTCTTTTTTTTATCCAAAAGAAAGATTCGTTTAAACTTCCTGGTAGAAAGATAAACAACGATTATTTGTGTTAAAAATCACAAAAATCATATCGGTTCGCATTATTTTTATTATCTTTGCATCATAACAAGACATATAATAAATAAATATAGTATGAATGTAGGAGATAAAATACCAGAGATTCTTGGCATTGACCAGGACGGACGTGAGATAAAGGCAAGCGACTACCGTGGTCGCAAGATTGTGCTCTACAGTTATCCGAAGGCTAACACCAGCGGATGCACTGCCGAGGCCTGCTCACTGCAGGCACATAAGGAGGAGCTGGCAGCAGCCGGTTATGAGATTATCGGCGTGAGCAAGGACAAGCAGGCTCTGCAGAAGAAGTTTGCCGAAACCAAGGGTTTGCAGTTCCCTCTTATCGCAGATACCGAAACCACCCTACTGCAGGAACTCGGCTGCTGGGGCGAGAAGGTAACCTGCGGCAGAAAGACCATCGGCATCCTCCGCACCACCTATCTTGTCAACGAAGAAGGCGTCATTGAGAAGATCTTCACTCCTAAAGAGATCAAGACCAAGATTCATGCAGAGCAGATTCTGGATTACATCCATTCAAACATCCAATAAGGGCATAATCCCATGCTGATAAATAACCATTCGGCACATTTTTTCTACTAGTTATTTTTGATTATCAGATGAATCTTTTAACTTTGCAGTTAAAAAGAGTAAAGAACAAATAAACTAAATAGATTAAAGAACGAAATAACATGAAGAAATTATTGACTATTTCGCTGTTTGCAGCAATGGCTATGACATCGGCAGCACAGAGTTTGGAGAAGATGAATTGGTTTAATGAACCAGTAAGTTATGAAATAAAGGGCAAGACATTAACAATGGATGTGCCTGGTCATTGTGACTACTGGCGAATCTCCCACTATGGCTTCACCGTAGATGATGCACCATTCTACTACGCCACTTATGGCGGTGAGTTTGAGGCAAAGGTGAAGATTTCGGGAGAATACAAAGTGCGCTTCGACCAAGCAGGAATGATGATACGCATTGATAAGGAGAATTGGCTCAAGGCGGGCATTGAATACGTGGATGGCAAATACAACCTGAGCACCGTTGTGACTCATCACACCAGCGACTGGAGTGTAATAACCCTCGACAAGCCCGTTGATTATGTGTGGATTAAGGCAGTACGCCGCCTGGATGCCATCGAAATTTTCTATTCTTTCGATGACAAGACCTACACCATGATGCGCAACTGCTGGATGCAGGACAACACCCCTGTTCAAGTGGGACTTGCAACAGCATGCCCAGATGGCGAAGGCTTCAAGGCTAAGTTTTCTGATTTTCAGGTAAAGCATCTTCCCGACCAGCGCAGACTGGAATGGCTCAAGACTCACAGCGAGAAATAAACAGAGATTTTATGATAGATATTGATGATAAACTGGATGAAAAGCTGCGCCAGCAGAGAGATGGCCAGCTGGAGGAAGACGAAGAACTGCAACTGCGATTCATCGCTAAATCCTATGCCATATGCGAGAATTCCATCGCTGTATTGAGTAATCTCCGTACCAACAAAAGCCATATCTATTATGGAATGACGAGCGACTTTCTGGGATTCGAACCATCCGGCAGTTATGAGAAGATAGAATCTATCTGGGAAGAGAAGATTCTGAATCGCATCCATCCTGATGACCAGCGCAGACGCAATCTCCAGGAGTTGGTTTACTATCAGTTTGTGAGCGCCTCCCATTCTGACAAGGCATTCTACTGGTACTTGGAAAATACCATGCGAATGGCTGACAAGGATGGCAAATATCTCCCCACACGTCACCGCATCTTCTATTTCAAGGGAAAGGGGCAGCGGGGCGTCTGCTATGCAATCTGTCTCTTTAATCTTACAGCAAAGACCAGCAAGATGGCCATTCTGAAGAATTCACTCACAGGAGAAGAGCACCTGATTGACATCGATGAGAAACCGCTCTTGAGTGAACGCGAGATAACCATCATGAACCTGGTAAGTCAGGGACTTTCGAGCAAGGCCATAAGCATCCGCCTGAACATCAGCAAGAACACGGTAGACAGGCATCGCCAGAACATCATCAAGAAGATGCAGGCAGCCAACATGGCAGAAGCTTGCCACAAAGCAAAGCAACTTGGAATAACTGTAGAATATCAATAAGAAAGAAATGACAGAATTTGAAAAAATGAGAAACAGCGAGCTCTATGATTTCAGCAACAAGGAAGGCATGAAAAGCATAGAGCACGCCAACCGTCTCTGCTGCCGCCTGCAGACGCTAACCCTGTTTGATGAAGACTATCGAACCATCATCGAAGAACTGATTCCAAGCATTCCTGCCTCAGCCACCATCTGCCCACCCTTTCACTGCGACCATGGTCACGGCATCAAGGTGGGTGAGAATGTATTCATCAACTATGGCGCCACGATGCTTGATGAAGCCCTGATTACCATCGGGGCACGCACCCTGATAGGTCCGAGCTGCCAGCTGGTAACCCCTAACCACCCCATCGACTATATGGAACGCCGCAAGCCAGTAGAAACAGGCTTCCCCATCACCATTGGCGAAGATTGCTGGCTGGGCGCAGGAGTCATCGTCTGCCCTGGAGTAACCATTGGCAACCGCTGCGTAATCGGTGCCGGCAGCGTAGTGGTCAAGGATATTCCTGATGACTCCATGGCTGTGGGAAATCCTGCAAGAGTTATCAGAAAGCTCAGATAAATAGGATAAAATAAAATCAAGAGAGTATGTTAGAACATATTGCAGATTTCACAGCGTGGCCAATCCTTACAGGTATTTTCATTGGCTATATTGCCAACCGCATTATGAGCGGTGAAGGAAAAGGATGTTGTATGAATCTCTTCATAGGTATTGTAGGCAGTTATGCCGGTGCCATCATCAGCAGTCTGCTGAACATTGAGTTGTTTGGCAAAGGTTATCTTACCAATTTCATCTTCTGTGTCATTGGTGCCATAGCGGTATTGTGGATTTGGAAGAAGCTTTTCGATTAACATCCCATCAAGTAGATATAAATATTGGTTTAAAGACATAAGATAATGACAAATAAGGAATTGATACTCGCCCAACTGATGAGGGCGATGATTAAGTACGATGGTGGCGATGCGCCACTCATCCAGCATTTCGTAAAGGTACACGATTTTGCCCGTATGATTGCAATAGCAGAGGGAATGACCGGAGAAGACCTCTTCGTGCTCGAAGCAGCAGCCATTCTTCACGATGTAGGCATTCACGTTTCACAAGCCAGATACGGCAACTGCGATGGCAAGCACCAGGAAGAACTGGGTCCTGACGAGGCAAGAAAAGTACTGTCAGAAGTAGATGGATTCACAGCCGCACAGATAGAAAGAATCTGCTGGCTCATTGCCCATCATCATACTTATCAAGATGTTACCAGCCTCGACCACCGCATTCTGCTCGAGGCAGATTTCCTGGTGAATTCCTTCGAAGCCCACCTTGCTCCCGAAGGCATCATCACCTTCCGCGACCATGTATTCCGCTCGGAATCAGCTATCAGTATGCTGAATGATATGTGGGGGCTGTAACGAAAGTTACTTTCTTGGAAAGAGCATCATAGAGGGAAGGTGAAAGTACAACAAACTGCTGTTATGTGTTTTAATAAAAAAATACCTTTATTCTATTTCACTTCTGTCAGTTTGCCCGTCTGTGAGTCAATGATATAGCCATGAAGATTGACGTCTTTTGGTACGAGAGGGTGTGTACGGATTGTATTGATGGTATTCCTTACAGAATCCTCTGTGTCGTGGAATCCCTCCAGCCAATGGTCGAGGTCGATGCCGCAAAGCCCGATGGTATCGATAACATTCTGATGGATGCCACGTTTGAGCATCAATTTCTTCATCTGCTGTCCGTTCATGTGGCATGCACCGCAGTTGGAGTGAGCAATGACCATGATTTCCTCTACACCCAATTCGTAGATGGCTACAAGGAGACTACGCATGGCTGAGTCGAAAGGACTGATAACCAGTCCACCGGCGTTCTTGATGAGCTTGGCATCTCCGTTCTTCAGGCCCAAAGCTGCTGGCAGAAGCTCAGTGAGGCGGGTGTCCATACAGGAAAGAATGGCAAGTTTCTTGTCCGGATATTTACTCGTAAGATACTTTTCGTAAGCCTTACTGGCTACGAAGTTTTCATTATACTTGATGATTTCTTCTATAATCATAGTCGTGTAAATTGAAATGTGAAACTAAATTTTCCTATTTCTCTGGGGTTGGCTTGAGGTAAGCCATGAATTTCTCTGGCTGATAGTTGAGAACAAGCTCATCCGGGAACTCTACTTTTTCTACCAGTGGCATAATGTTGCTGTAGTCGGCAATCATCGCAGAGAAGTGGGCATCACTTCCGAAGATGACTGGAGTTTCATACTTCTTGGCAAGTTCCAGCAGTTCCAGATTATTGGGAGCAGCCACAGTCTTGTGGCGGATGGGAGCCATGGAATGGTTGTTGATTTCAAGCAAGGTATGCGTCTCTCTGGAAACTTTCATGAGTTCCTCGAAATCCAGTTCTGCCGTACCATCGCCGGGATGAGAGATAATCTGCACGAAAGGATTGCGCATGGCATTGATGACACCCTGCGTATTCTCCTCCTTACTTCCTCCCTGCCAGCAAAGGCTATGGATGCCTGCTATTCGGATATCCAGCATACGCCAGTAATCCTCATCAAGATCGATATCTCCCTTCGTATTGAGGATGTTGAGTTCTGCTCCAAGCATCAGTTTGATTCCATAGAGCTGGCGTGGAACACAATGAAGGTTTCTGAAATAGATAGGATCACAGGTACCCGGGATATTGGGACCGTGCTCTGTGATTCCCAAGATATCCAACCCTTTCTCCTTTGCTGTCAAGGCCATTTCCTGCAAACTGCTGAAGGCATGACCTGATGCTATTGTATGTGTATGAACGTCTAATAATGTTTTCATGGTGCAAAGGTAATGATATTTACTAAGAATGTAAGAGAAACAACTATTAATTAATCAAAATTTGTTTTTACGGATATTTAAAATAATAATAAATCACCATTTTATGTTGGTTTTATTCAGCTTCAAGCTCCAATAGCTTTCTCTTTGCGTCCAATCCTCCGGCAAAACCTGTAAGAGAATGATTGCTTCCGATAACTCGATGGCAGGGAACGAAAATGCTGATGCCATTAGCTCCGATGGCACTTGCCACGGCTCTGATGCCGTTAGGTTTGCCTATACTTATAGCTATTTCCTTATAGCTTCTTGTCTCTCCATAGGGTATTTCGAGCAATGCATGCCATACTTTTTTCTGAAAATCAGTTCCTACAGGATGCAACGGAATATCAAATATCTTGCGGTTACCGGCAAAATATTCATCCAATTGCTTTTTGGTCTGATCCAGGATTGGGGATGTTTCTATCTTGAAATCAGCCTTCATATACCGCAAAAGCCGATGCTTATTGCGCTCTGCACATGGCATTTCATTCCAATCACAAAGGCACAGTTCGTCACCCATCGATGCCAAGATGATTTCTCCGCAAGGCGAATTATAATATTGAATGTTTACTTGCTTCATTGTACTAAACTGATATTTTTTGTTCATAAATCATATAGGTAAAAGAGGTATGAGAAAACTGTTTGACGAATCTCATATTTAACCGCCATACTAAGTAGTGTATTATATTGTTCTTTTCACGCAAAGGTAACAAATATTTATAGATTACACAAGAAAAAGTACTATATAATGCTCGTTTTATAAAAAATTTTAATTTTATGGTTTTTTTCTTGGCTATTTAGCATTGTATATTGATTTTTTCTTATCTTTGCAAGTACAATTCAAAAGATTGATTATTATGCAGATATTATTGGCAAATGCCAAAATCATGTTTGAGAAGGCAGACAGGAAGCCTATCTCCGTGCCACTATTCCAATCAGTTGCCAATGACTTGGCCAAAGAAATGGCAATGATGAATGTAGAGGAATTGACTAAGCAACTGGATTGCAGCAGCAAGATTGCAATGACGAACTGGAAGCGATATCATGATTTTATGGCTGCAGAAAAGATGCCTGCTATCCTGGCTTACAATGGTCAGGCATACAAACATTTGCGTGCCAGTTCTTTGAGCGAGGAGTCGTTAGAGTATGCCCAGAAACATCTCTGGATTACCTGTTTCCTTTATGGATTGCTTCGACCGTTGGATGGCATCGTACCTTATCGTATGGAGCATTGCGTATCGCTCGAAGCTACAAACGACAAGCCTATCAATCAGTTCTGGAAAGACAAACTGACAGATGTTCTCATCGATAGTGTGAAAGCTGACGATGGTATACTCATCCATCTTTCTACAGAGGAATATGAACATCTGTTTGATTGGAAGAGAGTATGTAAGGAGATAAAGGTCATTCAGCCACTCTTTTATGTCCGCCAGAAAGACGGCAGATTAAAGATGCAGGCTGTATGGGCTAAATCTTGCCGTGGAGCCATGGTGAGATATATCCTAAATAATCAGCTTCTTACTCCAGAGGAACTGGCAGGCTTCAGTTACGAAGGTTTTGAATATGCGCCAGAATTAGGAGAAGCTGCTTTTCCTCATTTCGTTCGTTGAAATAGAACAAAAGCAAACGAATGTTATAAAAAGGAAGATGCTGTATGTTTGGATTGAATGAGAGCACCCAATATATCATAGAAGTATCATCATTTTACGATTGTACAACTAAAAAGTGTATAGTTGTACAACTAAAGAGGGTATAGTTGTACGACTATAGGGTATACAGTTGTACAACTAAACAGGTTATAGCTGTACGACTAAAAGGTGTTGTCACTAGGCTCAGCAGACCTGCTGACTAGGCTCGGCAGAGCTGCTGAGCCTAGTGGCAATGTCTGAGAAGGTATATGCTTGTACTCTAAAAGACGCTTGTTCTGACTCCAGGAAACGCTTCTTTTAACTCTCGGAGACGCATCCTTCAACGAGAAGAGACGCTTCATTCAAGTTAAGGATACGCTTCATGCAAGTTAAGGAACCGATTCCGTCAACCTAAAGAGCCGTTTCAACAACTACGTCTTAGTTACTCCTTCTTCCACAAACGATAGAGCGTTATAGGCCCTTCCTTGGTAGCATACATTCTGGCAGCCGGTTCCTCACAGAGATCATTCAACACCTTATTGGCATGATAGCGGGTGACACCGAATTCACGAATCATATCCTTCACCGTGATATAACCCTGCTGCTGACAAATCTCTACAATATCAGCAAACTCCTTATCCGCCTCTTTTGGAGTAGATTTCACACTCCAATACTGTCGGCTGCAGCCATTAGAGTGGCGCTTCAGCGTTTCCAGAAACTCCTTCGTGGGCTGAATTTCCAAGCCGCAGATATCCACCTCATTGGCTGGAATCAAATCCCCCTCATGATAGGTTCTTTTCCATTCGATTCCATTCTTGTCCTTATGCTTCACCATCCCCAACTTAGGCTTGACGATAAACATATCGCCTACCCTCACCTCGTTGCCCTCAGCCAAGGCATAAAGCGTTTCATCCTCCAGCGTTTCCAATGCGGAGATAAAGGACGAAACGTTCATCGCACAATGATCGCGAACACGCTTTTCCATCTTCTCCCTGTCAACGACATCCTGTTTCACGAACATCGGATGTATCTGATACTTACCGCTTTCGTCCTTCAAGGGCGTGCGATGCTCCAAATAATTGATTGAACCTGTTGCTCTAGCCATATTCTTAGTTGTTTTGATTCTTTAAAAGATTATGCGCAAAAATACTGATTATTAGCGAGATAAGCAATTATTTTATGTTAACTTTGCTAAATCAGACTCATACGAGCCATTATAATCAAGATTATCTGTGTTAAAATTCACAAGAACACCTCATTTCTCATTATTTTTTATTACCTTTGCCCCAAATAACAATTTAAAACAAAGGATATGAGCACATTAACTAATGCGATTACTCCCATTTTGCAAGCGAAGCTTGACAAAGCGAGAGAAGAAATTCATAATGGACAATGTATCACATTGAAGTCGCATGATGATATTGACAATTACTTTGCGAGTTTATGATTTATACAATCATTACTTCCAAGAGTGCTGAAGATGTCATCAAGAAATGGACGAAATCCAATCCAAAGCTATTCAAAAAATACCAAAAAATCTATCATGAACTGGTAGATCACCCAAGAACAGAACCTGGTAAATTCCTTGCAGGGATGTAGGGTGCTGACCTATCCACAAATTACCGAAGAGTTTTTCGAAACTCTCCTTCTGATTACAGTCATAGTAAGAGTAGAACATACTGAGAAACAGACTCTTTCCAAAACGACGGGGACGGATGAAGAAGAGATTGCGAGGCTGCTTCTCCAGCTCTGGCAAAAACATCGTCTTATCGATATAATATAGATTCTGACTCATCACCGTGGCAAAATCAGATACTCCGTATGGTACTTGTTTTACTTGCTGTTTCAGCATGCTATGAAATTTAACCAGTTTACATATGCAAAGTTACGGCTTTATTTTGAAACAACCAAAGTTTTCACAGCTTTTTTGTTTAAAATCGAGTAGCAGGAAAACGAAGCAGTTTTCTTCCTACTCTCGTTTTCCGAACTCTTACACCACCGTACGTGCCGTTCGGCATACGGCTGTTCCTATTTTTGGTGCCACTCAAGATATATCCTCATTAAAATAGATTTCTCTTGGCATATGTCCTGCTAGTTTGACCAAGTATCTCCACAAGCCAACTTATTCTTGCAGTCTGCTACTTATGGCTTTACATTGATAAACTTTTGGTAGTCAGCTTCACTTATTTCAAAATATTGTTTGTCAATGTCCGCATCATGCGAGTTCTTTATGAACTTAAATCTGATAGAACAACCATCTGTTGCTTTATAAATAATGAAAGACAGTTTCAGTGGATACAACTCACTCATAGAAGTCTGGATGATGTCTTCGTCTATTATATTTCTTTCTAATTCATTTTTCATTGGAGCTGGAAGATTCAATATAATTGGTGAATTGGAAAGGTTTCGAAGTTTCTTCATATCTTCCTCGGTAAACATTAAGAAAATCTTTTCTTTCCAATATTGCCAATCTTCACGAATATTAGGATATCTATATGCTCCGTTATATTTTTCCCATACCAAAACATAATAAGGAATATTATTTAGTTTTATAGTTTTAAATTGAAGACTAATAATATTGTTAAAACAATCTGACAAGAAGATGGCATTTTGTTTTGTCTGAGTTCTGATTTTTTTGCTAAGTTTTTTAGCTTTTATGCAGTTAACCCAGTCAATCCATTCACCTGTATTGTGGTCATAAGCCCAACCAATAACTTTGTTAAGTATTACCCCTTCATTGTTAAAATAAACTTTAGGCCGGTTCACTCTTTTTTGTCCTAAGCATGTTATAGAAAATACAATGCAAAGTGAAAGAATTAAATAACGTTTCATCTTATCCTAATTTCCGCAACACTATAATTTAATACTTTTTATAAGCACCCTAGCAACAAAAAGTTGCACAGATTTTTGCCATATCAGAAATTTCACTTATTTTAGTGTTGCATTTAAAAACAAATAAAACTCTGAATGACATGGCAAAAGTACAAATAAAATCTGAGAAAATCACTTCTTTTGAAGTTTTTTTCGATTATAGAGTTATTTGGTAACTACTCAGCACCCCTATAGAAAACTTCTCGTTAATAAAGCATAAACTTGATTTTGCTTATTTTCATCATCATTACAAACTCTTTAATGATTGAGTCGGTGA
>ERZ779939.64-NODE-64-length-24919-cov-2.22185_pt1 | contig 24919 bp, 27 predicted proteins | sample MGYA00511091_ERZ779939 | MGnify/ENA primary metagenome ERZ779939 (study PRJEB29588, sample SAMEA2156362) | human gut metagenome | biome: human gut; feature: human-associated habitat; material: faeces | place: Denmark | collected 2008/2010 ... | reverse complement strand
TTACACAAACCATTTTTTTACCTCTCCCATTACACAAACCATTTTTTTACCTCTCTCCCAGGTGAGGTGATTATATACCATTTTATACCATAAATGCGAAATGATACATATTTATACGGAAATCCGTACCGGGTTCCACCAAAACCCTCTACCTTCTGGTAACATCGTTACATCAAAGGATTCTTTTGCTGATTTTCTAATGATGTTAAAAGCACCATTAATGTCAGCATTGATGATCTTACCAAACGAGGTTTTAAACAATCCTCGTTTGGTCCTTCTTCCTTTGTAAGATTCATGTTTGCAAATCCGTTCATTATCCAAAAAGCTACATTTTGAAGTATAAGATTCTTCAACGATCTTAACATTGACACCTTCTAACGTAGCTTTGTAAGATATCATTGAGATAAACACATTAAAAGGAATAGAAACAAAGTTCTGATTATTTCGTTTTCCGATATTGATCTCTTGTTTCCAGCATTTGTTATGACCGATTATGATCGTATTAATACCATTGGAAACTACGTGATTAATCAATATCCTACTCGCTTTGTGAAGATAATCTTTGATCTTGTTATTCCTTTTGTTGGTTAATGACCTGATTTGTTTTGAAGTATGTTTATTATCTTTTAATTTAGATTTTAAGAATGCTAATTTTTTGTTATAATACTGGTTGATAGACTTTAGTGGTCTACCATTGATGATAAAACAAGAACCGGTGTTTGAAACACAAGATGCTAAATTATCTAATCCTATGTCGATGCCAAGATAGTTTCCATTATCTGACATAAGATCCTTTTCCTTCTTATTGTAAACAATTTCAAGAACAATATACCCATTCTTAGGAGCGAATCTAAGTTGTTGGATATTTTGTTTAGGTGTAAAGCTGTATATAATCACCACTTTTAATTTATGAATATGAATAATATGATTTTCGTATAATAAATCTATCTTTGTCAAGATATTAATTAACTACAAAATTATTTATGTTATGGCAGAATTGAAAATAGGTTTTGTAACCTTCAATCCGGGATCAGGTGACGGTGATCAGGCAGTCACCGTATTAGGTGAAAAATACGAAGGTCGTGTACAGCGCACGCAACAAGTAGAATTTAGTGCCGAATCAGGCAGTGTTAAGAAAGCTGCTACCATCAACCAAGCTGCGGCAGCTGAGTTTGTAAAAATAGATCCTACTGCATCAGTAGGAAAAGGAGGTGGTACTGTAACGATCAACGGTACAAGTAACTCAACTAAATTAACGTTCTCTTTAACTCCGGACAAGACTCATCCTCTGACGCTGAAAATACCAGCCTCCTATCAAGCAGCAGGCAAGGCTACCAACAACGGCGCTGTTATTGCCAACGACCCTGGTGCAACAGGATCTTTCACTTTCAGTATCGTATTTTCCGGTATTGCAGCGAACACTAATATAAACGATCTGGTAAATACTCTTAAGGTTACGGCCGCTGGTGGTCAGACAGCTAATACGGTTATTACCCAGACAGCAGGTGATCCGTTCTTGGAAATAGACAAGGAGGTAATTAACTTGGATGCAAACGGTACTCCTCAGACTATCAATGTTAATTCTAACATCAGGTGGGCTATCACACAAGCTGTTTCTAAGTTGGTAAGGAAAGTAATGGAATAACAATTACTTACAGAAAAAGAAAAGGGGCGTCTATTTGGCGTCCCTTTTTTCTATGCATTGTATATAGTATTTATCTTTTTGTCTACTGACAAAAATCTTTTTAAAAATCATCTGTTTTATGATATGGACTCTTTTCCCATCATCTAATTCCCTCCATATTTCATTAAAGATTAAATCTATTAATTCCATAACCTTCTTATCAGAGACAAGATTCTTCCTACCGGGGCTAATCCATCCGTCATCAGTCATCTTACCGGCTATCCTATTAGCTATCCTGCTTAATTCACGTGGGGTACTCATTTTAATTTGTTTTTAAATATTCTACCTTTTTCACACTGAAGTATGCAGTCTCTCATGGGATGATCTTGTTCGTGATCGTCACACATCGGAAATTCTTTTCCATAGGGGAAAGCAATGTGCGGGCACTGCGCCCTGAACGCATCCCAGGCCGACTTCCTCACAGCCTCAGCCCCGGCACGTACGCCCTTCTCTCTTTCCTTGGCTGGGTCAGCATACACGTTTGAAATAGCTCTTTTCTTCCAAGTAAGCATATTGTAGTAAAACTTATCCACCAGTTTCCTACCCACTACATCAAACTTCTGTCTATGAATTAAAGGTGCGACCTTAACGACGTTCTTCCTATTTTTACTAACATCGACATAAATCAGCCCGGCATAAGACGGAACTTCATTTACGTCAATCATATTAGGCGGACAGGCGTAGTAGAAATAGTTTGGAGGATAGCTTATGACACCACCTACCTTAATAATGCCGTCCTTAAGAACCTTATGTTTTTTATCCTTTTTGAAGTCGTTAAAGAAATCCTGCTTAGACATCTTGACCTCTACTTCATAAGCGTACAATGATCTTGTTATGGCCAGGAAGTCAGATTCCCAATCATATATATGGAGATTGTTAATAACATACATCGGATTACTTAACAGATCCCTATTAAGGATCTTAAGCATTTGTTGCTCTGGGTAGTTCATTGTCTTACTTTTTTTTAGAGGCTTGTGGCGGAACCGCCATACGAGGTTTTGCGGACCCCTGACTAAACCACTCATCCAACAAGCCATGTAGCCCATGCCTGAATCGAACAGGCAACTTTTGATTAGGACTCAAAGGTTTTATCCGTTAAACTAATGGGCCGTTTAATGTTTGCTATGTTCACACACCGCAAACACTGAGATAATTAACATTTCCACAAAAACTTAATCGTTATCCAAGGAAGGATCGAACTTCCGCTAACAGAACCAAAATCTGTTGTGCTACCACTACACCATTGGACAGTGGTCCCGGAGGGATTTGAACCCACGATCTCGATGTTATGAGCATCTTGCTTTCACCACTAAGCTACAGGACCTTAAAAATATGCAGGAGCCTTCACAGACGCCTGCATATAACAGCTAAATATTAACCAATAATTATCCTAAAAACTCTCTCAACGCAAAGTTAAGTACTAACCCATAATATGGCAAACATTAAAATATAAAAAGGATTAAAATACCTACTTCTTTTTTTTCTTCTTCTTTTTAGTGTCTTTTACTCGTTCAGCTTCGTTTTCGGGCTCCACAATGTCACCTGCTTCTTCCTGAATCACATCCGTCTCAGGAACAACATCGGACTTCTCTGGTTCTGCCACATCCTTATCTGACTCCTCATCTTTATCCAATTCCGGCTCGGCGACATCGTTTTTGTCTTTACCGATTATACCTATCTGGTAGCCTCTTAATTCTACTTGCATTAATTTCAGCTTCGATTCTAACTCTTGTATTGTTTTGGACCCAACCGAAACCTCGTTTTCCAAATCTCCGATTCTGATCCTGGCTTCAATCAATGCATTTGATTTCTTTTTTAATTCATAATTAGCCTCATCAAGATCAGACTTAGCTTTGTCAAGATCAGCCTTGGCCGCATCAAGTTCTTCCGTTTTCTCCTTGACGCTTTTTATCAGCTTTTTCTGATTTTCCTTCAAGGCGTCAATCTTTTCCTTAGACTCAGAAAGATCTTTGCCAATAGATAAAATCTCTTTATCCTTTGAAGCAATATCTGACTTAAGTTCGGAAAGGCTTTCCTTGTAAAAATCAGCCTTATCCTGCATTTCCTCAATTTCTTTTGCAAGATTTTCGGATTTAATAGCTTTTTCCCTGTACATTGACAGCTTGCTGTCTGTGATAAATGTAAAACCTAACATGCTCATTTTCAAAATATTTAAACATTACTTAACTCCAGAACTACCAAGACCTTTTTCTCCACGTTCATTTCCGTCTTCTACCTCAATATCTGTCACCTCTTCCAATACCATTTTATATTGTGGAACGATTTCCATCTGAGCTATTCGATCGTTTTTATGGATTACGGTCGGTTTTTTATTGATTTTAGTAAGATTAACCATATACTCTCCTTTGTAGGTAAATTCGCATTTACCGGGTGCGTTAGTAACTACCACTCCCTCGTCAAAAGAGAATCCTGATCTTCCTTCTACATTCACGCACCATCCTTCTGGGATATTCAACTTGAAGCCGGTTCCGATTCTAACAGAATAGCCTTGATATAAGGTAATTGATTCAAAATCGGAAGGAACATCTATTTCCACTCCCATATCATTCACCATCTTCACCACTCTATATGCACGAATATCACAACATGCATCGCCATCATGTTTGTATTCAGGTACTACGACATCAGGATAAAGTTTCTTAATACCTACCTGCACAGTCTTCTGATAACCTGGAGTCAAATACGATTCAGGTATTTTATTAACAACCTTATCTTCTTTTTTATGTTTGTTGTTCTTTTCAGAAACAGTATCCTTCTTGCTATCTTCTTTTTCAGAAAGAAGTCTTTCAATATCTTCTAACTTGTCCATAATTATATTTTTATAGTACAATAAACAATACCTTCTTTTTTTATATCCTTAGTTGATTCATAGCACTCACGAAAAGTACTTATGTCTGCATCATTAGGATCATCGACCCACTCATCTCCTTGCTTATATTTTTCTCTGGTTTCTGAGTAAATCATACATAATTTATCCCCATGCTTCGCCATAATCCTTTCTTCTGTCACTTTCCTACGAAGTTTAATAAGGGGAAATCTTGTAACTATTTCTACTATCATTCTACACAATCTTTAAAAGCCCAAGAGATGTTATTCTCCTGGGCTGATGTTTATATTAAAATGGAAGGTCTTCTTCTTCCATAGGAGGGAAGTTCGGCATCTGTGCTTGCGGCTGTGGCTGCGTCTGATGCTGAGGCTTGGTGCTCCTTGTAGTAGGTGCCGGGGCAGGTGCAGCCGGCTGAGCCGGTGCCTGATACTGTGCTGGCTGTTGAGCAGGCTGTTGGTAATTCTGATACGGAATAGCACTCGGAACAGACTGAGGTTGTTGAACCTGTTGAGGCGCTGCCGGCTGCTGGGTATAAGTCTGAGGAGCTGTAGGCTCTTGCTGAGTATTTCCTCCTAAACCTAATTTAGCCATTATACCTGCTCTGATATCTTTAATAGAAGCATTGAACCTGTTTGAATATTCAGTAATCTTCTGATAAGTAAAGTTGTTTTGAGCTGAATAATCGAGGCTTTTCTTGCCATCAAATCCTGTAACTTCAACAGGGTCAGGCCAACCATTTACGCCTTTTTTATAAAAACGTTCAACAAGCTGATCTTTTTCTCCGTCTACTCCGGCATATGCGATAATAAGCTCCGAAGATCCAAACTCGTCATCTTTCTTCTTCTTAAAGATATTGAAATAAATTTCACGACTGAAATCGATGTTTTCGTAGTATTTTACGAAGCTCTTAACAAAGCCCTTGATATTTCCTTTTTGATTAACGAGAGGTATGGAAATACAATAGTTTTCATTAAGCTCGTAATCTTTTAATACGATAAGGAAATTAGTAACAGTATTTCCATTAGAGAAAGTATTTGACTTTAACCCGATGTAGTTGATGTACCCAACTACTCCATTATAATACTCTTTCCAATATCCCGCCGGCTGACCGCTATTAGGATTTATGTGCTGAACAAAACCTTCTTTTGGTTCGTTACTTTTTTCATACAAGTTACCATCTGAATTAATATACAAATAATAAGTTGTACCAAAACTTCTGTTTTCTCTAAAAGACATATTATTATTTTTTTATAGATTATACAATGTTTGATTTAAGACGTATGTTGATTCGTATTTAGGATTGAACATCTTTATCATCTTATACTGATCAGACCAATCCATGACAACATCTCCTTTTATAAGTGATTTTACGGAAGACAGTATATTTTCCTTACCGATAGAAAAATTAAAACACGGGCCTTCAAGCGCATTCAAAGGCATTGATTCCATTATCTTTTTTCTATTTCCAAAATCCTCAGACATTACTGTTATACCGTTTTCTTTATCTACCTTAACATTGACAACATTATCCACTAAAGTCATGGAATTAAGAACCGATATAAGCAAATCCCTGTCGAACTTAACACTCGAAGATTTTTCGAATTTATTACATACGTATTCGTAGTTAGGATACTGTTGTTCTACGTTCATATCCGATATAATCACATTATCAAAGCATAAGAACGTCCTAACACCATCTGTGGAAATACTGATCTCCGTATCTTTATCGGATAGAAAGCGGTATAAGATGGAAGCCGCGACCTCACTTAACATAATCGACCTTTCTTCTACTGCATTAGCATACTCTTTCCTGTTTATAAAAAGATGGAACATATCAGTAGAAACAATGTCAATATATTCCTTCTTCACATTAAGAAGAATCGAGCCTATAGCCGGTCTAAATTCATCCGATCCAACAAACGCAAAAGATCTTTTCATAGACTGAATGAAAGACGAGCTCATAACACGAATACCGTCACCTACAGGATAAAAGAAATCAGGGAAAGCCTTATCCTCAATCCAAGTAGAAGAAAAAGATCCTCTATCGTATTTAAAAACGATACTGTAATCGTTTTTAATCTCTATCTCTATATCCTGGTTATGATTTTTAAAAAACGAAATAAGAGTCCCGGCATCTACTAAAAAAGAAAACTTATGGTCACAAGAAATATCAGTATTCACATCGAAAATATCATCCGTATATGTTATACGTTCGTTCATGGCTTGTATCCGGATATGATCAAAATATAAAGTAATTTTTATATTCGATGTGACACAATCCTTTAGAACCTTATCAAACATCTTTGAAATGTTTGAAAGTTTCTCATTCATTAGTATGCCAGGAACTCTTACTTTCATTTTTTAAAACTTACGATTATGACTATCTAACACTGCAAATGTATTATTTTTAAATCTAATTACGAATTAATTGGATTTAAAATAATTTAAAATAGATTAAATGGTTCTTCTTGCTGCTTCTGCTATAAGCATCGCATCAACTATACCGTCATGGGCTGTCTTACATCTTTCGTTTTTAACGAACGTATCGTTTGGCCACAGCCTTTTAGCGCAAGCCAATGACGTTTTCTTAGTATTCACCTTACTGGCCTCCATGACCTTATCAGAATGCGTCCAAACCAATTTCTGCCATGTTTTAGGGGCTATGAAATTAACGGAGCAACTTATGTCCGTAAATGCCATGCAGAGGGACAGGAATAGCCCATGTATCTGGCCTTTGTTCTCCATGAGAGAGGCTGTAGAGGACGTGCTGACCCCGTACAGTGCGTGGACGTCCTCTATGACAAACACTACCCTATCAGGATTGTTTTCTACGATCGTATCCCGGCAAAAAACATATTCTTTAGTCAAGTCTACTGGTCCTGAAACTGATATTCTTGGAGTGGAGATTCTTGATATTAGTTTACTGTCCTGATCGATGCAGGCTATGGCTCCGTCTTTTCCCGGATCTGCTGCTATATATAGTATCATAATGCACTAATTTAGATTCATGTCAATTTTACCAATGCCGTCATCATTGTCAAAACCGCCATTGTCTGTAAGTTCGTAATCAATAGCCACAGCACCGTTACCAAGAATGTAAAATCCTTTAAACATCTTTCCTATCTCAATAGGATACACGACATTTACGTCCCTTCCAATATCCTCAAACGGCATAGCGATATCTTCTGTTTCAGCTTCTTTTTGTTTTGCTAATACCCCAACAGGAATATTTTCACCTTTTATAGATGCGTATGTAACCATATACAGAACATCATTATTGACAAACGCCCTATCACTACTTACCTTATCCAAGCTAACATATATAATATGTTTTATAAAACCATTGATATCTCCACATATGTTAATAGCTTCTACTTCTTTAGGAATAACGACTTCCACTTCTTCTGGTTTTATATTTTTCTTTTTCATTGCATTAATCTTTTTGTGTTTTGTTTCACTTCTTCGACAAGATCCTGATCTTTCATCATTTCCTGCTTAAGTTCCTCATTCTCCTTAATTCTTTTCACCCTATCGGCAAGAATCTTCTTATATTTCTTATCCGATATTTTAATAAACCAAGGACAGTTCCTTGATGGAATCCTTTTACATGGATAGTCAGTGAGACCGTTCGGTCCAAACTGCTCGCATCGGTTACATTTTTCTGCTCCTGTCATTGTAATTATATTTTAGGGAAACATTCTTCCAGTTCTCTATAAGAGCACTCTACTACAACAGAATCTCCTTTAGGGAGAAATACTAAAATAGAATCGATAGAAAAAACACTATCTACTTTTCTTACAAGTTGGCCATGCTTATAAGAAGACATGACCAACCTAATTCCATATGCATCTGAATAAGATCCTTTCCTACATGGAGTTATGCTTTCAACAACATAATCAAAGCCTCCGATATTAACTTCATCTCCGGCATTGATTTCCATGATAGGAACCATCTTAACCCTGCGATCTATGCTTATTTTCATTTAGCTACTTCGAATTTTATCTGTTCTTTAGGTTCATAATTCCATACCTCAAAATCATCAGCTACAAAATCATAAAACCCTTTCCCTTCCATACGGGACGAGATAGTAACCTGCGGAACCGGGCCGAAAAGAGAGCGACGGAGGAGCTCGTTTGCCTGTTCTTCGTGACGGTCATACACATGCATATCTTGGATGAAATGAGTGAAAACTGCGGGTCTTAACCCGGAGTCGTGAGCGAACATCATCATCAACGCCGCATATTGAGCTACATTCCAGTAAGAGGCTGTAATCATATCCTGGCTGCGCTGATAAAGCGTCATATACAACTCATCTCCTTTAACAGATAAATTGATCTGAAACGCACATTCTTGAAGAGGTTTTAGTCCATTGGTTTCAGGATCGAACATGGATGCTACTATTCTTCTTGACGAACGATCATTCTTGAGTGACCAAAGAATGAAGTCTGTTTGGTTAAGAAAACCGTAAAGACCATCATGGATATCTGTCATACCATCTGGAGCTTTTCCGGTACCCATATAAACATGTCTGTTCACCATATCTCCATAACATCCTTCGATCTTTCCATTATCATCAGCCCACTGATCCCATATATGAAGACCAAGATCTTTGATATCTACCGATCTTTTTTGCCAAATCCACAATATTTCTTTTATGGAGTTTTTAAGATTAGTAGGTCTAAGTGAACCAAGAGGAAATTCCCGACGAAGATCGTACTGGTTACATACTTGTAGGATACGCTTCACCTTGACGCCTGTCCCGTCACCGTAGACCGGTCGCTTTACCTCTTCCCACGGCTGGCTCATTATAAGAGCCAAATTGTCTTGAAATATTTTATCTACTCTTGCCATATTCTTATTAGGTACTTATATACTATAGTATCACCATCTCAAGGTTATGCCAACAAACAAGAATCATTAAAAATTCTAAGAGGAATGGTTATAAAGACGATTAATTTCTTCTTGTTCTAAACACGGACCACCTACAACTTTCTCTGTCGCTTTTCTTTGTCTAACAAAATCTTCAGCTTCGGAAAAAGTTGTAGCATAAATATATCCGCCATACTTTTCTCCATTTATCTCAAATTCTGTCACAAACTTCTTTTGTTTTTCTTCTTTTGTTTTCATAACTGTAATTTTTAAAATCGAATAATTGATTGATTTATAAAAAAATAAAGCGGTGATAAACTAAGTTATCTTAACCAACAACCATCCAGTCATCAGCCAACATATCTGATTGCGAAGCTAACCATCCGTTTACGATATTATCGTTAGCATCTTTCATGCACAGATAAGCGCAAAATTTAATCATGTTGGTTTCAGTTACGTCATAATAATCGTTTACGTATTTTTTAAACGAATCCGGCAATGACTTTACTTTATTAACTATCATATCAGTAGACAACCAATCTTCCGGTCGCTGGAATACGAACATACCTTTACCATTCCATCCGGCACGTGCAATCAACGCACCTTTTTTTACTTCTTCTAAAGCTTCTCCAAATTTCATAACTATATTTTTTATAAATTAAACTCTGCAAAATCTATTTCAGATCCGGTTGACAAATTAATCATTGACTTTTCAAGCTCTTCCATTGGAACCGGTTTAACAATACCTCCATTACCAAGAGTCCTTTTATAGAAGTTTATCACCACCTGATCGCTGGTTTTTACCGTCTTAGGAATAGGTTGACGAAGATATAATCCATCAAGAGACTTTACTCTTGAAAGAGCCGTATATAGCTGTCCTGTTTCAAAAGAATTAGATACGTCCATCATAGCCGCATCCAATGTCAGGCCTTGAGCTTTATGGATCGTGATAGAATAACCTATTTTTATAGGATACTGAATAATAGCTCCTACTACTTCAGATTCTATCTTATATCCGTTTCTTACGTATTTTACTTTCTCAAACGAACATGGCGTTATAACAACCTTAGTATGCTCATCATCTTTCGGTTTATCAAGGACTACTTCAATCTCCCCATTTTTTATAGATAATACAGTACCAAGAGAGCCATTGAAGTACTCTCCTCCGTTTCTTGTTATCATAACTCTTGATCCTTCTTTCAAGAAAAGAGTTTTTTCAACCGGAGCATCTTTAGGATAATCACCGTTTATAACAGCTTCTAATTTTATTAAAGAGCCTGGTAACGATGATATTCTCATTTCGTTAATAGCCGTAGCTTTTGAGTTGGTAGTTACAATCTCAACATATCCTTGATTATTATCAGACTGAATACATCTGCTGTTTATTGTATCAAATACATCATCATCCATCTTCCCTTCACGCACCTTATTAAGGACACTAATAAACTTCTCATCTTTCTGACGATATATTTTTTCAAAAGACACCATTTCCATACCAGAAGCCATAAGAGACTTCGAACTAAAGAAATAAGATGTATCGTATATTTCTCTAAAAAAATCCTCTTTAATCACAGGAGGAAGCTGAAACAGGTCGCCTACCATAATAAGTTTCACGCCGCCAAACGGATCCTTGTCTCCTCTTGCATGACGAAGTATATCAGCTACGTTGTCAAGAAGATCAGGGCGAACCATAGAAATCTCGTCTATGATAAGATACTTTATATTCTGTAAAATCTTTTCCGAACCTCCGTTGAATTTATATTCGCAGTTATCCATAAACGCAGCTTTTCGTATTTCAGGTATATACGGCTGCATTCCGATCCTGAAAAAAGAATGAATGGTTTGGCCACCTGCATTAACAGCAGCAATACCAGTAGGAGCGACAACAACCGCATTTTTTAATGCCGGTATAATACGCTTAAGGAACGTTGTTTTTCCACTTCCTCCTTTACCGGTTATAAACAGCGGTTTTGGTGACTTACAAATAGACTTAATAGCCTTTCCTTGTGCGACATTACCTTCGGACATAACTGAACGAAGAACGCACTCCATGATTTTTTTGTCGTAACTTATAGCCATCTTTTTTTCTGATTTTGTTCTACAAAACAAAAGTATGAAAATAAAATAAAACCTAAAATATAAAATGAATTAATTAGGATTAAAAAGAAATAATAAGTTTGATAAGTGGTTTCGAATCAGACAGTAATATGGTTTCGTATAGATATGGTTATGGCATAGTGGTGGCTAACGGGTGTTTCCGTCGATGTTCTACGAGATTATCGTTTTTCGGCTCTGTCGGCGACTACTAAGAACAGACCCTCTCTCAAGTACCAAACATTACAATGATGAATACTGAGATATAGGATAAAGATAGGTATCATTATAGAATGATAGCTCTTCAAATGGTATATCCTTGAATACAGATTCACCATCTAATTCTTTATCATTGTCTACTGTTGTATTAATGTTAGGTAATGATTGGATAGATATATCCATATTCTCTATCTTTTCCTTAAACTGTTCTGCCTTAACATACGTATAGATGTCTTCGCTTACCGATCCCACCGCTTTAGCCATCTCGCCGGCGAACTCAGCATACATATCCCGTACCTCATTAAAACCTGCCTTTTTGTCAGGAGCGGTATTGTTATAGGTTTTCATTCTCCTACTTACCCTGCCGCATACCCCGGCAATGGACGTCCCCACCTCAGCGCAGCAGGCTTCTGCATTAGCCATGTCTGCCTTTACTGTGGCTACCTTCTCCTTGCTCCACCCACTAACCTTGTCGTATGATTGTTTAAGACAGTTTAAGAACATGTCCATTCTTCGCTTCTTATCTTCTGCTATGATAGCGCGATAGTACTTTCTTATAATTTGGTTTTGTGTACTTCGCTCATATCCTTCCCAGAAGTCTTTGTGCGCTTCTTTAGCTATAACAGAAGCCAATGACCTTGCTTCTTCTTCTTTTGTCTTTTTACGATCTATGCCAAGGATTTCGCCATCTTCGGAAACAACTTCTTCTACGTTTAGGAAACGTAGGATATGAGTGTTGTCTTTTAAGAAGAAATTGAAATCGTCTTTCTTACTCACTTTTTCTTTTTCTCCTTTCTCTATATCCTTCTCTCCAAAATACCATCTGTTTGTTGCTCCTTTTTTATACAAGGTCCAGGTATTTGCTATTTGCCAGAAAACAGCTCCGTGCCTATATACCGGAATCAGCTTACCTATTGGGTAGTTATGTTCGTTTGCTTCAATGTAAGCACGAGGATTATCTACGTATGTTATAAATTGTATGTTTTCGAACCTTTTTACGAGCTTGTCTTGTATCGCCATACCGACGATCTCTTTCGCTTTTGTTAGTCCTACATTCAAGTACAAGGCAATTGTTTTATTACTTATCGTCGAATCAATTAATCCATAATACGAGTGGCTTCCGTCTACGACTTCCGCCTGAGAGTTTGTCTCTCCACTGTTCAGTACAGACTCATTGTTTCTGACTAAATTAACAAACATCGCCTCTCTTATCCTGTCAAGGACTTTTTCATGGTTTGTTATTTCATTTTTCTTTATCTTAATTAAAATCCTATTCTTTGGAATATTCACTTTCCCGCACCCGAGAGTAAGTTGTACGCCATTAACACGATATCTTCTTGCTACAAACGTACTATCCGTCATACGGAACAGTTCGTCAAACATCGGATGTCCTGTCATGTTCTTGAACTTCGAATACCCGATTCCAAGTTTATGAAGAAGATCTTTCTGGTTTTTGAATCTTATTCTCGAATCCCGGCGGGAGATTTTTATCATACAGTATAAAGCATACAATTCCATGAACAGCGAATCATCTGACCACTGTTCCAAAAGTCTGAGACTTATGTTAATATTTCTACCTAATTGTAGCTTCATAATCTGTAACAAAAAAAAATCGGATGGATTTTTGGGGATATCCATCCGATTCATGTCTTTTTTTTCGTCCGGAAAACTCCAAAATCCCGTTACAGATTTGAATCAATCCAAGTAGAAAAACAACAAGACACTTAATATTTTATATTCTTATTGTTTTATTTGAATTGACTTCAATTCTGTAACGTGCTACAAATATAGAAATAAAATTCAAGAATCAAACAACAAGAACTTATTTTTTAATGTTACAGTACAAATATCGGGACAAATCCTGAATCCATTGTCATAAAATACGTTAATTTTAAATTTATAAATTCTTAATCTTTATCTTTGTATCAAAACGATAATCTCATGAAAGAAAGTGATAATAAAGATGTTAGTAATAGGGCTTATAGGCTTTTAGTACCTTATTCCAATACGGTAGATATGGCTAAGAAGATACTTCTGTTTTATAACGGATACCTAATGGCCTATGGTAATGAGAAGAATGTCATAGATGCGAGGCACTTAAATCTTCTTGCCTATTATTTTGTGTTTGGATATTCGTATGAGACCAAGAAGAAGTTTTCTCATTGTTTCAGTACCGATCTTCAATATGTATCGGTTTTGGATACGGAGATGAAGAAGCGTGGTATTTTGATTGACCGTGAAGGGAATTACAGGACAAGGTGTTTGTGCCCGGATATAGAGAACATGCGCCGTCTTTTTGTATTGGAGGGTTCAAGAGATCAATGTGCGTTGGTTTCTTTATTTTACAGAAAGAAAACTTTTGAATCAGATGCCGAAGAATGATTTCCCTATATCATTTGAGTCACATATTATAGATGATGTGATGGATAAGACCGGGGGCGTTTACGACCGAAACCAAATACGTGACGTTTTCAGAGCCAGTATTTCTTATGCTAATAACTTATGTACGTACACAGATAACGTGTCTGTATCGTTCCCGTATGTAGGCGATATGGTTTGTAACCTTCATGAGATGGAGAGGCGCAAACACAATCTTGAGCGTCTTAAATCCAAGGTAGAAAAATTATCTAAGTATCAGGAAAAAGAACTTCAGTGTCTTGATATTAAGATAAGGATGATAAAGGATGCTTATGACTCAGGTGAGATAAAAGGTGGGGATATGTTGATAAAACACAACAAATTATCTATCTTTAAATCTCGTAAGGGTCATAGTTTTAGTGAAATACAAAATATTCAAGAACAGGAATTTAACAGATAAGTCATGAAAAAGATTTTGAAATCGGAAGTTATATACGATGCTTTTATGGATACGATATTAAAAAAACTTCCAAGAAAAAAAGAAGATTATCCTGATTGGTACAAGGAACGTCTTGAAAAGTGTGAAGGATGTAAATTCAATACCAAGAACGTCCCTAACTCTATGCTTCCTCTTTCTTTGTACGTAAGCAAGAAAATAGGTAAAAATCGTTGTTCGGTATGTACGTGCTTCATCAAGCAGAAGGCCTGGAGCAAGACAGAGGAATGTGCGCTTGGGGAGGGGCTTCCCCGTCCTTCGTGGATGGACCGTCAGTATTCTATTGATTTTTATGATGAGAAGTCAAGATGGAACAGGTTAGAACTTATTACAATGGATTCTGATGAATTTAATGTTATTTCTACAGATGACAAGCAATACAATATTGACCTCTCTAAAGACGGTAAATCATTTGAAATCATTTTCGAACCGGTAGAAAAAGGGAACAGTATAAGGTTTTCATTCGTTCTTGAGTCGAAGCATGATATGAAGATAACAGCATCAGAGACATCTTGTGGTTGTACGTCATCTAATTTGAATATCATTGACTCACGTCACTTTAAGTTCAATATAGAGATACATACAGCAGGATTTGGAATAGGAAGATTCGTAAAGCACATGACTATTCACTATCAAAAAGATGGGTCTCAAAAAGAGGAAAAGATTCCGTTTAATTTTGAAGGTACTATAATTCAAAAAAGTTAAATTATGGGCGGATGTGGTAAAGCAAGGCATTTACAATGCGAGGATAAAAGGAAGTCCTTATTTTCTATGTTGCAGGCATCTTGTGACGATCTCCCCGATTATTCTGCCGGGGACATTCTCTATGCCGTACTTAGATCTTTTGCAAAGAAAAGAGGATTGTCTGTTTCTTTTTTAAGGACGTTGACAGACAGCGAGCTTTTTGAAGTGGCTGATTATAATTTATCAATGGAGTTGATGGACGTTATTATTCATGATAAAAAGGTTCTTGATAATGAAGAAGATTGATTTTGATTCAGATATAAAACATCTTATTTCTTATTACAACCATCTACTGTCTGCGCAAGATAAGGTGGGAGAGGAGATGGAAGAGATAACTAAGGATATTATTAGGAAGAAGGATGAGGAAAACAACATAGAGTTAGAAGACTTTATTGATTTGGAGGAAAAGTCGTTTATGACCAACTTGTATCAACAAGAGATGCTGAAAGTATCTTCTTCTATAAAGGCCGTTTACAGGTTATCTATTAACGCCGGTCATGATCTCAATGTAGATGATGACAGTAAGAAGGTTCTTGATAGGATAGTAAATGACGGAGAATCAGATTTTATTATGTACGTTGATAATAATACTGGTTCTGTTGTATTCAAAGACGAATCTGTTGAGGAAGGAATAAAAAACATGTGTAAGTATCGTGTTGATCCATCTTCTCTTGAAGACAGGTTTAATATGCTTAAGTCTCAGTATGAGGATTTTTTAAAAATTATTAATAATGAAGGTAAGAAAGCCGACTAACGATGATGTCTCTTACGTAGATCGGAAACTTCTTGTGCTAAGGGATCAGATAGATAAGGCTGAACGTTATCTATCTGAAAACCCTTGGGATAAAATAGAAGATTCCGATAAGAGAGAGAAAGAATTTAGGTTTCAAAAAAGCTTGTCTGATAGCTTAATGCAATGGACTGAATCTTATATTAAGATGTGTGGGATAATGGATGTCTATAATCAGCTTGAGGCTGCCAAAAACAAGAAAAGTCTAAAAGGAGGACAAACAGTATCAGGTATTCAGTCTTTTGTCAAGAATGAAGCTAAGAACAAGCTCGATAAATAGTTTTGTCATGAATTTTGACAGTAAAGAACTTTATATAAATATGGGTAACGATATTCCGTTATGGAATGACCTTTATTCTTATGAAGAGCAAGACGATGATGTCAAGCAATTCTGGGAAAATGAGGCTATGAAACTCCTTAACGGTGTTACCATAAATGGTGTATTTATCCATCCTTGGCTATACTGGCATATCAATTTCTGGAAGATGATGATTGACGTAGGAGATGATCGTATTCCTGGAAATTCTCAGCTTCGTGATAATGAATGGATGTTTGCCGAATTTCTAAAGCAGGCTGAAGAAGAGAATAAAGGAATATTCATGTTCGGGTGCCGTCGTTTTGGAAAAGCCCTTCTTGACTCTGAGATACTTTATCTTGAGGACCGGGAAAAGATGATAGGAAATATCGTTGTAGGGGATAAGATATATGACGATAAAGGTAATTTGGTAGAAGTCGTAGGTGTCTATCCTCAAGGAAAAGTAACTACCTACAGAGTCGTATTTGAAGACGGTCGTAACGTTATTTGTTGCGGAAATCACCAATGGCGTGTCAATCATGGCGGAAAATGGCATGTTAGGAGTCTTAGATCCATAGCTGGATTAGATTATAAGAGTATGTCTATTCCAGTAGGTGAGGCCCTGAACTACCCTACGGCAAAGCTGCCGGTTCCGCCGTCGGCCTACGCCTCGATGCTGGCGGCTTATCTCGGTGGCTATGGAGGGGATATGTTTTTTGATAAATACGTTTGTAAGAAGTTTTTAAGATCGTCCATAGATCAAAAGAAAGATTTTATAGAAAACTTCATTCGTTCTTTCAGAAACGTAGTAACCGGAGAAGAAGAGCTTACGTTGTCTCATATTGACATGGATGTCATAAATTTTGTACAACGTATGTTTTGGGCTTCAGGTTGGTATGCTAAATTGGAGGGGAACAAACTTATACTATCAAGGAATCGTAAGGAATTAAAAATAAGATCCATATCGATATACGGAAAGGAGCATGCCACTTGTATAACCGTTGATAATGACTCTCATTTATTTTTGACCACCAATTACATCGTTACTCATAATACGGCCATAATGAGCTCGTTTTTGGCTCGTAATGCTACAATGACGTACAATTTGACGCATAATGTTATTGGGTCAAGTAAGGAGGACCTTATGAGTCTTGGTGAGTATCTTGAGTTTGGTCTTGATAATATACATCCTTATCTAAGAATAAATAGAACAGGTAATGATTGGTTTAAAGAGGTTATTATGGGTACTAAGACGGTGAACAATATTCGTGACGTTCACGCTCGTATTCGTATTACCAATATTGATAGCGGTAAAGCCGGTGCCTCTCTTAAGACCGCATCTGGAACACCATATACATCTATTTATGATGAGGTAGGTAAATTTCCATTTTTAGCAGCATACTTACAAGGTCGTCCTGCCCATATGATGCACGGTAGAATGAGGGGGATGATGATATGCTCCGGTACGGGCGGCAACGTTGAAAAGTCTCAAGATGCTCAAAAAGTGATGAATAACCCTGCTGAATACGGGTTTATTGTCATGAATTATGATCTGCTTAATAAACGTTGTTTAAAACCAACTTGGCGTATTAGTCAATCCGGTTGTTTTGTTCCTGCTCAGATGTCTCATGCTTATGATAAGGAAACAACAACCTTAGATAAGTACCTTGGAATAGAGAAAGCTACAGGTCTTAAGAAAATAGATATTCGGGTATCAAAATTTGATGATAATACTAAGAAGATAAAATCTCGTCTTGATGAACTTGTCAAAAAGGATAGAGCTTTATACGTTCAGGAACGAATGGCATTTCCTTTGTCTATAGATGATTGTTTTCTTAATACGAATGTAAATAGGTTTCCTGTAGAAGATGCTTTGAAGCACAAAAGCCGTCTTCTTGAAGAAGGTAGGCCTGGTAAAACAGTGGATATTTATCAGATAGACGGCATGAAAATGGGGTATAATTTTAGTGATAAGCAGCTTGCTGATTATCCGTTCCAAGGTGGTAACATAGATGCTCCTGTTGTTATATATGAGGATCCACCAGAAGAAGGAGGTGTTTTTGATTACACTTATGTCTCATCGCTTGACCCCTATAAATCTGACAAGGCTGATACTGATTCTGTTGGTTCGTTTTATGTACTTAAAAGATATGTAAAAATCAACGATCCATTTGCTTATTGCATAGTAGCATCATACGCATCACGTCCTCCATCTTCCGATGATTTTTGTAGGAATTGTGAAATACTTCAAGAGGCGTATGGAGCTAAGTGTCTTATGGAGAATGCCGACCGAATGTATGAATTTTATCTTACGAGACGAAATAAGCAGCTTATGTTGCTGGAAGATGGCGAACGTCTTGCCGGTAAGATTATCCGTGCCGGAGCCCGTCAGAACAACAAGCTCGGTTTGGCTCCTACGGTTCCCAATCAGCGCATGCTTTTCAATACCGTTATTCAATATTGTTGGGAGGATGTTGTTGTTGGGTATGATGATGATGGTAATGAAATAACACAGAAAGGTATTTACCGTATCCCTGATATAGAACTTCTTGATGAGATCATAGCCTTCGGCCCTGGGACCAACACCGACCGTATCATATCCTTCGGCCACGCTCTTCTCCTGGCTAAGTATTATGATGATATGGGTTACATGCCTGAAAGTACGACTCAGAAGGAGAATCAAAAGAAGAGAGAACGTAAAAAGATGGAACAGGTCAAAGGATTTACGGTAAGAAGACATAACCCTTACAAAATGAGATAGGTAGAACAATTTACCTATCTTTGTGAAAAAACATATAGCTCATGGAGTATTTTAACAGAGATCAGGCTTTTCCGGCCAGAGGAGTATTTTCAGGGTTGCCGGTGCAGGCGATACCTACCAAGAGAAAAACCAGGGAGTGGTTTAAAGCCACTATGGATTCTCTTGAATTGATTGGTTTGAAGCAGCTTGATGAGAACCAGAAGTTCAAGGATTTTTATAGGATGATGGAAGGTAAGTTATCCTTTATGGAGCTGAAAGATGTAATTCCTTATCTTAAGGATGTTCAGTCTATAAGGGATAATGTTAATATCCCATCATTCTTACGTCATTATGATATAATAGGTACTATCGTAAATGCTTTTGTAGGATGGTTGGGTAACCTTTCTGACAAGTATAATGTAGTTGGATTGGACGAATCTGAAGTGAATCAGTATTCTGCCACGAAGGAGAATCTTCTTCATAATTACATTAGAGAGGAATTGGACAGAAGGGTTAGGCAAGAGTTGTTAAATAGGGGATTGGATCCAGATTATAATAATTTCGCCAACGAAGAAGAAAAGCAGGCTTATGCTCAACAGATACAAGAGGTGAAAGCTTCTATGACCCCTCCTGAGATAGAGAATTTCATGAATACAAAATGGAAGACTGCCGAGGTCATATGGGGTTCTCATACGCTTGAAGCGGACAGGGGGCGTTTTTACATGGATGAGATAGACACCGAGAATTTCATTGACTATCTTCTTACCGGTCGTTGCTTTAGAAATTATCATGTAGGATACGACTATTATAAGCCGGAGAGGTGGTCTCCGTTGAATACGTTTTATTCTAAGACATTAGATAGCAAGTATCCTCAATATGGGGATTATATTGGTCGTGTTCATTATTATACTGCCAATGATATTATAGTAAGGTGGGGGCATCTTCTTACGGCGAAAGACAAGCAGAAGCTTATAGGGGGTGCTGATAATTTCAATGGTACTTATCATAATGGTGATAATGGGAGCTATGTAAGTTTATCCAAATCGGCGAGTGTAGGGATGTTATATCAGAATAAGGTAATACCTTGGAAAGGATATAATGATTATGCCTCTATAAAATCTTATGAAGATTATTACGGTATTCCAGCCGGCACATATACCGGATACGATAGTAATGGCAACGAATATCACAGAACCAGATTCATGCCAAATTTAGAGCATGGTAATTACTATAACCGTGCTCAGAGCTTAAGTGACGAACATGTTCGTAGTGATTTGTATCAGGTAACTGAATCATACTGGGTATCCCCGGCTCAAGTGTATGTAATTACCTACCAAACTGAGACCGGATTAGTAACTACCGAGATGGTAACTGATGAGCTTCTTCAGGACTTTTTACAGGAAAATGGTATTAAGAAAATTACCAGAACCATGAGTAAGGGAATGGAGAACCCGGAGATTAACACCTATTTCGTAGATTACGTTCCACAGGTAAGATACGGGGTTAAAATCAGTGGAGGGGCTCTTGCTCAGGACAACCTGTATCTGGATGGCGAGCCTATCGATCACCAGATAAAAGGGGATAGTAACATCTATGACTTTGTTCTACCCGTTGCCGGATATATCGGTACTTCTATGGCTAACAGGATTCAGCCATATCAAATATTTTATAATTTCTCCATAAATCAGATAAACAATATTCTTGAAAAGGAGATCGGTAAATTCTTCTTAGGGGATATAAATCTGGTTCCAAGTGAATACAAGGATTTGGGTGAAGATGTGGCTGATATATGGGCTAATCTTCTTGATGTGGCTAAGTCTGTTGGTGCTCTGACATTAGATACCTCATCTCAAAATACGAAAGGCGGTGTTCCTTTCAACCAGTTTGCCGTCTATGATTTGTCGCAGACAGAGCAGCTTAAAACAAGAATGGAGCTTGCTGAATGGTCGAGGATGAAGTGTTTTGAAATGGTTGGTATCACGCCTCAAGTAATTAACGGCCCCAACAGGTATGAGACTGCCACCGGAGTCCAGCAGGGCGTTACGGCATCTATGTTACAAACACAGATATACTTTGATAACTTCGGTTATTTCAAGAAACGGGCTCTCGATCTTCATCTGGCCGTTGCTCAACAATGCCAGGAAGAAGGAAAGGATATTTCTGTAATGTACACAAAAAGTGACCTTACCAGAGCGTTTTTATCTATAGGAACCGACGGTCTTAGCCTAAGGCATCTTGGTGTTCAGGCTTTATCCAACTCAAAGAAGAGGAATGAACTTGAAAAGTTCAAGACCTTTATGTTGCAGTTAAATACAGCCGGAGGCGATATTTACGATCTTGCATCTATCTTCACATCAGATTCTATGGTGGAACTTATACAGAATGCAAGGAATACTCGCGCATACAACGAGCGTCAGATGCAGCAGCAACAACAGAATCAGATGCAGCTTAACCAGCAACAGATACAAGCTGAAGCTGCTGAGAAGGATAAGCAACGTCAGCATGAACTTGCCTTGGAAGACAAGAAAGGTCAATACAGGATACTTCAAGAGAAGATCCAGGCGGCAGGCAGGGCGGCAGACGCCAAGAGCGACGCCACCTCCCTCAACTTCCTGGCTTCTGTTTCAGATCAGACCGTAAGGCAGGCTGATATAGAAAGTAAGGAAAGGATAGAGGATAAGAAAATTGAAAACGATTCCAAACTTCATGATGATGAAATGAGAATGAAAATGGAAGAGTTAAAATTAAAATCCAAAGAGCTTGCTCAACGAGCGAGGGAAGATGCCACCAAAAGGTATGTAGCCGGAATCAATAAGAATTAAGGATTAAATATCCCCAAATTTCATTAGAAAATATCTAATAAAATTTGGGGATATTTAATTTTTAGTGAAGATTAAACACTTATAAGTTTTTTGTCTGAAATATAGGTATTTAAATATTTTTGCAGTATGGGAAAATTAGAAAAAAATGGAATAGTAGAATTGGACGATATTTTTAGTATCGGTCCAGTTGATGATGTTTATAATAGGGAAGAAGATATTCTGCCTATTAATGGTAATGAACCGGCTAAAAAAGATGAGAAGCCTGTAGAAGAAGGCTCTCAAATTAAAGAAGAGCTGGTTGTTGATCCTACTCCTGATCCTAAAGAGGATAAAAAAGGAGAAGAGAATGTAGTTGATGTTAATCAGGATCAGGTAGAGACCCCGGTTATCAATTACAGAAAAGTATTGGATGCCCTTTCTTCAAGGGGAATCATTCCCGATTTGAAAGATGTGGTGTTTAGCGGTGAAAACGGCGAAGAGATTACTATCAATGATCTTGATTTTAGTAAAGAAGATTCATTGTGTGACATACTATCTACAGTCCTTGAAAGCCAGAAAGAGGACATTGTTAAGGATAAGATAGATGTTACCTCTGTTTCTGATATTACTAAGAAGCTTATCCAGGCTGATAAGGCCGGCGCGAATATCGTTGATATTCTTAAGCAATATGATACGAATGTCGCTCCTATAGAAAAGCTTGACATTGAAAACAAAGCAGATCAGATAAAGATCGTTCGCCATTATGTTGATCTTCTTGGGTTGCCTAAAGATGAAGCTGATGAGTTTTTCAAAGGCATTATCAATAAAGGAGAAGAGTATGTTGAAGCAAAGGCTATAAAGTATAAGGCTGATCTTGATAAGAGAATGGATGATATTATCCAGCAACGTACTAAAGAGGCTGCCGAAAAGAAGGCGAAGGATGCAGAAGATTTTAGAAGGTATAAGAAAGACCTTAAGTCTTCTATCCAGGCAAAGTATCAGCTAAATGACACTATGGTATCTAAAGCTCTTGATTTTGCCCTAAAACCTTCTGAATCGAATCCCGGAATTACCAAAGCATTTAATAGGGTAAGGGAGATGATGATGAATCCGGAAGAAGCGCCAGATTTGATTATGTTTCTTATGAACCCAGGAGAGTTCATAAAACAGAAGTCGAATCAAGCTGTAGTTGATGAGAAAAAGAAAATTTATAAGCTCATCAGCCATACAAATAAAGACAAGAGGGTGGCTCCGGTAGATGATAAAGGTGATCAAGTTCAAGGTGTGAAGTTCGATGAAATCAGTATAGATTAAAAATTAAAACATTTTTTCGTTCATGGCTAATGTACTTTTAACAAAAAATTTCCCGGCCACTATGAATGGTGACACGGTGATTGGATATACCGACGCTAAAGTCGTTAAGCAAAGTATCGTAGAACACGATCTTAGCTCTTTAGAAGATTGGTACTACGAAGATCCGGATAAGAACCATCTGGGTATGCTTGAGTTGTTTTCTAACATTACAAACTATCCTCTGCCTATGTATATGGGTATGATCAAACAGGATGCTACTATTACCGTAAATGGTATCAATGGTTCATTCCGTTATGATCTTCCGGTATCAGAAACGTATGAGGTGGTTACAGTAGAAGACACGTCTTTGAAATATGCAAAACCTGGTATTGATGAAAGCTTCTTCGAAATTGTGTTGAATGCACAATTTAAACAAGGAGATGTTATTACTTACGATGTGATTAACGGTTGCCAGGCTCTTATCTCTACAGAGCGTCCTCCTAAACAAGAAGGTGAAAACTGGAGATACTGGTGTAAGCTGTGGGGTCGTTCTCGTGCTAAATACTTCCCGAAAGACATGCTTCGTGCCGGTATTAAATACTGGAAGGTAACAAACGTTCTTGGTGAGTTCTCTACTCAGTTCTCTGGTGTAGGAGGTGCTTCTAAGGCCGGTTCTATGACTTGTGAATTTACGCTTGGTGGACACCGTGGTGTTGAAGGTGAAACGACTATGTACGCTGGTATTAAGTCTTTGGCTTATGCGGACGAACGTACACAGAATTTCATCGACAAGGCTTACCAGAAAGTTCGTCAGCTTTCTGAAATCAGAGGAGGTGATGCAAGTTATGCCATTATCGGTTCTCGTCTTGGTGACGGAAGCATTGATATGCGTACGGCACGTGTAGCCAATACAGTGTCTTTGTTCTGTTTGGCTGAGTTGGCTAAGATGGAAGCATACGAACTTATGTTCATGCGTGGAGGTAGAGTTAAGGGTCATAATGGTGTTTTGATGAAAAACGAAGGTTTGTACCATCAACTTCGCCGTGGTTTCGTTATCTCATATGCACGTCCGGGCGGTATCAAGCGCGAACACTTCCTGGCTGCTGCTGACTATATTTTCCGTGGTCGTAGCGATATGCCGATTGAAAATCGTGTAATGAAATTCAAGGTAGGTGCTATGGCTTACAAGAACATCGTTGAAATCTTCCGTGATGAGTTCTTCTCTCAATTGGGTGCCTTGGCTCCGCTTATGGGTACAGAACGTATTATCAATAATCCGGTAACAGGATCAAACGATGCTCTTGAATTAGGAACTGTAAAGATCAAGGGTGTTACTATTCCGGGTATTGGTAAGGTTATTGTAGAACACGAACCTTCTTTGGATTACGTTGATATGGTAGATAGAAGCCAGTTGGTAGACGGTATGACTCCTATCACATCATATTCATGTATTATGGAAGACTTGACCGCTCCTGAATATTCCAATGCATTCGCCGGCATCCCTGCTTCAGCCGAAGCTCGTATTGGTAATATCAACAGCAACGTATTCTACGTTAAGCCTGATATCGGTTCTATGTGGTGGGGTTACGAACAAGGTAGATGGTCATCCAGAGTATCGGCTCAAGAAATTGTATCCAGCCATCCTCGTATGTCAGAACAATTCTGGTGCCATTCTGTATCGGCTTTTT
>ERZ779939.61-NODE-61-length-25486-cov-7.47831_pt1 | contig 25486 bp, 17 predicted proteins | sample MGYA00511091_ERZ779939 | MGnify/ENA primary metagenome ERZ779939 (study PRJEB29588, sample SAMEA2156362) | human gut metagenome | biome: human gut; feature: human-associated habitat; material: faeces | place: Denmark | collected 2008/2010 ... | reverse complement strand
ACTTGCGCCGATGGTACTGCAATGCAATGCGGGAGAGTAGGTAGCCGCCTCCTTTCAATTTCAGAAGCCTCAGATTTCGAAAGATTTCTGAGGCTTTTTTGTTTTTCCCACAGTTCTGCTTTCTTATCGCCCAGCTTTTTCCCACAGCTCCTCACAGCTCCTTTTTCCTTTTTTACCTTTTTACCTTTATATTGATTTATATCAAACCTAAGTGTTATTAAGTGTTTAATTACGTAAAAATGCGCTGATAATCAGCCGATTACTTGCATAATTCGATTTTTTTTTGTAACTTTGCAAACGATAAGAATAAGGATACCAGTATCTTGTGCTTTTTGTTGTGTGAGAAGGTATCCATTAAGGTATCTAACGGGACTGAGGTGAGCAGCCTTTCTTTTTCTCACAAGTTGCCACCGCGAAATCTCTGATGTTGTATTTCAGCTTTTCAGGTTCCATAAAACAATTAATATGAAGAGAATAACAATGGTATTAGTTAGCATGTTAATGCTGACATTAGAAATTCATGCAGCGTCGGCTGCAACATCAGGAAATGTATCCTCTACTAGCGAGATGGACTGGACTCCAGTGATGGACGCTATCATTCAGGTAGAGAGTAAGGGTGATCCGAAAGCTAAGAGCGGTAACTCTGTAGGTGTGATGCAGATCACTCCAATTTTAGTAGCAGAATGTAATAATATTCTGAAGCGCAAGAAATCGAAGAAGCGCTACACTTTGGCTGATAGATATAATGTAGCTAAATCTAAAGAAATGTTTCTATTGATTCAGAGTGTCTACAATCCTCTTAATAGTATCGAGCGCGCAATCCGTTCATGGAATGGCGGTAATCATTACAGTAAGAAGCGTACTCAGAGATATTTCGAGAAGGTAATGAAACTTTTGAAAAAGTAATTCTTTTTCCATAAGGTCCGATTGTTCTGAAAAAGAGCAATCGGGCTTGCTTTTTACTCGTTTTCGCTTCTTTTATGTACGTTTTGTTGCTATTCTGCTTAATAACTGTTAAATATATGCAGATTTCTGACAAAATGTTTGGCGGGGTCGGAAAAAAGTCGTACCTTTGCACTCGCAATTCAGAAATGAGTTGATTATATCGCGGTGTGGAGCAGTTGGTAGCTCGCCAGGCTCATAACCTGGAGGTCGCATGTTCGAGTCCTGCCGCCGCAACAATGATCGGGTAAGAAGTTGGTCAACAACATCTTATCCGATTTTTTTGTGCCCTAATTTATTAATTTAACATTAAATATTTGTTTAATTCGAATTAAAGTGCTACTTTTGCACAATAATATTTTTATGTGCAATTAATAAAAAAGGAAGGGCTTCAATATGTCAGTATCCAAAACAAGACAAAAACTGGTAGATGTCGCACGACAACTCTTTGCCAAGAATGGTATAGCAAATACTACGATGAATGATATTGCTGTAGCTTCTGGTAAGGGAAGACGTACGCTTTATACTTATTTCAGTAGGAAGGAGGATGTCTATTACGCTGTGATAGAATCAGAGTTGGAGCGTCTTTCGGACAAGTTGGACGAGGTTGCTAATTGCAAGATGCGTCCACAGGATAAAATCATCGAGCTTATCTATACTCACCTCAGTATGATCAAGGAAACGGTTGTAAGAAACGGTAACCTCCGTGCTGAGTTCTTCCGAAACATCTGGATGGTTGAGAAGGCGAGAAAAAACTTCGATGAAGACGAAATAGAGATTCTCAGAAGAATTTATGCCGAAGGAAGAGAAGATGGTGAGTTTGATATTGATAACATCGATCTGGTGGCCGATATTACTCACTATTGTATCAAAGGTCTCGAGGTTCCATTTATCTATGGACGTTTGGGTCATGGCATGAATGTGGAGTCGAGCAAACCTCTGGTTGCCAAGGTGGTTTATGGCGCCTTGGGAAAGTCGGGCTTGAAACTCTAGATAAAAGAAAATGGTAAATACGTAACTAATTGATAATTAATTAAATAAGAAAGAAATGGGATTATTAAGTGGTAAAACAGCCCTTGTAACAGGTGCTGCTCGCGGCATCGGTAAGGCTGTCGCTATGAAGTTCGCCTCTGAGGGCGCTAACATCGCATTTACAGACCTCGTACTCAACGACGATATGGCTGCCGGTTTGGAAGCTACTCGTAAGGAGATTGAGGCTCTTGGTGTAACCTGTCGTGCATATGCTGGTAATGCAGCAGATTTCGAGGAGACACAGAAGACAGTTAAGCAGATTCATGAGGACTTCGGTTCTATCGATATCCTGGTTAACAATGCAGGTATCACTAAGGACGGTTTGATGCTCCGTATGAGCGAGGCTCAGTGGGATGCTGTTTTGAATGTAAACTTGAAGTCAGCCTTCAACTTCATTCATGCTTGCTCTCCAATCATGCTTCGTCAGCGTGGTGGTTCTATCATCAACATGGCTTCTGTAGTAGGTGTTCATGGTAATGCAGGTCAGTGCAACTATGCAGCTTCTAAGGCTGGTATGATTGCTTTGGCTAAGTCTATCGCTCAGGAGTTGGGGCCTAAGGGCATACGCGCCAATGCTGTAGCTCCTGGTTTCATCGAGACTGCAATGACTGCACAGTTGCCTGAGGAAATCCGCAAGGACTGGATGCAGAAGATTCCATTGCGTCGTGGTGGTCAGACAGAGGATATCGCAAATGTTTGCCTCTTCCTCGCTTCCGACTTGTCTAGCTATGTTAGCGGTCAGGTTATTCAGATCGACGGTGGTATGAACATGTAATCTCTCGGCAACGTTTGGTTGATAAAACATGCAGGTAGTTTACGAAGACAACCATATAATCATAGTCTCTAAGAGAAGTGGCGAAATCGTGCAGGGCGACAAGACCGGCGACGAACCTCTCTCGGAGACTGTGAAGCAGTATATCAAGGAGATGTATCACAAGCCGGGAAATGTATTTCTCGGTGTGGTGCATCGCCTTGACCGTCCTGTTTCGGGTTTGGTCGTATTTGCCAAGACTTCTAAGGCATTGAGTCGTCTGAATAATATGTTCAGGGATGGCGAAGTTCACAAAACCTATTGGGCAATCGTGAAGAACATGCCAAAGGAACCTGAGGCTACGCTCACCCATTGGATTGTAAGAAATGAAAAGCAGAATAAGAGCTATGCTTACGACCATGAGGTGAAAAACTCGAAGAAAGCGATATTGAAGTATAAGGTGATAGGTCATACAGACCATTATACACTTTTGGAGGTAAACTTGATGACGGGTCGCCATCATCAGATAAGATGCCAGCTTGCCAAGATGGGATGTCCTATCAAGGGAGATCTGAAATACGGTTCTCCACGTAGCAATGCAGATGGCAGTATTTCTCTCCTTTCACACAGAGTAGAATTTGTTCATCCTGTGTCTAAAGAAACAATAGTAGCAGAGGCTCCGCTGCCGGATGATAATCTTTGGCGAGCTATTGCACCCTAACTCAAAAATCCATGCTTATGAAGAGGTATGCGAAATGGGCAGGAATCACGGTGTTGACTCCATTGGTGCTCATCTTTTTGTTATCCATTCTGCTTTATCTGCCACCTGTTCAGAATTGGGCGGTAAAGCAAGTGGCTGCTTATGCCTCTGAGTCGACGGGTATGGATATTTCGGTAAAGCAAGTACGCCTCGTCTTCCCTCTGAAACTAGGAGTGGAAGGCGTAAAGGTACTTCAGCCAATCGACTCACTCAAGAATTCCCCAAACTTGGCTTTAAAAAATAAGAGAGATACCGTTGCCGACATCCAGAAGATGGTGGTAGACGTACAATTGTTGCCTCTTTTCGAAAGTCAAGTCATGGTGGATGAACTCAATTTCACCCAGATGAAGGTGAATACCACTAATTTTATTCACGAAGCCAGAATCAAGGGCAATGTAGGTAATCTGCGCCTGAAGGCTCATGGCATTGATCTCGGAAAGGAGAAGGTCAGGGTGAATCATGCCCTGTTGGCTGATGCCCGACTCTCGGTAGAACTGAGCGATACTGTGCCGCCGGATACTACGCCTAGTACCAATTTCTGGAAGGTGAATATCGAAAAACTGAAACTGAAGAACACTGATTTCGTATTACACATGCCTGGAGATACCCTCCAGGTGAATGCTTATTTTGGAGATGCGGTGGCGCAGACTACCTATCTCGACCTTTATAAAGGACTTTATCAGATAGGTCATCTTGACTGGAAGAAGGGCAAGGTGAACTATGACCAGAACTATATCCGTCCGGTATCGGGCATGGACTTTAACCATATCGCCCTGTCGGCCATGACTTTGAAGGCAGACTCTTTATATTATTGCGATTCGAAGATCGATGTCAAGATTCGTGAAGTTCAGTTTAAGGAGAAAAGCGGTTTGCAGGTAGACCAGCTCTATGGCAGATTCGTGATGGATTCCGTGAAACTGCAGTTGCCTGATATCTGTCTCCGTACCCCATACTCCCAATTGCAGGCAACGGTGGATATGGATATGAATGCCTTTGATGAGGTGAAACCTGGCAAGTTGATGGCACAGCTGAAGGGAGCTTTGGGCCGTTCAGACCTGTTCCTCTTTGCAAGTGATGCCTTCCCAGACGCCATGAAGAAGAAATGGCCTTTCTATCCGATGAAGATAGAAGGATCGTTCAAGGGAAATATGCAGCAGGCATCTTTCTCGGGCTTGAAACTGTCGCTGCCTACAGCCTTCGAACTGAGTGCTGATGGAAAATTGGGTAACCTGACGGATATGAACCGTCTGAAGGCAAATGTAAATCTGAACGCCCGTACCTATCATCTGGATTTCGTTACCGCCATGTTTGACCCTTCTCTGATGCAGGAGATACGTGTGCCTAGCGGTATCGGAATTCGTGGTAACATTCAGGCAGACGGCTCCAGATATGCTACCCGACTCGCCATTACCGAAGGTCGTGGCAGAATGAGGGTAGATGCCAAGATAGATGCGAAGACCCGGAAAGACGGCAGTATCGATATGAACCGTCTGGCTTATCAAGCTAAGATTCAGGCGCACAACATCCAGGCAAAGCATTTCCTTCCAAAACAGGATTTGCATTCTTTCACCGGCTCATTGCAGGCGAAGGGAGTGGGAACTGATTTCCTCTCTCCTCGTACCCGATTGCAGGCTAAGGCACAGGTAAACCAGATTCAGTATGGCAAATACAAACTGGATCATGTATTGGCAGTGGCTCACGTTGCCAATGGAAAGGTGCATGCCGATATCGACAGCAAGAACCAGTATCTTACGGGGCTCGTCAGCCTTGATGCACTTACGAATTCCAAGAAACTGGAGGCTACCTTGGTGGCAGATGTCCGCGATGTGAATCTTTATTCATTAGAGGTAACGAAGGCACCGATGCGCCTGTCGCTCTGCGGTCACATGGATATCAGGTCCGACCTGAAGGACAGTCACGACATCATGGCTTCGATGAGTGATATTACGGTTCGTACGGCAGAGAAGAATTATCGTCCGGTGGGTGTTGACGCTGATGTCTTTACCCGCAGAGATACCACGCACGCAGTCATCAATTGCGGCGACTTCCATCTCAACATGGATGTACACGGAGGCTATAAGCAGTTGATGAGCCGTTTTGCCGGATTGCAGAAAGAATTGGCTCATCAGCTTAGGAACCATCATATCGATCAGGTGAAGATGCGCAGTCAGTTCCCTTTCGGTCATGTTTATCTTACCACAGGAAAGGACAATTTCATTTCCCGTTTCATCGCTTACTGCGGTTATGATTTCAAGACGGTGGATATGAAGATGACCATGTCGCCTGTAACAGGTGTCAATGGTTATCTCAACATCGATTCACTGGTAGCGAGTGGCATGCAGTTGGATACGATCCGTACCTTGGTGAAGACTGAGGGCGATACCATCCGCTATGCAGCACGTGTTCAGAACAACAAGCATAATCCTCAGTATGTGTTCCGGGCACAGGTAGAGGGCGAACTGCAGGAGAAAGGTTCCAATATCGATGCCCGCATCTATGATGCCAAAAACAGATTGGGTGTAGATGTGGGGCTGGAGGCGCTGTTGCTGGAAAACGGCGTGAAGATTTCGCTCATCGATACCCATCCTGTCCTGGGGTACAAAAAGTTTACTGCCAACGATGACAACTATCTGATGTTGGGCAATGACGACCGTGTTTCTGCCAATCTGATTCTGAAGGCAGCCAACGGCATGGGTATCCGTATATATAGCAATGATGAAAACGAAGAAGCGCTGCAGGATCTTACGGTGAGCATGAGCCAGTTTAATCTGGATAAAGTGCTCAGCGTGATTCCTTATATGCCTGACATCTCGGGTATTCTTGACGGCGACTTCCATATTATCCAGACCAAGGATGAACTCTCGGTTTCTTCTAATCTGAACATCGACAATATGGTTTACGAAAAGTGTCCGATGGGAGATGTCGGTACTGAATTCGTTTACATGCCAAAGAGCGACGGTTCTCATTATGTAGATGGTTTCCTCAATTATGATGGCGAAGAAGTAGCTACCGTAAAGGGTACTTACAAGTCGGAAGGAAACGGTTATCTCGATGCCGAAGTGGGTATGGAGAAGTTGCCTCTGCATTTTGTCAACGGTTTTGTTCCTGACCAGATTATGGGGCTGAAGGGATATGGCGAAGGAAAACTGAGTTTGAAGGGAGCCTTGAGCCAGTTGGATGTAGAGGGCGAAGTATATCTGGATTCGGCTTATCTCGTCAGTGTGCCGTATGGCATCACGATGCGTTTTGCCAACGATCCTGTCCGTATCATAGACAGCAAGTTGCTCTTCGAAAACTTCATGATGTATGCCAACAATGAGAGTCCGCTCAATATCCAGGGCAGTCTCGACTTTACGAATATAGAGAAAATGATGCTCGATATCCGGATGCGAGCACAGAACTTCCTGCTGATTGATGCCAAGGAGAATGCCCGTTCCGAGGCTTTCGGCAAGGCGTATGTCAACTTCTTTGGAGCGATGCGCGGACCGGTAAGCAATCTGAAGATGCAGGGTAAGCTGGATGTTCTCGGCAATACGGATATGACGTATGTGCTGAAAGAATCGGAACTGACTACTGATACGCAGCTCGATGAGTTGGTGAAGTTTACGAATTTCAAGAGTGGCAAGCCTGTCGTTGTCGAGCGTCCGGCACTGGAAGGATTGAACATGATGTTGGGCATGTCGATAGACGAGTCGGCTCATATCCTCTGTGCATTGAATGCCGACCAGACCAACTACATCGACCTGATGGGCGGTGGTGATCTGACGATGACTTACAATTCGGTTGATGGCATCGGCATCACGGGCAAGTATACCCTGAACAATGGCAAGATGAAATATTCGCTGCCTATCATTCCGCTCAAGACGTTTGATATCCAGGACGGCAGCTACATAGAGTTTAACGGCGATCCGTTCAACCCGACCCTGAACATCACGGCAACAGAGAATGTCAGGACAACGGTAAACGAGGGACAGGGAACCGGCCGCTCGGTGGATTTCATTTGTGGCGTAAAACTCTCGCAGACATTGAATAAGCCAGGCATCCAGTTTATCGTTTCCTCACCAAACGATGCCACCTTGCAGGATGAACTGAACACGATGAGTATTGAAGAGCGGGGTAAGATAGCCATTACGATGCTGGCTTCAGGCATGTATCTTGCCAACGGAAATACCAATTCGTTCTCCATGAACAGTGCCTTGACCTCATTCCTCAACTCAGAGATCAATAATATTGCAGGTTCAGCGATGCGTTCTGTGGGTGTGGATGTCGGTATGTCGGTAGATAACTCCACCAATGCAGCAGGTGGCATGCACACCGATTACAACTTTAAGTTTGCCAAACGGTTCTTCAACAACCGCTTGAGTTTCAGTGTGGGCGGCAAGGTTTCTACCGGTGCAGAAATGGAGAATGCAGCCAACAATGATGATGTATTCTTCAACAATATCGAATTGCAGTACCGGCTCAACGAAGGTGCGAGCCAATATATCCGTGCCTTCTACAACAACAATACCTACGATTGGCTCGAAGGTTTGATAGGTGAGTACGGTGTCGGTTTCAAATGGCAGAGAAAGTTGCAGCATTTCAAGGACATCTTCCGTTTCAAGACCGATAAGCAGCAGATTCCTGCAGCCCCAATGGAGAAGAATCCTGCGGTGAAGAAGAGTACGAACGAAAAGAAGGATACGATGGAGAAATCCAGAACAAAGGACTTTGACCCATTGAAACTTAACGAAAAGTAATGAGCGATATGAAACAGCAGAACAGGTTATACCTTATTATATATGTGGCAGCATTGCTGATGTTGTCGGGGCAGCTCATAACGGGTTGCTCTTCAACCAGTGCACTGAAAGAAGACGAGCAGCTGTTTACGGGTCTGGTACCTATCGAGTATAAGAACTACGAGAAGGGAGCTTATGCTGATTCTACCATCACCGAGATGGAGTATGCCCTGGCTTCGGCTCCGAACGGTGCCTTGTTCGGGAGCAGCTATTACCGCACGCCGTTCCCTGTGCGCCTGTGGATATGGAATGCTTTCTCTCAGTCGGATGGAGCACTGGCTAAGTGGATAACCAAGGTATTCGGTTCCAAACCTAAGCTGATGGCGAATGTGAATCCGCAGCTCCGTGCCCAGGTAGCCGAGCATCAGCTCGATAAATATGGCTATTTTAACGGTAAGGTGACTTATGATGTGCTGACACAGAGCAATCCGAAGAAGGCGAAGGTTGCCTATCAGGTAGACTTCGGTCATCTCTGGACGCTTGATTCTATGGCTTATCTCAACTTCCCAGCCAAGAGCAAGCAGTTTATAGATGCTTCCATGAACAAGGCGCTCATACGGAAGGGGAGTCCTTTCAATGTCGCCAACATGGAATCGGAACGTCAGCGTATCACCCGTCTGTTCCGCAACAGGGGCTATTATTTCTATCAGAACAGTTATGCTTCTTATCTTGCCGATACCGTGAATGTGCCCGGCAAGGTGCAGTTGCGGCTGATGATGGCAGACAGCGTGGACGATAGGGCTACCCGACAGTGGTATATCGGAAAGATTCATGTTAATTTCAGAAAGCAGTATATGGAGGAGTTGAAGGATTCCTTTGTGCGCAGCTATCTGAGTCTCCATTATAATGGAAGAAAGATGCCGATACGTCCGGGCATCGTTTTGCAGAGTCTGCGCCTGCGTCCCCGTGAACTGTATCGGGTACGTACCGAGGAACGTGCCAAGACCGGACTTCAGGAGATGGGACTCTTCAGCTATTCCAGCATCCAGTTCACTCCCCGTTCGGTGCAGACCCTAGATAGTCTGGGCAATGTAGTATATCGTGATACCTTGGATGCCAATATCGATCTGGTATTCGACAAGCCATACGATTTCTATGTCGAGGCAAATGCCCGCGGTAAAACGACCGGTAGAGTAGGACCGGAGTTGGTAGTGGGTCTTACCAAGCGCAATGCTTTTCATGGAGGCGAGAAACTTACTGTCAACCTGCATGGTTCGCATGAGTGGCAAACCATCAGTCAGGCTGGTGGAGGTTCTACCCGCATCAATTCCTATGAATACGGATCGGATGTTTCCGTAGAGTTCCCTCGCATCATCACGCCTTGGAATATGTTCAGAACGATGGAGCAGAATGAGCGCAGATACCGTGCCGGGCATATGCCTACCAAATATCGGGGTGTGCCAACTACTACCATCAAGGCTTCGATGAATGTGCTGAACAGAGCCAGCTATTTCCGACGTCATGTGGCAGCGGGCGAGTTAACCTATGCGTGGTCTACCTCTTACCAGCATCAGCATTCTTTCAGTCCGCTGATTCTCTCTTATGAGTTTATGAACAGCCGCACAGCCGCTTTCGATAGCATCCTCGCCCTGCATCCTTATCTTCAGATTTCGATGCGCGACCAGTTTGTGCCTAAGATGAGTTACACCTATACTTATCGCAGTCCGCGCCGTTACCGCCATCCTATCACCTGGTCAACCACCATCAGCGAGGCAGCCAATATCCTTTCGCTCGGTTACATGGCGGCCGGAAAGGGATGGAATGAGAAAGACAAGAAGATGTTCAAGAATCCGTTTGCTCAGTTCCTGAAACTGGAGACAGATTTCGTGAAATATTGGCGTATCACCCAGGATGGTACGCTGGTGGGACATGTCAATGCCGGCATTATCTGGAGTTATGGCAATGCCGAGAATGCTCCTTATTATGAGCAGTTCTATATCGGTGGTGCCAACAGTGTGCGAGCCTTTAATGTGCGCAGTATCGGACCGGGCAGATACCAGCCAACCAACAGCAAGTATTCGTATATCGACCAGACGGGCGACATCAAGTATCTGATGAATCTGGAATACCGTCAGAAGGTATGGGGCGATCTCTATGGAGCCCTTTTCCTGGATGCAGGTAATGTGTGGACCTTACGCAACCATGAGTACAGTCCGCTCGGCAAGTTTGATGTAGACAAGTTTTTCCGGCAACTGGCGGTAGGCACCGGTGTCGGTGTGCGTTATGACATGGGTATGTTTGTGATACGTGTCGACTGGGGTATCGGTCTGCATGTTCCTTACGATACCGGCAAGAATGGCATCTATAACATCCGTCGGTTCAAGGATGCCCAGAGTCTGCATTTCGCTGTGGGTTATCCTTTCTAGGTTTAGCCTGGGAGATGTGTCCGGAAATAAGTCTGATATGTGTTACAGATAGTGCATAAAAGAACAAAAATTGATATTAATCAAAAAAAAGTAGGAAAACGTGCGGTTAACTGCATTTTTTTTGTTACTTTTGCATCGTTATTTTTTTAATAACTATATCAACTATTAATAAATAAAAGTATAGACAAAATGAAACCTACGTTATTGCTTCTGGCTGCCGGTATGGGTAGCCGTTATGGTGGTTTGAAACAGCTTGATGGTCTGGGTCCTAATGGTGAGACTATCATGGACTACAGCATATATGATGCTATTCAGGCTGGTTTCGGAAAGATCGTATTCGTTATCCGCAAGGACTTCGAAGATCAGTTCCGTGAGAAGATTCTTTCAAAGTATGAGGGTCATATTCCTGCAGAACTTTGCTTCCAGGCATTGGATGATCTCCCTGAGGGATTCTCTGTACCAGAAGGTCGTGAGAAGCCATGGGGTACAAACCATGCTGTCCTGATGGCAAAGGATATCATCAAGGAACCTTTCTGCGTAATCAACTGCGATGACTTCTACAACCGCGATTGCTTCATGGTAATCGGCAAGTTCCTCTCTGAACTTCCAGAGGGCAGCAAGAACCGTTACGCCATGGTAGGTTTCCGTGTAGGTAATACCTTGAGTGAGAATGGTACCGTAGCTCGCGGCATCTGCTCTAAGGATGCTGATGAGAACTTGACAACCTGTGTAGAGCGTACCGAGATCATGCGTATCGACGGTAAGGTATCTTACAAGGACGAGCAGGGCGAGTGGGTTGCTGTTGGCGACAATACTCCTGTTTCCATGAACGTTTGGGGCTTCACACCTGATTACTTCCAGCATAGTGAGGAGTACTTCAAGGAGTTCTTAAGTGATCCTAAGAATATGGAAAACAAGAAGGCTGAGTTCTTCATCCCATTGATGGTCAACAAGCTCATCAATGAGGGTACAGCTACCGTTAAGGTGCTCGATACTACCAGCAAGTGGTTTGGTGTAACTTATGCAGCCGACCGCCAGAGTGTTGTTGATAAGATCCAGCATCTTATCAATGAGGGTGTTTATCCAAACAAGCTCTTCTAATTTAATGTGATGGATATAAACATTAATATATTGACAGATCAGGAAGCCGCTATTCTCCGAGAGACGATAGCGGCTTCTCATCGTATTGTCGTCTGTGCACATAAGTCGCCAGACGGTGATGCCGTCGGCTCTTCTTTGGGATGGGCTGGTTATCTTCGTTCTTTGGGCAAGAAAGTTGACATTTGTGTGCCGGATATGATACCGGATTCTATTTCCTGGTTGCCTGGAGCTGCCGGTATCCTGCGATATGACAGACAGCCTGAACTGGTGCAGCGAGCTTTCGATGAAGCCGACCTGGTATGCTGTGTTGACTTTAGCAGTGAGGGACGTCTTGATGAGATGGACCATGTATTGTTGGGTTGCAAGACTCAGCGTGTCATCATCGACCACCATCTGGCTCCTAATCTTGAGGCTAAGCTGCTGGTTTCGCAGCCACATGCCAGCAGTGCCAGCGACCTGGTATTCCGTGTAGTCTGGCAGTTGGGAGGTTTCCCACAGATGGATCAGACTTGGGCTACCTGCATCTATTGCGGCATGATGACCGATACGGGCGGTTTCACCTATAATTCTACCCAGCCTTATATCTATTACATCATCTGCTTGCTGCTTACCAAGAACATCGACAAGGATAAGATTTACCGCAATGTCTTCAATAATGCCCGCATTCCGGCAGTCCGGTTCCGTGGTTATCTGATGAATGAAAAGCTGCAGGTAATAGAGGGACTTCATGCCAGTTTCTATACCGTGACCCGTAAAGAGTTGAAAAAGTATGACTTTATCAAGGGCGACCTGGAAGGACTGGTGAACGTACCTCTTACCATCAAGGGACACAAACTCTCCATTTCTCTTCGTGAAGATACGGATATAGACAATCGCATATTGGTAAGTCTCCGTTCGGTAGACGATTTCCCATGCAATAAGATGGCAGCCGAGTTCTTCAATGGTGGCGGTCATCGCAATGCTTCCGGCGGCAAATTGCTTTGCAGCATACAGGAGGCAGAGCAGATAGCACTGAAGGCTATCCTGGCATACGCCGATATGTTGAAGTAGCCGTTTTTTTCCTTAGAAATGACGAAAAAGACAGAAAACAACCCCGTTTTGAGGCAATAGGATGATAATAAGTGATAAATAATAATAAAATCAACCTATTCCTCTCGGTGTTGTCTTATCTTTTTTGTACCTTTGCCCAATAAATCAGATTTTAAAAAGAAGAATGAAGAAATTTTTGTTTGCAATGATTGCTTTCGCGGCTGTTTTATCGTTTGCCGCATGCAATGATAGTGAGACTTATAAGGACATGCGCGACAGAGAGCTCGATTCTATCAGCTCTTTCTTGCGTAAGGAAAATATTAAGGTCATCTCTGAGGATGAGTTCAACAGACGTTGGAAAAATAATGAAAAACTGACGGATACAGCAAAGAACAACAACGAATGGGTACTTTTCAACAGTAACGGTATCTACATGCAGGTGATTGACCAGGGATGTGGCGACTATATCAAGAAAGGTACATCGGTAGATGTATTGGTCCGCTTTGATGAGTATAATCTTTCGTATGCTGCTGAAATGAGCGATAAGTGTCTCACGCTTTCAAACAAAGTTCCTGCTTATTCCTATTATGTAGATAAGATAAGCGTTACCAATACTTCCGGTACATTCACCGGTTCTTTCGTTGATCCTTCAGCCAGTCTGATGGCCAATACATATAATTCATCCAATTATGGCAGTGTAAGTTCTACCGTGCCTAGCGGTTGGCTCATACCATTCACCTGGATTAAGATAGGCAGACCGAAGACTGATGATGAACGCATCGCTCATATCCGTTTGCTCGTACCTCACTCTTACGGTACCACATCGGCATCGGGCAGTGTGCAGGCATGTGTCTACGACATGACTCTGCAGAAAGGAAGATAAACATAAACAGAGAAAGATATATTTATGACACTGATTAAGTCAATTTCTGGTATCCGCGGTACTATCGGCGGTCCAGCGGGCGATACTTTGAATCCGCTCGATATCGTTAAGTTCACTTCAGCATACGCTACCTTCATTCGCCGTAGCGGTGCTTCAGAGAGTAATACCATCGTTGTAGGCCGTGATGCGCGCATCTCTGGCGAGATGGTAAAGAATGTGGTTTGTGGAACCCTCATGGGTATGGGCTACGATGTGCTGAACATCGGTCTGGCTACTACTCCTACCACTGAACTTGCTGTTACCATGAGTGGTGCCGCCGGCGGTATTATCATCACAGCTTCTCACAACCCACGCCAGTGGAATGCCCTCAAGCTCCTCAACGAGAAGGGTGAGTTCCTCACAGCAGCTAATGGTAACGAGGTGCTGGGTATCGCAGAGAAGGAAGACTTCGACTATGCGGATGTGGATCATCTCGGAAAATATACTGAAGACAATACCTTCAACAAGCGCCATATCGACTCCGTACTTGCTTTGAAGCTCGTAGATGTAGAAGCAATCAAAAATGCCCACTTCAAGGTTTGTGTAGATTCCATCAACTCAGTTGGTGGCGTTATACTTCCAGAGTTGCTCGATGCGCTCGGTGTAGCATATACTTTCCTCAATGGTGAGCCTACAGGCGACTTCGCTCATAATCCGGAGCCATTGGAGAAGAACCTCGGTGGTATCATGGATGAGTTGAAGAAGGGTGGCTACGATATGGGTATCGTTGTAGACCCTGATGTTGACCGTCTGGCTTTCATCTGCGAAGATGGCAAGATGTTTGGCGAAGAGTATACCTTGGTAAGTGTGGCAGATTACGTGTTGGGCAAGACTCCAGGCAATACCGTCAGCAACCTTTCATCTACCCGTGCCCTCCGTGATGTTACAGAGAAGCATGGTGGCAAGTACACCGCAGCTGCTGTAGGCGAGGTGAATGTAACTACCAAGATGAAGGATGTTCACGCTGTTATCGGTGGTGAAGGCAATGGTGGAGTTATCTATCCAGAGAGCCATTACGGTCGTGATGCCCTCGTTGGTATCGCCCTCTTCCTGAGCAGTCTGGCTCACAAGGGCTGCAAGGTGAGCGAGCTCCGTTCCAGCTTCCCTAACTATTTCATCGCCAAGAACCGCATCGACCTGACTCCATCTACCGATGTAGATGCTATCCTCGTGAAGGTTAAGGAGATGTATGGTAAGGAGAAGGATGTCACCGTAACAGATATCGATGGCGTCAAGCTCGATTTCCCTGACAAGTGGGTTCATCTCCGCAAGAGTAATACCGAGCCTATCATCCGCGTATATAGCGAGGCCTCTACCATGGAGCAGGCTGATGAACTGGGCAAGAAACTCATGCAGGTGGTTTACGATATGCAGTAAGATACTGAATATGAGATCATATAAAAAGAGATGAAGCAACGTAGATTTTGCTTCATCTCTTTTTTTGTGCGCCGATTTCCATCTGCAAAACTTCAGTAATTTGAAGAAAGATAGAGAAAGATATGGCTTTCTCAGATAAAAATCGTATTTTTGTTGCGAAATTGCAGACAATGAGGCCTCTGAGCCTTTGTTGCACTAATGAAAAACTTGAACCGTTCCTTATAGGGAGCATAAATGAAATTACAGAATAATGGAATCTATTATAAAGCATTATCAGGTAGCCCATGTCGGGTTCAGCCTTTCTTATCCTGATTCCTCTCAGGATATGATGGCTGTTTTACTGGAGGCTTATCAGGCGTTTGAATGCGATGAACAGGTCGCATCTACTGCCCTGACCTCCTTCTCTCTTACCTTGAACGAAAGCGGGGAAGAACTGAGGAAACCTGCCGGTTTCAAGGAGGAATGCAGACAGGATGAGGAGGGACAGCTCATTATCAGCGGTAGTCTGGGAGAGAAGCAGAAGGCGTTCCTGATGGCAATGACTGATATGAAATCGATACTGGTTACAGGTTATGATTATCAGCATTCCTGTCTTCTGGTTCCTGCTGGCACCTTCAGCCAGAAGTCGGCTTTCGGATCCCTCAAGGCAACCGTTGACACCTTGCTGATGCTCCTCTATGCCATGCGTTCGCATATCGTGTATATAGAGCAGGATAATACGCTGATGAGCGGAACTATTCGCGATAATCTTCTTCTTGCCAATCCCGTGGCTACCGATGAGCAGCTTACCGAAGCCCTTCATGTAGCCTGTGCCGATTTCGTGTTCAGTTTGCCGGCAGGTATGGATACGAAGATAGGAGAGCATGCCACCCGTTTGAGTGGCGATCAGGCACAGCGCATTGCTATAGCCCGCAGTCTTTTGCGCGAAGGCAACATTCTGTTGTTGGATGAAATCAGCTCATCGCTGGATGCCGAAACCGAGAAGCTTCTTTTCGACCGCCTCTTTACTTCGTATTCCGATAAGACTATTATCTGTGTTACGCATAGAAAGGAGGTGGCAGACAGATGCCAGGAGCAGATACGGCTGTGATGATGTGTTTTTATGGAAGTCCAGTTAACAAGGCTGCATGCTGTGTGTAAAGCATGGGTGTAGCGTAAGTATAAAAAGAAAGCTCAGGGCTATCTGCCCTGAGCTTTTTTCATAGTATGCTCGGCACGAGCATTGTCTAACGGGTGCAAGTCCCGAGTAAGCCCTAATAGCGGGAATTACATAGCCAAAGGCAAGGGTGTTCATCGTGAGGTGAAATCTGAAAGAAGCCGGCGGCAAACATCTGACCTAACGGACAGAAACTTCATACAAGGCATATGACCGTGGGTAAGGTTGCTATACAAACCAAAGCCCTATAGCTATTCGGAACGGTCGGTGTAAATGAAGTGGGTATAAGATGGAAAGACAATGCTCTTATCCGAGGAGGTCTCACGGACGCTTCAAATAGTTGTTTTTTTTTACGAAAGAAGTGGAGTAAAGCTTGCCGTGAGAATTCAGCAGAAGCCATAGTAGTGCAACCGTCGATAATGTTGCATGAAGGGCAGAACCTAACAATTAAACGATAGTAATTGAAACATACCTTATGAAGGAAAGAATGCAGAAAACATTATCCCAAGTTAATGGCTGCCCCCAAAGAGATAGGTCGGAAACCGAATGGTATGGGGGAGTGCAGACCTTCATGTGGATGTGTGAAGACAACATCGTGGAAGTACCATTCGACAAGGAACACCTTTTCGAGCAAATCCTCAGTCCTTCAAATCTCAGCCGAGCCTACAAGGCAGTGATGAGAAACAAGGGCTGTGGTGGTATCGACAAGATGTCGTGCGAGCAGCTGCTCCCATGGCTCTTGACCAATAAGGATGAACTCATCCGTTCCTTGATGGACGGTTCTTATCGTCCGAACCCAGTGAAAAGGGTAGAAATACCCAAGGACAATGGCAAGATGCGCCTGTTGGGAATACCTACAGTAGTAGACCGTCTGGTGCAACAAGCCATCAACCAAGTATTGACTCCCATCTATGAGAACCAATTCTCCAAGACGAGCTACGGCTTCCGACCGAGAAGAGGATGCCATGACGCACTACGAGGAGCGCAAAGGATAATCAACGAAGGCTACATATATGTAGTAGACCTTGACCTTGAACGCTTCTTCGATACCGTGAGCCATAGCAAACTCATAGAAATTCTCAGCCGTACGATAAAAGACGGCAGAGTGGTCAGCCTTATACACAAATATCTCCGAAGTGGTGTAATGAACAAAGGCTTGTTTGAAGCGAGCGAGGAAGGAACTCCCCAAGGAGGACCGCTAAGTCCGTTGTTGAGTAACATCATGCTCAACGAATTGGATAAAGAACTTGAACGCAGAGGGCTTCCCTTTGTACGCTATGCAGATGACTCGATGATATTCTGTAAGTCCAAGAGGGCTGCAATGAGAGTGAAGGAGTCTATAACCCGATTTATAGAGAATACTCTATATCTCAAAGTCAACAAGGAAAAGATCGTAGTGTCGTATGTGCGCGGAGTGAAATATCTCGGCTACTCCTTTTATGTGATGAAAGGCAAATGCCAACTCACGGTGCATCCAAAGTCCAAAGCCAAGATGAAGTCAAGGTTGAAAGAACTGACAAGTCGCAGCAACGGATGGGGATATGCCAAGAGAAAGCAAAAGCTGAAAGAATACATAAGAGGTTGGGTCAGCTATTATCACCTTGCTAATATGAAGCGTCTCTTGCTTGAAACGGACGAATGGCTAAGGCGTAGAATCCGCATGTGTATATGGAAAGCTTGGAAGAAAGCCAAGACAAAAGTGGCAAACCTCATAAGATGTGGTATTAATAAATACCAAGCATACGAATGGGGTAATACTCGCAAGGGCTATTGGCGAATAGCTGACAGCCCTATTCTAAAAAGGGCGATAGATAACAATAAACTACGCTCCGCAGGGTATGCTACTTTAATGGAAGCGTATCTCGAATGGTATCCAAAATAGGAACCGCCGTATGCGGAACCGCACGTACGGTGGTGTGAGAGGTCGGAAAACGAAAGTAGGAAGAAAACTGCTTCGTTTTCCTCCTACTCGATTTCATGATTTCTGTATCATTTACTTCTGGCATTCCTTGCAAGGAGTCCAAGGCTTCAACTGCTTGAAGAAGTCGTTGCCCTTATCATCTACGAGGATGAATGCAGGGAAGTCCTCTACGGTAATCTTCCAGATAGCCTCCATACCGAGCTCTGGGTACTCTACGCACTCAATGCTCTTGATAGAACTCTTAGAGAGAACGGCAGCTACACCACCGATAGTACCGAGGTAGAAACCACCATGCTTCTTGCAAGCCTCTGTAACAATATCGCCACGGTTACCCTTGGCAATCATTACAAGGCTAGCGCCATGATCCTGGAACTCATCTACGTATGGGTCCATACGGTTGGCTGTGGTAGGTCCCATAGAGCCACATGGATAACCCTCTGGAGTCTTGGCTGGACCAGCATAGAGGATAGGGTGATTCTTGAAGTACTCTGGCATCTCCTCGCCTGCATCCAGACGAGCCTTGAGCTTAGCGTGAGCGATGTCACGAGCTACGATGATGGTACCCTTCAAGTTAACACGGGTGCTTACAGGATACTTGGTCAACTCAGCACGAACTGCGTCGATACCCTTGTCGAGGTCAATCTCGATACCCTTGGTACCCTCACCTGGGTTGCGGAGCTCCTCAGGAATCAACTCTGTTGGGTTCTCATCCATCTTCTCCAACCAGATACCGTCCTTGTTGATCTTAGCCTTGATGTTACGGTCGGCAGAGCAGCTTACACCCATACCGATAGGGCAGCTCGCACCATGACGTGGCAAACGAATCACGCGGATATCGTGAGCGAGATACTTACCGCCGAACTGTGCACCCAAGCCAATCTTGTGAGCCTCTTCGAGGAGCTTGTTCTCCAAGTCGATGTCACGGAAAGCACGACCCGTCTCATCACCTGTTGTAGGCAACTCATCGTAGTACTTGATAGAAGCCAACTTCACGGTGAGGAGGTTCTTCTCAGCTGAAGTACCACCGATAACGAAGGCGATGTGGTAAGGAGGACATGCTGCTGTACCCAGACTCTTCATCTTCTCTACGAGGAATGGGAGCAATGTGCCCTCGTTCTGGATAGTAGCCTTGGTCATTGGGTAGAAGTAGGTCTTGTTGGCAGAGCCACCACCCTTAGCTACCATCACGAAGCGGTACTCGTCGCCCTCTGTAGCCTCGATATCAATCTGAGCAGGAAGGTTGCAACGGGTGTTCACCTCATCATACATATTGAGAGGAGCGTTCTGAGAATAGCGGAGGTTGTCCTGTGTAAAGGTGTTGTAAACACCCAGGCTCAAAGCCTCTTCATCCTCGAAGTCGGTCCATACACGCTGACCCTTCTCACCGTGGATGATAGCAGTACCTGTATCCTGGCAGAATGGGAGGATGCCCTTGACGGCAGTCTCTGCATTGCGGAGGAACTGGAGAGCTACGTACTTGTCGTTCTCTGAAGCCTCTGGGTCGCTGAGAATCTTAGCCACCTGGAGGTTGTGCTCACGACGGAGCTTGAACTCTACGTCGTGGAAACCCTGCTGTGCCAGCAAAGTAAGAGCTTCCTTAGAAACCTTGAGGATAGTCTTACCCTCGAACTCTGCTGTGCTTACGCCTTCCTTAGAGATAAGGCGATACTCTGTCTTGTCCTCTCCAATCTGAAACATTGGAGCATACTTAAAATCTGGAGTTTTTGCCATAATGTTTTTTGTTATTTTAAACTGTTGAAATATTCAAGTCTAATTAATTCTCGTATTCTATTTCCTGGTCGAGGCTGTCGACGAAGTTGCGGAAAACCTCTTCCTCCACATCGCCCATGGCAAATTCTTTCTCAGCATCCTTTCGGATTTCTGCTATCCATGAGCGGCGTGCCTTGATATAATCTTCGTGTATGCGGTTGGCATCTTCGAGTGTGATGTCACTGATGCCGTAGTAATCGCAGATCATCTGGTAGGTCCATGCCCACTGGTAGTCGCGATAGTTGGCATTGATTTCTTCAAACCGGTCGAGCAACTGTTCTATATTCTCGATAGTTCCTTCCTTCACATCCCTAACGATGCCTTCTTCTTCAGAAACCGGGAGTAGGAGTCCCGAAAGATCATCCCAATCGCCCACGCCGACATGGCTGGCTGGAGGGGTGATGGCTGGGTCGCGCTTCAGTACACGCTTCAATACGGCACCCATGTAGATGCGGAGGGCGATATCATAATATTTGATGCCCTTGTGGAGCGATGAAGCCGGTATGATATATTCGTGATAGAGATACTGCGAAACATTATCGCCCGTTACCTCGCGCAGGTTTTCAAGAATCTTCTTACCCTTCAGAATCTCGCCAACAGAATAAGGTGAAAGCCAGTCGAAGTTGACGATGCTCTTGCGGTTCTCCATAGCACGGAGATCACGCTTAGGCCATTTCTTGATATCGCGGTACAAACCTACGGTAGTGATGTTTCTGCCCGGGATGAGGAACATCTTGTCGCCATCGGCAATGAGGTAGGCGAAAGGCAGGTTGCGGGTGTTAGGGTGATGCATCAGCTTGCCGAAGCATACTGAGAAGGAACCCAGAGTGGCTGGCATCAGGAGATAAGCACCGCTGGCTGTCTTGGAACCGCGCTCCAGAATGCCCCAGTGCATAGGTCCCATCTTGTAGGCATGGTTGCTGAAGTTGGTGGCAGAACCGGCGTTATAGAAAGAGAACATGCCTCCGATAAGCAGACTGCTCTTATGATGAGAAGCGGTGAAAGGACCGCAGAAGGCTGCACAAGCCTCGCCATTGCTCATATAGGAGTTGGCGAAGAATACGGAGGCTGATGCGGTAAAGCCGTTAGACAGCTGGCAGGCTTCGCCTACGAAGCAATCCTGTATCTTTACGCTGTTGATGACGCTGGCGCCTTCAGCGATGATGCTGTTTTCTGTAATAACGCCTGTGCCGATATATACGTTGCCATGCACAGAGCCCAATAGCGTACAGTCGCTCAGACGGGAAGCACCGTTCACTTCGCAGTAATCATTGATTACGCAGTTGGTAATCTCCTTGGTATTGATGATCTTCACATTGTTGCCAATCTGGCCCCGATCCGGCATCTTGTTGTCGATGTTGGTCTTGATGAGCTGGCGTATTTTCTCCTTCATTTCCTTGTCAGGGAAATGCTTCACCATGAAGGCTGCCAGCTGGCTGTTCAGATCGCTGAAGAGGATTACGTTGCCTTCGCCCACCTCGTTGAGTACGCTCACAAGATTTCCTTCGCCGTAAGTAGCTCCCTCGGTGGTTTCCAGGGTCGAGATGTTTGAGATGTAGCAATCATCGCCAATGGTATAGTTGTTGATGAAATTGCCTACGTTTTCTATCAGACAGTCATCGCCTATGGTTACATTGCGCAAGGTGGCATTGTTGATGCCCGAATGCTTTACGAAGCCCTGGCTCACCTCCACGTTCTTGTTGAAGGATCCGATGTTTATTTCGCCATAGAGCATCACGCGGTGCATGAAGTTGGGCTTGAAATCTTCTGATACATTGACTGAGGTCCAGTCTTCGGCCCAGCAGTCGTTATGTTTAAGCACCTCGATTTCCTCGGTGGTTAAAGGTCTGTAATCATTCATAACTTACTTGTTATTGATATTTATGTTCTTACTCATAATCCTGGTACAGGAAGTCGTTGTATGGATACTTCTGTACGTGCAACTCTCTTACTTTCTTGTAGAGTATCTTGCGGAATTCGTCGATGTTCTCCTTGTTCTTTGCCGAGATGAAGAGGCAGTCCTCATTGAGTTTTGCCATCCAGGTCTTCTTCAGGTCTTCCAGCGGGATGTTCTCTTTCTCCATCGGTGTGAGGTCGTCTTCCTCTTTTTCTACCCATGAGTAATTGTCTATCTTGTTGAAGATAATCATCGATGGCTTATCGGCGCAATCCAGTTCCTTGAGCGTATTCTCTACTACCTGGATCTGCTCTTCGAAGTCGGGATGTGAGATGTCTACTACGTGCAGAAGGAGGTCGGCCTCGCGTGTCTCGTCAAGGGTACTCTTGAATGAGTCGACCAGGTCGGTTGGCAATTTGCGGATGAATCCTACGGTATCGGCAAGGAGGAACGGCAGGTTGTCTACCACCACCTTGCGTACGGTGGTGTCGAGGGTGGCAAAGAGTTTGTTCTCTGCAAACACCTCGCTCTTGCTGAGCAGATTCATGATGGTAGATTTACCTACGTTGGTATAGCCCACCAGTGCCACGCGCACCATTCTGCCTCTGTTTTTTCGCTGTGTAGTCTTCTGCTTGTCGATTTCTGCCAATCGCTCTTTGAGGAGACTCATTCTGCCGAGGATGATACGGCGGTCCATCTCGAGCTGGGTCTCACCCGGTCCACGCAGACCAACAGATCCCTTACCGCCACCCGATCCTGAACCACCACCCTGTCGTTCCAGATGAGTCCAGAGTCTTTGCAGACGAGGGAGCATATAGCGGTATTGCGCCAACTCTACCTGGGTTTTAGCCGCAGCGGTTTGCGCACGCATGGCGAAGATATCGAGGATGAGTGAGGTGCGGTCCAGAATCTTCACCTGCAGTTCCTGTTCGATGTTACGGATCTGTTTGGCAGAAAGCTCATCATCAAAGATGACCATACCTACTTCTCTATCTTCCTCTTCTTCGTTTTTGATATATTCTTTGATTTCTTCGAGTTTACCCTTACCCACATAGGTGGTCTGGTTAGGAGAAACCACCTTCTGCGTGAATCGCTTTACGGTGACAGCCCCCGCAGTATCGGCAAGAAATTCCAGCTCGTCGAGATATTCTTTTGTCTTGGCTTCGTCCTGTGTCTTGGTAATCAGACCCACGAGTACAGCGGTTTCCGCCTTGACTTCTGATATTACAAATTCTTTCATCTATTTTCTTTATCTATATAATATAGTGCAAAGATAGTGTAAAATACAGAGAAAACAAAATATAGCATTAATATTTTAACTTTTTTATTAATGTGGCAGAAAATATTCAAAGGACACAAAATGCACAGCTGTATTTTAGCCACAACAGCTCACAAATGGTCTTTTTGGTGTGCAAAAATTGTAAACGTTTACGTGGTTTTTTGCATAAAAAATCGAGATTTATTTGATTTATATCAATATTTGTCTTAATTTTGCACCCAGAAAAAGAATTGATTTTCAAAAACGATAAAATCATAACTACATAAAAAACACAAACTGCTGAAACATTCAAAAACTTCAAAAGCCTCGACGTGATGTCGGGGCTTTTTGGTTTCTTCTCATTCAGGAGCGATTTTTGTTGTACGCTACAGTAACAGAAGCTGGAACGTCGGCTATACTGCTGTTGCGTCATAGACAGATAATAATTTCAACCTAACAATAACATGAAAATGAAGCAAAAAAAATGTATTGCTGGTATTTTGTTGCTCGGCGCGGTTTGTGCGCAAGCCAACAATTATGAAGTAACATCACCTGATGGCAGATTGGCGGTCAAGGTGGAGTGTGTTGATGGAAAACAGTGTATAATAAATAAAAAAGGGTGGCAGATATCTGAATCTGTCACCCTCTTTATTTTATGTTTCAATCCGTTTTTTCCGCAGATTGGTTATCTGCAGGAATTATTGGTTTTTGAAGACCAATCCATCTGCATCTGTATGATCGATGGTAATTGGCTTCTCTCTGCTAACCTCTTCTGCAAGAATCTTCTTACTCAAGTCGTTTAATACATAATCCTGGATAGCGCGCTTTACAGGACGGGCACCAAACTCAGGGTCGTATCCTACCTTTGCCAGATACTGGATAGCTGCAGGAGTCCAGAGAAGTTCAAAGCCCTGAGGCTCCAACATCTTCTTTACTCGCTTCATCTGAAGTTCTACAACCTCGGCAATCTGCTCCTGGGTCAACGGCTTGAAGGTAATGATATCATCAATACGGTTCAGGAACTCAGGGCGGAAGGTCTTCTTCAACATCTCACGGCTTGCGTTGGAAGTCATGATGATGATGGTGTTCTTGAAGTTGACTACACGGCCCTTGTTGTCTGTCAGACGACCATCGTCCAATACCTGCAACAGGGTATTGAATACATCAGGATGCGCCTTCTCAATCTCATCGAAGAGAACCACACTGTATGGTTTGCGGCGTACAGCCTCGGTCAACTGGCCACCTTCATCGTAGCCTACATACCCTGGAGGCGCACCGATCAGACGGGTTACGCTAAACTTCTCCTGATATTCACTCATATCAATTCGGGTCATCATCGACTCGTCATTGAACAGATACTCAGCCAGCGCCTTGGCAAGTTCCGTCTTACCTACACCAGTAGTACCGAGGAAGATGAAGCTGGCGATAGGACGCTTAGGATCCTGCAAACCGGCACGGCTGCGGCGAACGGCATCACTTACAGCGGTGATAGCCTCGTCCTGTCCGATGACTCTTTTGTGGAGTTCTTCCTCCAGATGGAGCAGTTTCTCACGCTCGCTCTGCATCATACGGCTTACTGGTATTCCGGTCCAGCGGCTTACAACCTCAGCGATATCATCAGCAGTAACTTCCTCTCTGACCATCGCTGCGCCACCCTGTGTACTCTTCAGCTGCTCCTGAATCTTCTTGATGTCATCCTCGAGCGCCTTCAGTTTAGAATAGCGGATTTCAGCTACGCGTTCGTAATTGCCTTCGCGCTCCATGCGTTCAGCCTCAAACTTCAGGTTTTCTATCTCCTGCTTATCCTGCTGAATCTTGTTGACGAGCGCTTTTTCGCCTTCCCATTTAGCACGGAAGTCATGCTCCTGATCCTTCAATTCTGCAATTTCCTTATCCAACTGCTGAATCTTAGGCTGGTCATTCTCGCGCTTGATGGCCTCACGCTCAATCTCCAACTGCTTCAAGTGGCGGGTAATCTCATCCAGTTCTTCTGGTACAGAGTCACGCTCCATTCTCAGTTTGGCTGCTGCCTCATCCATCAGGTCGATAGCCTTATCAGGGAGGAATCTGTCAGAGATGTATCTCTCTGATAACTTGACGGCTGCGATGCAGGCATCATCCTGAATACGCACCTTATGATGGTTCTCGTAGCGCTCCTTGATACCACGGAGGATACTGATGGCGTCTACCTCGTCAGGCTCATTGACCATGACGGTCTGGAAACGGCGTTCCAGCGCCTTATCCTTCTCGAAGTACTTCTGATACTCGTTGAGGGTTGTAGCACCGATGGCTCTCAGTTCACCACGAGCCAGGGCTGGCTTCAGAATGTTGGCTGCATCCATGGCACCCTCGCCACCGCCTGCACCTACCAGCGTGTGAATCTCATCGATGAAGAGGATAATCTGGCCGTTGGCGTTGGTTACCTC
>ERZ779939.54-NODE-54-length-26910-cov-6.42365_pt1 | contig 26910 bp, 23 predicted proteins | sample MGYA00511091_ERZ779939 | MGnify/ENA primary metagenome ERZ779939 (study PRJEB29588, sample SAMEA2156362) | human gut metagenome | biome: human gut; feature: human-associated habitat; material: faeces | place: Denmark | collected 2008/2010 ... | reverse complement strand
TATTTCAGAAAACAAGCATTTTTCTGATTATTAACAATATATCACTGCAAAAATAGAACCGCAATTCAACAAAACATGCTGAAACGTGTCATAGTTGCGCCTATGTTCCTTGATAAAGTCCTCTTTACAACGCTGAAGCTCTCGGTCTATGGAGTTCATATTCTCAATAAACTTGTGCTCATCGTCAGCAAGGCTTGTATCAAAGAACCAAAATGGTCCATGTGCCAAAGAGAACTCTTGTATAATATTTGTGCGCAAAGCAATCTCTAATCGTTGAACAGCCTTGAACATCAAATCTCTCAACTCTATATCAAAGTTATAGAGAGCTACGGCATCTTCAAATCTACTAGTAGGCTTAAACTGATGTGTAGTCTTGTCTTCCTCCATAGGCCGAAGGTATTGAACAAAACGAAAATAGCTGACCTCACCAAGAAATTTTACAGCCTTGGATGAATCAGCAATATTTAAGCCTCTACTTTTTAGTAGTTCTATTTGTTCCGAAATAGAAAGAGCCTGCTTAGTGTATAATCTAATGTACCCATAAAAAGCAAAAGACCCGCCCTGGTTCGCTGTTCAAATGGGAAGCGTGGCGGATTCTGTTGCTGCAAAAATACGAATAATCTTTGATTATACAAACTTTTTAGAAGGAAAATAGAAAAAGCAAAGTGGATTTCTTTGCTTTTTCTATTTTAAATCAAATATCTTCTATCTCAGCAGATATTTTGCAACCAAATCTCTAAGCATCGACTCCGGAAGATTCGACAATCCCGTCTCTTGAATCGTAGCATATTCGGGCTTGTTCTTTCCGATAATAAACTTACACTCTCGCCCATCTATGCTTGCATACAAATGGAAGTTGCCCTTGTAAGCCTGCTCTATGCGAACATCAGTACAACTTTTGCCATCTATCTCAAAAGAAGCAGAACTGTTGTCTTTATCCTCCAACCCCCATGATACGAGATGAGCATTTATCGCTGACTCTATGGAACTGATCCACCTGTCATCGTTTTGTATGACGTATTCTCTGCGCTTTCTTCTCATCCTTTCTCATTAGATAAGGTGAAGGGGGTAGTTCTGGAAGCACATCATTGATGGCATCAATCTGCCCCACCACCTTCAGCAAGAGGAGAAAAGTGGAAAGCGAAAGATTGCCCGCTGTACCATTCTCAAACTTGTGGATGGTGGTCAAGCCAAGCCCAGTAAACTCAGCAACCTCTTTCTGGGTAAGATTGCATCGCATTCTATATTCCTTGAATCTTACTCCCAACAAGCGTACTAACTCTGGAGTAGAATATTCATATAAATTTGCCATAATCTTTCATTTATTTATCTATCATTATAATGATATTTATCCCATATATCAGCCTTTATCTTCAATATACTGATATTTACGGCGGCAAAAATAATAAAAAGGAATGAGACTGGCAAGCTTTCAAGAGATTATTTTCTAACTTACTATCATTTTTCAGGAAAATGATGCGAGGAGTCGCTTACAAATGACGCAGATTCGCCCATCCCTTCATCACTCGTACATAAATGTTTTTCTTGAAAAAAGTCTCAAAGTATCAGTATTTGCAAATATATCACTGATACATAATGAATTACAAAATGATACTTTCAAATATATTTACAAAGAAGTATCATAGAAATATCATAAATTCAATAGAAGTATCATTAAATCACCATGATGCATCATAAAAAAACACGAAATTATAGTCAACTAAATATAGAAAAACAACAATTTGCTTGCTCAAAATAGTGCCCCAAAATTACCCCACGAAATGGGCATTCAATGCCCGCAGTACGGGCAATGAGTACCCAACACTTGGTCTATCGATACCCGTCACTTGATCCCTTAGTGCCCGTGTGAGGGGCACTAAGAGACCAACCTATGTGCTTATTCCTAACTACAGTTGTCTGTGTTTTCCATCTTATTCCTAGTTAATATTGGCATACTTTATAAACTAGAAAGGTAGACACTATCAATTTTATAAAACGGAAATAGTAGACATTATCAATTCTATAAAACTGAAATACTAGACATTTCTTAGTTTTTGTGCCTGTATTTCTAGACATAAATCCTCAAAAAAGGCTTTTTTGTACGCAACTTACCTGAGTTTTATGATACTTCTATTGAATTTATGATACTTCTATGATACTTTTTTGTAAAATAAACAGAAAAGTCTCATTTTTATAAACCATTATATATCAATCGCATACATCGATTTTATCCGCAAATAATGAGACTTTGAGACTTTTCCGAGAAAAAAAACTTTTATGTGCACGAAAGAAAAGGCAAGAAGAAAGCAGTAATTATAAAAGAAAAAAGCAGCAATGGCTACTACTCCATTGCTGCTTATTTTATATTTACTGAACAATCTTGAAGCGGATACGCAAAGAATGCGCATGCTCATCCCAATTGGTACCAAGCAATACGAACTTGCCAATCTGGGCGGTAGAACGGACATGCTTGCCGATACATGGACAAACATCATAATCACCAATACGAACCAGACGCAAGGTCTCGCTCGCATCATCCGGCAGACGGTCTAACTTGACGTTAGCCGGAATATGGTCACGATCCACAAACTCGTAAGTAACAGGCATATCAAGCTCTATCAGACGATTCATCTCCGTCTCAATCTCCTTCTCCTCCTGACGGGTAGGCTTGTGATCGACTACGAAGGTCATCTTACTCTTCTTTCGCTCAATATGAGCATTCTTGCTGCGATCGCAGCCAAACAGGCGAACCATCAGCTGGTTGAGCAGATGCTCAGCCGTATGAGCAGGAGGGAACTCCTCCTTATGATGCTCATTCAATATGATATCACTTTCCTCCATCTTGACATTGAATTTATAGATTCTTACTCCGTTAGCATCCATTGATATCGGGAATACGCCATCCTTCTTCAATTCAACCTTCTTCTTGCCACCCGAGAACAGTTCTGTTACCAGCACCTCCTCTTCAGCAATATGGAAGAAATCGAAAGCATGACCAGGAATGCAAACCTGCAACTGGCGCGCCTCCTGAGCAAAATTGAGCACTATCAGCATGGCTTCATCATCCTTCTTGCGAAGGAAGGCAAAATTGGTACGGGGATCGAAATTCTCAGAACCCGGATTCACATACATCAAATCGAAGGTCTCACCCTCACGGATGGCTTTCTCTTCATTGGCGAAGCGAAGAAGCTGACGATAAGTGGCTGCCAGATACTTCTGCTCCTGACTCAATGCCGAGTCAGATGAATCCTGATAGGCATGCGCCAGAGTTTCAGGACTCCAATAGTCGAATATCGTGGTACGGCCATCCGTGCCGCTGAATCCTTCCTTATCCATTCCCTTTTCGCCGAATTCCTGACCGCTGTAAAGCATGAAAGGATTCTTCTGGAAGAAGAGACTCATGGCTGCAGCAGGAATCGCCTTCATGGCTGAGCCACAGAAGAAATCGCTGGCGATGCGCTGCTCATCATGATTCTCAAGGAAATAGAGCATGTGGTCGCGGATATCATCCACTACCTGCCACTCGTGAGTGATACTGGCTGCCGGACGCTCACCACGAACCACGCCACGCAGGCAATCATACATTCCTACCTTGTCATAAAGATAATCGAAACCAGCCTTTACATAGTTGCGGTACTGGTTAGGATCATAAACCTCGCCGATAACCACGATGTGAGGATACTTCGCCTTCAATATTCCGGTAGCGTATGACCAGAATGCCGTTGGCACCATTTCTGCCATATCACAGCGGAAGCCATCTACGCCCTTGCTTGCCCAGAAGAGGAGGATATCTGTCATCTTGCCCCATGTATTTGGCACTGGTTCATAATGATAGCTTCTGCCTCCTGCATCACAGTAATCTACACCGTAATTGAGTTTCACGGTCTCATACCAGTCGTTACAGCCAGGACGGTTATCAAACCGGTCGTTTCCTGTAGCTCTGGCTGGGCTCTCGGTATAAGGTTCATAAATCTTGGCATCTTTCGCAGAGAAAGCCTTAAACTCTGGTTTGGACTGACGGATTTCATTCAAATCCAAATCGCCCCATGCATAATAGAAATTATTCCTGGTAGAGAAGTGCATGTTCGGATCATCACCTTCTCCCAAATCCCGTACACCTGTTGGTTTGCAAATGGAATGATACTCTCGGGCTACATGGTTCGGAACGAAATCCATGATTACTTTCATACCAGCCTTGTGAGTACGCTCTATCAGCTGCTCCCACTCTTTCATTCTCATACTGACATTCACAGCCAAGTCTGGATCGATATCATAGTAGTCGGTAATAGCATATGGCGAACCTGCTTTTCCCTTCACTACCTCTGCATGCTGAGTAGGAATTCCATAAGAAGAGTAGTTTGTCTGAGTAGCATGACGAATCACACCCGTATACCAAATATGTGTAAATCCCATATCGTGGATGCGTGCCAGAACTTCATCTGAGAAATTATTCAGCTTTCCGCAACCATTTTCTTCGATGGTACCATTTTCCTTACAGGTTGTATTCTGGTTTCCGAAGAGTCGTGGGAGAACCTGGTATATAATAACTTTTTCCTTCATTTAGCGGCTTTACTAAAAAAAATGAAACGTTTTACCTTTCCAACAACGCCTTTGCTGAAAAGATAAAACGTTGAATAGTGTTATTGTTGATTAAGCAATACCATGAGCGGCAACATTCTTGTCGATGCGGCCAATCATGCCCTGCAATGCCTTGCCAGGACCACACTCTGTGAAGTCATCAGCACCATCAGCAATCATAGCCTGTACAGATGAAGTCCAACGTACAGAGCTTGTAAGCTGTGCGATGAGGTTCTGCTGAATCTCAGTTGGATCAGTATGAGGCTTACCGTCTACATTCTGGTAAACCGGGCACTTAGGAGCAGAGAATGTAGTCTTCTCGATAGCAGCCTGAAGTTCATCCTTAGCTGGCTGCATCAATGGAGAGTGGAAAGCACCACCAACCTTCAAAGGCAATGCACGCTTAGCACCGGCAGCCTTCAACTTCTCGCAAGCAGCATTGATAGCATCTACGTTACCTGAGATAACGAGCTGACCAGGGCAGTTGTAGTTAGCAGCAACTACCACGTTGCCTTCTGTGCTTACCTCAGCGCAGATTTCCTCAACCTTCTCATCTGGCAAACCGATGATGGCAGCCATGGTACCAGGGTTAGCCTCGCAAGCCTTCTGCATGGCATTGGCACGGGCAGCAACGAGTTTCAAACCATCCTCGAAAGCCATAGCACCAGCAGCAACCAATGCTGAGAACTCACCGAGAGAGTGACCAGCAACCATAGCTGGCTTGAACTCCTCACCCAGGCAAAGAGCAGAGATAACAGAATGGAGGAATACAGCAGGCTGGGTAACCTTGGTTTCCTTCAACTGATCGTCGGTTCCGGCGAACATGATATCAGTAATCTTGAAGCCGAGAATCTCGTCGGCCTTATCGAAAAGTTCTTTTGCCAATGCGTTGTTATCGTAGAGGTCCTTACCCATACCTACGAACTGAGAACCCTGTCCAGGGAAAACAAATGCTTTCATTTTATCCTTATATTTTTTAGTTTATAATTAATATTCCTGTAATGAATATGAATTCTCTGAATTCGACTGCAAAGGTACAATAAAATTCTGAGAATCAGCAGAGAATATCAAAAAATAAAGTTATATATTCTAAATTACTACAAGAATGGTAAAAACTTTCCATTCAGAACTGGGAAAAGATACAAAAAAAATCCCTAATGCCTTGCGGCAAAAGGGATCTTTATATTAATTTGCTTTACAGTGCGAAAAATATCGTACTTCATACAAATTGATTGAGCTAGGATTATTCAGCTGCTGGAGCCTCTTCCTCAGCTGCAGCCTCAGCAGGTGCCTCAACTGGAGCCTCCTCAGCAGCAGGAGCTGCAACAGGAGCGTTCTCAGCAACAACATTAACTGGAACCTTAATCTCAACCTCCTTGTGGTAGTGTACAGTAGCCTCGTACTCACCAACCTTCTTAGCATCCTTCATAGTGATGATCTTGCGATCAACCTCGATGCCCTTCTTAGCGAGTTCCTCAGCAACAGTTGCAGCGTTAACTGAGCCATAGAGCTGACCAGTAGCGCTCACCTTAGCAGCAATAGTAAGAACAATGCCCTCGAGAGCCTCGCCCTTCTTAACAGCCTCAGCCTTGATAGCCTCAAGCTTGTGAGCCTGCTGCTTCAAATCCTCAGCCAACTGCTTCTTAGCAGATGGAGATGCGATAACAGCCTTACCTGTAGGGATAAGGAAGTTACGACCATAACCACTCTTTACATTTACGATATCGTTCTTATATCCAAGACCGATAATATCTTGCTTCAAAATAATTTCCATTCTTCTTTATCCTCCTTAAATTACTTCATCAAATCGGTTACGTAAGGAAGCAAAGCGATCTGGCGAGCACGCTTTACAGCCTGTGCTACACGGCGCTGATACTTCAAAGATGTACCTGTGATACGACGTGGAAGGATTTTACCCTGCTCGTTCAAGAACTTCTTCAAGAACTCTGGATCCTTGTAGTCGATGTACTTAATACCGCTCTTCTTGAAACGGCAATACTTCTTCTTCTTTGTGTCGATAGAAGGAGCAGTCAAATAACGGATTTCTGATTTCTGATCTGCCATGATTAAGCCTCCTCTTTTTTACCAAGCTTTGCACGACGCTTCTCTGCGTAAGCGGCAGCATACTTGTCAAGTTTAACAGTCATGTAACGAATTACTTTCTCGTCGCGGCGATAAGCTGTTTCGAGCTTAGCGATAACAGTTGGCTCAGCCTTGAACTCAACCAAGCTGTAGAAGCCTGATGTCTTCTTCTCGATGTTGTAAGCCAACTTTTTCAAACCCCAAGCCTCTTTGTTCAGAATCTCAGCACCATTATCGGTGAGTACCTTCTCGAACTTAGCGACCGTTTCCTTCATCTGTTCATCAGACAAAACGGGAGTCAAAATGAAAACGGTTTCGTATTGATTCATACTACTTTAAATGATTAAATATTAATATAAAAATTCTCATGCAAACCGGAAAATGTGTGCGGGAACACAGCCTTTTCACGAATTGCGGTGCAAAATTACGACTTTTTCTTGAATTAACCAAATATTTTTCGTACTTTTGCACAAAATAATTGTTAATAGTATAAAAACAACCTCTAAATTGTAAAGAATATGGCAAAAATGAACAAGAAACTGATTACTCTGCTCCATACCCTACCATCTATGGGCATGGCTTTCATCGTTTTAGGCGTCCTGCTGATGGTGGCCAGCTTTGCGTTTTCCATTCAGGGAAACAGCGTACTCTTCGCTGGTCTCTTTTTCATTCTGGCGGGAGTAGCCGGATTTGTATATTCATTAAAAAAAGGATAAGCCGGTCATCGACTTATCCTTTTTATATCTTTGGGAATCTTTTCCCAATTACAGAATCATTTAATCTTCGTTAGGAACTATCAGTTTGTATCCCTTACCATGGATATTGATGATTTCAATCTGAGGATCGTCCTTCAAATGCTTACGGAGTTTGGTGATATAAACATCCATTGAGCGTGCATTGAAGTAATTGTCATCAATCCAGATGGTCTTCAGAGCAAAATCGCGCTGCAGAATTTCATTAGAGTGAGCACAGAGCAAAGCAAGAAGTTCATTCTCCTTGGTGGTAAGCTTGGTCTGCTTTTCACCAATGGTAAGAAGCTGCTTCTGTGTATCGAAGGTAAAGTCACCAATGTGATACATGGTAGACTCCTTGCTCTTCTTGCCACGTACGCGGCGGAGAATAGCCTCTACACGGAATACCAATTCTTCCATAGAGAATGGCTTGGTGATATAATCATCAGCACCAATCTTGAAACCTTCAAGGATATCTTCCTTCAATGTCTTGGCAGTAAGGAAGATGATTGGGAGGTCGGCATTGGTCTGACGAATTTCCTGTGCCAGGGTAAAGCCGTCCTTCTTTGGCATCATCACGTCGAGTACTGCAATATCAAACTTATTCTTATTGAATTCCTTATAACCTACCTCGCCATCAGGGCACAGAACTGTAGTAAATCCCTTTGCCTGCAAATATTCGCGAAGCAACATACCTAAATTTTCATCGTCCTCGCAAAGCAAGATTTTAATTTTCTCTTCCATATCTTTATTCTTTAAAATTATTAATATTCTTTTAATTCTTTATTCTGTTTCTTCAAATCTTAACTGTGAATCACCGGCAACTTGATGGTAAAGGTTGTGCCCTTTCCCAATTCGCTGTCTACCTTGATTTCACCATCATGAAGATCTACTATCTTCTTGACATAAGCCAGTCCCAGTCCGAATCCCTTCACATCATGGACATTGCCTGTATGTACGCGGTAGAACTTGTCGAATATCTTCTTCAGATTCTCCTTCTTCATACCCAGACCGGTATCCGTGATTGAGAGATACAGATGCTCTTCATCATTCCAGGTCTTCATCGTAATGTTAAGCGGCTCGTCCGGCTTGCGGTATTTCACGGCATTGTCCATCAGATTGAAGATGACATTCTGGAAATGCACCTCGTCAACATATAGTCCCGAATCGATGGCTTCGATATCGGTATAGACCTTTCCGCCAGTATGCTCAACGCGGAGCGAGAAGGAATTGGCAATATTCTCAACCATCTCGTTCAGATCGAGTTCTTTCTTCTTGAACACCGCCTTCTTGCGGTCGAACATACTCATCTGCAATACCTTTTCTACCAGGAAACGAAGACGCTTCGATTCATCGTTGATCACGTTACCCAGATGTTTCTGCATCTGTTCACTCTTTGCTACCGAGGTATCATTGAGCATCTGCGCTGCCAGACTGATACTGGCTATCGGCGTCTTCAGTTCGTGGGTCATATTATTGATGAAGTCGTTCTTTATCTCTGTATATCTCTTTTGTCTGAAGATAACCACAATGGTAAAGATGAAGGTAATCAGCAGTACCAGCGTGAAGATGACACTAGGTATCATGAAGCGCACACTGGAGAAGATATAGCTGTTCATATCCGGGAAATGCACCCTTACTACCCCCATCTTCGACTGTGGGTCGTTGCGGAAGAGCACCTGTGAGTAGCTGTATTCCTCACCCTCGTCCGTATAGTCAGGACAGCGGTAAACCTCTCGTCCATCCTGGGTAGTCACGGTGAAATGATAAGGTATGTTGATACCATTATTCATCATCTCAGCCTTGAGGTCCTGATCGAGCTGCTTGAAGTTGATTCTCTCCTTCAGCGGCTTGTCTGATGCCGAATAAAGGATAGAATATACCACCTCATCCAGCAACGCTTTCTGATAGACATAGCGGTTCTTCACGATTTCCTGAAGCGACTTCTGTGTTTCTGTCAGCGAATTCTTATCGCTACGCAGTATCATCGCCTTCGGCATATTGCCAGGATGTGTGGCATTTGTCTTCAGCTCGAAAGTTGAATAAACTGCCGTTCCCTTGTTCTTATCTTTATTGGCCTTACGTTCTGTCTCGTTGACATTCTTTTCGAGATAGCGCAGAGTTTCATTAAGCTCCAAATTTCTTGAAGCTTGATACAGGGCTCTGTTGACCGACTCGTCAAACTGTTCCTTCTTCATGTTTACCATCTCCTGGATGTAACTGAGCTGCAAGTACAGCAGCGCAAGGAACGAAAAGCCCATGATAATGGCTATGGTCCAAATCGTTTTCTTCTTCATGGGGGCAAAGATAAGAAATTTCTTAATCAGTTAACTTAAAATCGTTAATTAATTATTCATCCTTTCTAGTTTTTAACATTTTTCTGTATTTTTAGTTTTGTATATAAAACTAAACTTCCGTTTTTCATAAAAAAAGAGAGGAAGTATACATATCACATGCACACTTCCCCATATTGGTCATATCAACATAAAATTTTAATTTATATAAGAGAGATTTTTCTCTAACCTAACAATTGCTATTCAGCATTCTTCTCCAATTCAGCCTCATGATCCGCAATCAGCTTACTCTGAATGTCGGAAGGAACCAACTCGTAGCTGGCAAACTTGGTAGTGAATGAAGCACGTCCACCTGTCAATGAACTCAGAGAGATGGAATAGCTGGCAAGTTCCTTCAGAGGAATCTTGGCACTCAGCTTCTGATAACCAGCCTCGCTGTCCATACCCATAATGAGAGCACGACGTCCCTGGAGATCACTCATCACATCACCCATGAAATCAGCAGGCACATAAACCTCAAGATCATAGATAGGCTCCAGAATCTTCGGACCAGCCTGTTTGAAGGCATCGCTGAACGCATGGCGGGCAGCAAGCATGAACGAAAGTTCATTACTATCTACTGGGTGCATCTTACCATCATAAACGATGACACGTACATCACGTGCATAACTGCCCGTCAACGGACCATGTTCCATACAGTCCATAATACCCTTCAGAATAGCTGGCATGAAGCGGGCATCAATGGCACCACCAACCACAGAGTTGAGGAATACCAGTTTACCACCCCATGGCAAACTAACCTCTTCACGGCTCTTGATATTCATCTTGAATTCCTGGCCGTTGAAGGTGAATGATGTAGGATCAGGCATACCTTCTGCGTATGGTTCAACAATGAGATGAACCTCACCAAACTGACCGGATCCACCACTCTGTTTCTTATGGCGGTAGTCAGCACGAGCCTTCTTGGTAATAGTCTCACGATAAGGAATACGTGGCTCTTCGAAAGTCACATTGAGTTTTTCGTTGTTTTCCAGACGCCACTTCAGTGTGCGGAGATGGAACTCACCCTGACCTCTTACGATTACCTGGCGCAATTCCTTGCTCTGATCAACAATCCAAGTAGGGTCTTCCTGGCGCATCTTCAGGAGTGCAGCCATCAGTTTCTCTGTATCCTGAACATTGGCAGCCTTGATAGCACGTGAATACTTAGGGTTAGGATATTTAATGAAGTCGAAACGCCACTCAGCCCCCTTACCATTAAGGGTATTGCCGGTCTTCACGTCCTTCATCTTCACGGTACAGCCAATATCACCGGCATTCAACTGCTCTACAGGCACACGGTTGGCACCCGCACAGGCATAAATCTGTCCGATACGCTCCTTGGAGCCACGATCTGCATTAGTCAGATCGTCACCATTCTTGATAGAGCCGCTCATCACCTTGAAGTAGCTTACCTCACCAATATGAGGTTCCATACCTGTCTTGAAGAAGTAAACACTCTCAGGACCATTGCTGTCTGGCGTAATTTCCTCACCACGTGTATTATGCAGTTTCGGCATCTCGCTTACGAAAGGAACCACATTGCCCAGGAACTCCATCAGGCGGTGAACGCCCATCGACTTACCTGCACAAACGCAGAACACAGGGAAGATGCTACGGGTAACCAATCCCTTGCGGATGCCCTCGCGAAGTTCATCTTCTGTCAGACTCTCGCTCTCGAAGAACTTCTCCATCAGTCCCTCATCGTTCTCGGCTGCAGCCTCTACAAGAGCCGTATGAAGTTCCATGGCTTTCTCCATTTCTTCTTCTGGAATATCTTCAATAATAGGAGCACCGCCCTCAGGCTTCCAGGAATATTTTTTCATCAATAAGACGTCAATGAGAGCATTGAAGCCTGAACCGGTCTCGATAGGATATTGTATCTGCACACACTTAGAACCGTAAATGTCCTTCATGGTGGCTATGATATTATCAAAGTCGCACTTGTCTGAGTCGAGCTGGTTTACCAGGAAGATGACAGGTTTACCCAACTTCTCTGTATAACGGAAGTTGTTCTGTGTACCTACTTCTGGACCATACTGACCATTAATAAGGATAACTGCCTGATCGGTAACATTGAGTGAAGTAATGGCGCCTCCCACGAAATCATCGCTACCTGGGCAATCTATAATGTTAAGCTTCTTGTTGTTCCACTCTACATGAAAAACTGTAGGGAACACAGAGTAGCCGTATTCCAACTCAACTGGGAAGTAGTCGCTCACCGTATTTTTCGCTTCTACAGAGCCTTTACGCTTGATAACGCCTGCTTCAAATAACATACTCTCGGCAAGTGTAGTCTTGCCGCTACCCGCACTGCCCAACAGCGCAATGTTTTTAATCTCATTTGTCTGATAAACTCTCATGACGCTTATAGATTTTTAAGGGTTATACTTAAATTTGCTAGTTGCAATCCACAATCAAACCATCGGTTTTTCTGTTTCATGCTACTAAAGTACAAAAAAATCGCACATTGCCAAAAGTTTTGGGCAAAAAACTTCTGTTTTTTAAAACATATTAGTACTTTTGCACTTTGTTTAGACATGTTTTTGTCTTTACACCTTATTATATATAGAAAAAGAAGTTCAGAAATATGGCAGGACTATACATACATATCCCCTTTTGTGAAAGCCGGTGCATCTACTGCGGTTTTTACAGTACCACCTCCCTCAAGTTAAGGGATGATTACACTGATGCTCTCTGCCGGGAGATGCAGATGCGCCCGGCAAAAGCCGCTCTCGGAAGCAATGAAACTATCGAAACCATCTATCTGGGCGGTGGAACCCCGAGTCAGCTCAACGGCTCCCAACTCAACCAGATTTTCTCTGCTATCAGAAAAAACTATACGCTGGCAGAGAATATGGAGATCACGATGGAATGCAATCCGGACGATGTAACCGGCGATTTCTGTGAAACGCTGAAGAAACTCCCCATCAACCGCATCAGCATGGGGGCACAGACCTTCTGTAACGAGCGTTTACGCTTTCTGCATCGCCGTCATAATGCCGGAGAGGTAGAAGAAGCCGTCACCCGACTCCGTAACATCGGCATCCGCAATATCAGTATCGACCTGATGTTCGGATTCCCCGAAGAATCTCTTTCCCAATGGATGAGCGATATCAGGCACGCCATACAGCTGGAGGTGGAACACATATCTGCCTACAGTCTGATGTACGAAGAGGGAACGCCCCTCTACCATATGCTGAAACAGGGAAAGATTAGCGAAATAGATGAAGAAACCAGTCGCAAGATGTATGAAACCCTGATAGACCAGCTTACTGGAGCAGGCTACGAACATTATGAAATCAGCAATTTTGCCCGTCCGGGCTTCCGTTCACGTCACAACAGCAGTTACTGGCACGAGGTACCATATATCGGAATAGGAGCAGCCGCCCACTCCTACAATAGGAAGCAACGCAGCTGGAATATCGAAAATATCCAGACTTATATTCGAAGCATCGGCGATGGCATTCTGCCTTCTGAGAGTGAACAGCTAGATATTTCCACCCGATACAACGATCTGATAACAACCGCCTTGCGAACAAGCGACGGAATAAACCTCATGAAGATGGAGCAGGAATTCGGAAAAGAACTGGCAGACAGACTGCTCCAGGAAGCCCAGTCGCATATCAGCCGGGGGCTGATGAAAATAAAGAACGGCAGGCTCTCCCTCACTCGGGAAGGTCTTTACATATCGGATGATGTGATGAGTGATTTCATGATTATATAATGGTTTCAATAAACAAAAAAGCCTTGGAATCTAATTCCAAGGCTCTAATTTCTTTAAACCATTTTTCTTGTATACTTCATAATAAAAAGCTTTAATACTCTTGACCACTTGTATGGTAGATTTCTTTTTCTGCAACATAGGCTTAACCAGCTGCATCACAGCAAAACAAACTACCACAATAAGCAATACTACTGCCCAAGAGAGAATCTCACTCTGAATATCCAAAATTGGCTGGAGGCCAATGCCCAAAGCCACAGGCAGGATAAAACAGACCCAATCTATCGGGCTGTCAAGCTTGGTTGATTCAATATATTCATCGCGTAGTGCTTTTGGAGCATTCAAGATTAATCTTTTCTGGTGCTTATTCCAGTAATCTTCAAATTCTTTTTCCATGCAATCCATTTACTGTTTTGTCTTAAAACTAGACGGTTAAAACTTCAATACTTATACTTTTCTTTATACTTTTCGGCTACAAAGATAAGAATAATTATTCATTTCTCCAAAATTACAACATACTACTTTGAATATTTAACGTATATTAATTCTAATGGTTAAAACAAAAACTTGCCCTTCACTGCATCACTTGACAATAGCCTGCTTGTATATAGACAGGAAAAGGCAACACCCAACGACGGGCATTGCCTTTCTTGTATAATAACAAAGAGGAATTTTATCTCTCATTAAGTGGCTTATACTCCAGTTCGCCAAGAATATTCTTATATGCAGGACGGATAATACGACGGCCTTCGAAATTGAGTTCTTCAATACGATGGGCTGTCCAACCCACGATACGTGCCATGGCGAAAATAGGTGTATAGATTTCCTGTGGCAAACCAATCATTTCATAGATAAAGCCACTGTAGAAATCAAGATTTGCACAGGCTGGCTTGCTGCCTCCACGGTGTTCCTGCAGACATTTGATACCTTCCTGCTCTATCAGCTTCAGGAAATTATACTCGTCTTCTCTACCCTTTTCCTTGGCAAGTTCACCTGCCAGGCGCTTCAGTTCAACGGCACGTGGGTCACTCAAAGTATAGACCGCATGACCGATACCATAAATGAGACCAGTCTTGTCATAAGCCTCCTTGTTGAGCATTCGCTTAAGGTAAGTATCAAGTTCAGTTACATTACCCCAATCCTTGATAGCTTCTTTCAAGTGGTGGAACATATTGATAACCTTGATATTGGCACCACCATGCAAAGGACCCTTTAAACTACCGATACCAGCAGCAATAGAACTGTAAGTATCTGTACGGGTAGAAGATGTTACACGTACTGTAAAGGTTGAGTTGTTACCACCACCATGTTCTGCCTGGATAATCAGGAGAAGGTCGAGCATACGGGCATCCAGTTCGGAATAGTTTTCATGCTTCATCATATATAGAAAGTTCTCTGCAATAGAGAGATTCTCACGAGGATGACGAATATGTAGACTTCTACCCTGAACAGAGTGACGGTAGATATTGTATGCATAAGCAATGATGGTTGGAAACTTGGCAATCAACTCAATACTCTGGCGCATCAGATTGTCACGGCTGATGTCATCCGGATTCGGATCGAAGGTGTACATTTCGAGCACACAACGGGCCAGGATGTTCATGATGTTGCTGCCTTCCAGCTCGATGATATGGGTAATCGTACGATGATTAAGCGGCATATTATCGTTCAGAAGTTCCTTGAAAGCATCCAATTCCTCCTTATCAGGCAACTGGCCCGAGAGCAGCAGGAAGGCTACTTCCTCGAATCCGAAGCGCTTCTCCTTCAAGAGAGGAGTTACCAGGTCATCAAGTTCATAACCACGATAATAAAGTTTACCTTCTGTAGGGGTCAACTTACCTTCTGCATCGCGCTCATAACCCACTACATTACCGATATTGGTCAGTCCGACCAACACACCAGAGCCATCCTCATTACGAAGTCCACGCTTCACATTGAACTTCTTGAATGCATCCTTATCAATCTTGCATGAGTTTTTTACCTCATCGCTTAATTTATATATTAAATATTCTTTATTCATAACTGTTACTTTTTTAGCTGCATGGCTACAACTATTATTTCTTTGCAGCAAAGTTCAATGCAGAACCAGCCTTAAACCATGCAATCTGTGTATCATTATAAGTATGCTCAACCTCGAAACTATCCTCAGAACCATCCTTGTGCTTCAGGGTGACAGTGAGTTTAGAACCTGGAGCAAACTCCTTCAAACCTGTCAAAGAGATGCGGTCGTCCTCCTGCACCTTATTATAATCATCCTTGTTGCAGAATGTGAGGGCAAGCATACCCTGCTTCTTCAGGTTGGTTTCGTGGATGCGGGCGAAACTCTTGGCGAGAATCACCTTCACGTTGAGGAAACGAGGCTCCATAGCTGCATGCTCACGGGAAGAACCTTCACCATAGTTATCCTCTGCCACCACGATGCTGCTGATGCCTTTTGCCTTGTAAGCCTTGGCAGCGGTAGAAACCTCGACATAAGCACCATCCAACTGGTTCTTCACCTTATTGCTCTCACCGTTAAAGGCATTAACGGCACCCATTAAAAGGTTGTCGGAGATGTTCTGCAAATGTCCACGGAACTTCAGCCAAGGACCCGCCATAGAGATGTGGTCGGTGGTACATTTGCCCTCGGTTTTGATAAGAAGCGGCATATCTGTCAGGTCTTTTCCATCCCATGGAGCAAACGGAGCAAGTTTCTGGAGTCGGTTACTGTCAGGCGCAATGACTACCTCTACATTGGCATTTTCTTCGCTTGGGGCAATGAATCCCTTATCCTCTACGGCAAAACCCTTAGGTGGGAAGGTGAAACCTGTAGGCGCATCGAGCATCACGCTGTTGCCATCCTTATCCAGCAAGGTATCGGTAGCCGGATTGAAGTCGAGACGGCCCGCAATGGTGAGAGCCACGGTGAGCTCTGGACTGCCGATGAAGGCAAACGTATTAGGGTTACCATCAGCACGGCGGCGGAAGTTTCGGTTGAAAGAAGTGACGATGGCATTCTTGCGCGAATTATCATCGGTATGACGCTTCCACTGTCCGATGCAAGGACCGCAGGCATTGGTCATGATGAGGGCTCCAATCTTCTTGAAATCATCGAGGATACCATCACGCTCGGCAGTATAGCGAATCTGCTCTGAACCCGGGTTGATGATAAGCTGTCCCTTCACCTCAATACCTTTCTCATAAGCCTGACGGGCAATGCTGGCAGCACGGGCCAAGTCCTGATAAGAAGAGTTGGTACAGCTACCTACCAATCCTACTTCTACTACCATCGGATAATCGTTGGCAGGACCTTTTGCCTTCATATGAGAGATTGGTGTGGCTGCATCTGGAGTGAACGGACCGTTAAGATGAGGTTCAACCTTAGAAAGGTCGATTTCAACAATCTGGTCGTAGAAAGCAGACGGATCTGCCAACACCTCATCATCAGCACGGAGTTCGGCTGCATTCATCTGTGCGAGAGATGCAATTTCTTCACGGCCTGTCTTGCGGAGATACTCGCTGGCATTCTGGTCGAATGGGAAGATAGAGCATGTGGCACCCAATTCGGCTCCCATGTTACAGATGGTAGCCTTGCCGGTAGTAGAGATGCTGTCCAATCCCTCGCCGAAGTATTCGAGGATGGCATTGGTTCCGCCCTTTACGGTAAGGATGCCGAGGATTTCGAGAATCACATCCTTAGGAGTGGCCCAGCCAGAGAGTTTACCTGTGAGATGCACACCAATGAGACGTGGCATCTTGAGTTCCCAAGGCTGACCGGTCAACACATCTACGGCATCAGCACCACCTACACCTACGGCCACCATGCCGAGACCGCCGGCATTAGGAGTATGAGAATCGGTACCCACCATCATACCTCCAGGGAATGCATAGTTTTCGAGCACTACCTGATGGATGATTCCGGCACCTGGTCCCCAGAAACCGATATGATATTTCTGAGAAACAGATTTCAGGAAGTCATATACCTCTTTATTAGTCTTGCAAGCCTCAGGAAGATCTTGTGTTGCGCCCACATCGGCACGAATCAAGTGATCACAATGTACGGAAGCAGGTACGGCCACCTTGTCCTTACCCGCATTCATGAACTGCAAGAGTGCCATTTGCGCAGTCGCATCCTGCATCGCCACGCGATTAGGTCGGAAGTCAACATATTCCACACCTCTTTTATATGGTCGCAACTGTGTTGGGGCGAAAAGATGTGCAAAGAGCACCTTCTCGGCATAAGTAAGAGGTCGTTTCACCGTAGCCTTAGCCTGGGCTACACTTTCCGAATACGAAGCGTAAAAGCTTCTCAGCATTTCAATGTCCAATATCATCTTGTTCACAATTTTAATTAATTATACACTCTTTCGAGCAATTCTGTTTGCAAAAATACAACTTTTTCTACAAATAGTAGCATGTTTTATCGAAAATTTATCATTTTGATATGATTTTTCTATTTTTTGATAATTTTGTTGCATATTTATACGTTAATCACTCTCTTTTTCCGGAAAAACAGAATTATGATATGAAAAGACAAGAATGGCTACGGAAAGGCAGGAAAACAGAGAAAAAAGAAAGGAAAGTGAAGAAAAGAGAAGTAAAAATGAAAGAAAAAGCAAAAATTTTTGGTGCTCTCCGCATTATTTATTATTTTTGCAGATGTTATGAGAATAGACATTATTACAGTATTACCAGAGATGCTGGAGGGATTCTTCAATGAGTCCATTCTGGCACGTGCGCAGAAGAAGGGTCTAGCGGAGATTCATCTGCACAACCTGCGTGACTACACATTAGATAAATGGAAGCGTGTGGACGACTATCCATACGGCGGAAGTGCTGGCATGGTGATGCAATGTGAACCAATAGACCGCTGCATTGCTGCGCTGAAGGCAGAGCGCGAGTATGATGACGTGATTTACGTTTCGCCAGATGGTGAAACTTTCAACCAGAAGATAGCCAACGAAATGTCGATGCAGGGTAACCTCATCATCCTCTGCGGTCACTACAAGGGTATTGACCAGCGTGTGCGCGACCATCTCATTACCCGAGAAATCAGTGTAGGTGATTATGTGCTGACGGGTGGCGAACTTGCTGCAGCCATCATCTCAGATGCCGTCATCCGGCTGGTTCCGGGTGTTATCAGCGACGAACAGAGTGCACTTTCCGACTGTTTCCAGGACGACATTCTTGCCGCCCCTATCTACACCCGTCCTGCCGACTACAAGGGATGGAAGGTTCCGGAGATTCTGCTCAGTGGCAACGAAGCCAAGATTCGCCAGTGGGAATTCGACCAGGCCATGGAAAGAACCAAGCGCCTGCGCCCTGACCTGCTGAAATAAGAAGAAATCATTGCTGATTACTATCATACCCAGAACGGTGGTTTTTAGGCACGGTGTAATCCGTTCCTAAAAATCACCGTTCTACTCATTCTCAAGCCATATACTAAAACTCTACACCTTATTTATCAACTACACCTTATTAATATTATTCTTTTTCTACGCATTTTTCGCAGAAAGCCTCACCCAGCATGAAACCTTCTTCGTAGAGGCGTTCCAGTTTATCGGTATCCTTCTCTATTCTGCCAACTTCCAACGGACGGATTGGACGGATACAGGTAATCTTACCCGCAGCCTCCAGATCATCTACAAGTTGAATCTGTTCGTTATAAGCTCGATGACGGTGACTCAGAGCCACACGCAGGCGAGGATAGTTCTTATACAAATAAGGTATCTTACGGTCTTTGCCCATATCACGCCATCCTTTGTTGCGAGTCAGGACAACCACATTGTGTTGCCACCCCATGTCAATGGCGTGCTGTACCGGAATACTGTCCGCAATACCACCATCCAACATCGGAATGCCATCCACTTCCACAATCTTGCTCACATATGGCAAACTGCTGGAAGCACGCACAACATCCAGTGCACGCTGCCTGTCATGATTCTCGGAAAGATACATAGCCTTGCCCGTAAGACAATTGGTAGTAACCATCTCGAAACCATCGGCATACTTAAAATAGGTATCAAAATCGAAAGGCAAGAGCTGGTTCGGAAACTTATCGTAGAGCAATTTGCGGTCGAAGATACACCCCTGAGTCACCAGATGGCGAATACCGATATACTGGTATCGGGCCAGATAATCGATGTTAGAGATACGGGCACGCCGAGGTTGGCGGCTCATATACGACATGCCATTACATGCCCCAGCCGATACAGCCACCGTATAAGGGAAATGAACATCATGCTTCATGAAGGCATCCAGTACCCCACTGGTGAAGACCCCTCGCATGCCTCCTCCCTCAAGAACCAAACCTGTTGTTTTCAAATTCAATTTCATAACACACTCTCTGCTTTTAAAATTCTGAAAATAATTATATTTTGCTCGCAGCATAGACAATTTTCTTACATTTTGTCTAGCAAAAAGCCGTTTTTATATTAATTATTTATAAATTTACGCGTTTTATTCTATTTTGATTGCAAAGATACGTATTTTTTGGGAAATAATTGCTAACTTTGCAAGCAAAATAATGTAAAATACTAAAAATATGTTCAGCAAAGAGACTTACATCAGCCGCAGACAGGAGTTGAAGAAGCTTGTGAAAAGCGGCGTAATTATACTTTTCGGAAACAACAATTCACCATGTAATTTCCCTAATAACGGATATTACCCTTTCCGTCAGGACTCGACATTCCTCTATTATTTCGGATTGCAGCGCGACGGTCTGGTAGGTGTGATAGATATAGACAACGATATTGAAACCCTGATTGGCGACGACATCGACCTCGTAGACATCGTATGGTACGGAAGCGTTGACTGTGTTCATGATCTTGCAGCACAGGTAGGCGTTCACAACTCAGCACCTATGAAAACGCTCAAGACGATCTGCAACGACGCCATGTCGAAGAAGCGCAAGATTCATTTCCTGCCACCTTACCGCTACGACATCAAGCTGCAGGTATTCGACCTTCTGGGCATCCATCCTAACCAGCAGAAAGAAGAGGCCAGCATGGACCTCATCAAGGCTGTTGTGAAGATGCGTTCATCTAAGACCCAGGAAGAAATCGAGGAATTGGAGCGTGCTGCTGTCATCGGATACAAGATGCATACCACAGCGATGAAGCTCGTACGTCCGGGTGTGACAGAAAAATATGTTGCAGGTCAGGTAAGCGGCATTGCCCACTCTTACGGAGCCATGGTCAGTTTCCCAACCATCTTCAGTCAGCACGGTGAAATTCAGCATGGTTATCCATCTATGAACGTACTGGAAGAAGGCAGACTGGCACTCTGTGATGCAGGTGCAGAAACTATGAACAACTACTGTTCAGACAACACCCGCACCATGCCGGTGAGCGGAAAATTCAGCCAGCGCCAGTTGGAAATCTACTCTATTGTAGAAGAATGCCACGACCATGCACTGGATGTAGCCAAGCCAGGCGTAAAATGGGCTGACGTACACTTCTCTGTTTGCCGCCTGCTCTTCGACCGCATGAAGGAACTCGGACTTGCAAAGGGTGATACAGAAGAGGCTGTAAAGGCTGGAGCACACGCCATGTTCCTGCCTCATGGTTTGGGCCACATGATGGGAATGGATGTTCACGACATGGAGAACCTCGACCAGATTAACGTTGGTTTCGACGAAGAGGTACGCCCTAATCTGGAGCAATTCGGTACCAACTGCCTGCGTATGGGTCGCCGTCTGCAGGAAGGTTTCGTGGTAACCGACGAGCCGGGAGTTTACTTCATCCCTGCCCTCATCGACGACTGGAAGGCATCCGGTCATTGTGCAGAATTCCTCAACTTCGACAAGATTGAGACCTATAAAGATTTCGGTGGTATCCGAATTGAGGACGATGTACTCATCACCAAAGATGGTTGCAGATTCCTGGGCAAAGACCGCATACCTTATCATCCAAAAGATGTTGAGGAGTTCATGGCAGCCAACAAGGAATAAAATTCCTGAAAGAGAAATCATTTCAGAAAAAGGAATCAGAGAGAAGATATAACAAAAACATTAATATAAAGAGAAAAGAATTCATGAAGAAAACTATGATTGTTGCAGCCTTGATGGCTTTGGTAGCCACAGGAGCAAATGCGAAGAAAGCTGCAGACTCTGCAGAAGTAGCAAAGAACAAACCTGTATTTACTGTAGTAAAGCAGAATCCTATCACTAGCATCAAGGACCAGAACCGCAGTGGTACGTGCTGGGCTTACTCTACCCTCAGCTACTTCGAGAGCGAAATCTTGAAGAAGACAGGCAAGACCTACGACCTCAGCGAAATGTTCGTAGCCAACAAGACTTATATGGACCGCGCCACAGTGGCTGTAAGAATGCACGGCGACGTGAGCTTCTCTGAGGGTGGTAGCGCCTACGATGTACTCTATGCTTTGCAGCACTATGGTATTGTACCTGAGTCTGCCATGCCTGCACCAGGTTCATTGACAGGTGACTCTTTGGCTAACTTCGGTGAGTTCTTCAATGTAATGACTCCATACGTAGAAGCAGTAGCAAAGAGCACAGCTAAGAAGCTTTCTCCAGCCTGGAAGAGCGGTCTTCAGGGCATCATCGACTCTTACATCGGTAAGGCTCCTGAGAAGTTTACATACGAGGGCAAGCAGTATACTCCACAGAGCTTCTGCCAAAGCCTCGGTTTGAATCTTGATGATTATGTAACCATTACCAGCTACACCCACCACCCAATGTGGAGCAAGTTTGCTGTTGAGGTGCAGGATAACTGGCGCTGGCCTTTGAGTTACAACGTTCCTATGGAAGACATCTGCAAGATCATCGACAACGCAGTAAACAACGGTTACACAGTAGCTTGGGGCGGTGACGTAACAGAAGATGGTTTCACTCGCAAGGGTCTCGGCATCGCTTACGACGTAAAGAAGGTTCGCTCTATGGCCGGTACAGATGCTGACCATTGGTTCAAGCTCTCTAAGGACGAGAAGAAGGAGAAGTTTGATTCTCTCGGCGTAAATGCTCCTGAGATTGTTCCTACCCAGGCTATGCGTCAGGAAGCATTCGACAATTGGGAGACAACTGACGACCACGGTATGCACATCTACGGTATCGCTAAGGATCAGAACGGCAAGGAGTACTACATGGTTAAGAACTCTTGGGGCGAGTATGGTGACTACAAGGGAACCTGGTACATGACCAAGGCTTTCGTAGCTTACAAGACTATGGACTTCATGGTTAACAAGAACGCCCTTCCTAAGGACATCCGCAAGAAGCTCGGAATCTAGGAGAGTTTTAATAGTTAAAAGTTTATAGTTAACAGTCTATAGGTTTTCTATGGACATTCTCCTAAACAAAAATATTCAAGGGGCAGCAAACCGATGAGTTTGCTGCCTTTTTTGTTGCCAAGAAAATCTCTTATTTACTTATTTTGGGTTGCCAACAAGTCTTATTTTTACTTATTTCTAGGTAATTTAATAAAATTCCTCCCTAAACATTTCCTTTTGTCATTTTATTTTCGTAACTTTGGGGGCAGAAATAAAAAATAATTAAAATGCATTTTAAATGGAATTACGAATCACCAACACCTGAACAGCAAAAAGCAGCTGAAGAATTAGGCGCCAAGCTAAATATGAGCCCAGTTCTTGCCCATTTGCTCATCAAGCGCGAGATTACGACAGAGTCTGCAGCCAAACGGTTCTTCCGTCCACAACTCTCAGATCTCATCAATCCATTCCTGATGAAAGACATGGATATTGCCGTAGACCGCCTGAACGATGCTATGGGTAGAAAGGAACGTATCCTTGTTTACGGAGACTATGACGTAGACGGATGCACCGCCGTTGCCCTGGTGTACAAATTCTTGCAGCAATTCTATTCAAACATCGACTACTACATTCCCGACCGCTACGACGAAGGTTACGGAGTGAGTAAGAAAGGAATTGATTTTGCTCATCAGACTGGTGTAAAACTGATTATTATTCTAGACTGCGGAATCAAGGCTATTCAGGAGATAGAATATGCAAAGAGTCTGGGAATAGACTTCATCATCTGCGACCATCACGTTCCTGACGATGTGATGCCACCTGCTGTGGCCATACTCAATCCGAAGCGTCCTGACGATCCATTCCCATTCAAGCATCTCTGCGGATGCGGTGTAGGATTCAAGTTTATGCAGGCTTTTGCCAAGAACAACAACATTCCATTCTCCAGGCTCATTCCTCTGCTCGACTTCTGCGCCGTGAGTATTGCTGCCGACATTGTGCCGGTGGTAGATGAGAACAGAATACTCGCCTTCCATGGTCTTAAGTTGCTGAATACCAATCCAAGTATCGGTCTGAAATCCATCATCGACATCTGCGGACTGAACGGACGCGAGCTCTCTATGAGCGATATTGTGTTCAAGATTGGTCCCCGCATCAATGCTTCAGGCAGAATGGAGAACGGCAAGCTGAGCGTAGATCTGCTGGTAGAAAGAGACTATTCCTCAGCCCTGCGCATGGCCAGACACATCAATGAGTACAATGAGCAGCGCAAAGACATAGACAAGCAGATGACTGAAGAAGCCAACGGCATCGTATCGCGTCTGGAAAGCATGAAACACAACTCCAGCATCGTGCTCTATGATGAAGGCTGGAAAAAGGGGGTCATTGGCATTGTTGCTTCCCGACTCACCGAAATCTACTTCCGCCCTACCATTGTTCTGACCCGGGATGGTGATATGGCTACAGGTTCAGCACGTAGCGTAACGGGATTTGACATCTACTCAGCCATCAAGAGTTGCCGCGACCTCCTGCTCAATTTCGGTGGTCATACCTATGCTGCCGGCCTTACCTTGAAGTGGGATAAGGTTAGAGAGTTCAGAGACAGGTTCCAGCATTATGTAGAAGAGCATATTTCGCCTCAACAGACAGAACCGATGCTCAACATAGATGCTGAAATTGACTTTAAAGACATTACCAAGCATCTGCAGGCCGACTTGAAGCGCTTCTCTCCTTTCGGTCCATGTAACCAGAAACCTATTTTCTGCACCAACCGGGTATATGATTATGGTACCAGCAAGGTGGTGGGCAGAGAACAGGAACACATCAAGTTGGAACTGGTAGACTCAAAATCGAGCACGGTCTTAAACGGCATCGCTTTCGGTCAGAGTGCAGCTGCCCGCTACATCAAGAGTAAGCGAAGTTTCGATATAGCCTTCACCATAGAAGAGAATATTTTTAAGAAAAACCAAGTTCAACTTCAGATAGAAGACATCCGTCCAAACGAAGGATGAGGTACTTAGCCTTATGCATGGATTAGGCACTGATTACTCGGATTACACGGATTTGTAGAGCTAATCCGTCAGGACGCGCAAAAGCATCGAAATCTGTAAGGGCAAAAGTTTCAAAAAATGGCAGATAAATATCAAGAAATACTACGTACATATTGGGGGTATCCTGACTTTCGCGGCATACAACGAGACATCATCGAGAGTATAGCCCGAGGTGAGGATACCCTCGGTCTTATGCCTACAGGTGGCGGTAAATCCATCACCTTCCAGGTTCCAGCCCTTGCCCAAAAGGGCGTCTGCATTGTGGTAACTCCACTCATTGCGCTAATGAAGGATCAGGTACAGCATCTTAAGGCCCGCAACATCCTGGCTGAAGCCATCTACACAGGATTGTCGCGCCAAGAGATTCTCCGAATATTGGAAAATTGTATTTTCGGTGAAATCAAGTTTCTGTATGTTTCACCAGAACGTCTTTCTTCAGAATTGTTCCAAACTAAACTGCGCCACATTCCGGTGAGTTTCATCACGGTAGATGAAGCTCACTGCATCAGCCAGTGGGGTTACGATTTCCGCCCGTCTTATCTCGAAATTGCAAAAATAAGAGATATGAAGCCCGGTGTACCAGTCCTTGCTCTTACGGCTACGGCCACTCCCGATGTAGTAGAAGATATCCAGAACCAGCTTCACTTCAAGAAGCAAAACGTATTTAAAATGAGTTTTGCCCGCAAGAATCTTGCCTATGTGGTGCGCACCACCAACGACAAGTTGACCGAAATGGTTCATATCCTGCAGTGTACCCAAGGCTCGGCAATCATTTATGCGAGAAGCCGAAAACGAACCAAGGAGATGGCAGAACTTCTGAACAAACAAGGTATTTCTGCTACATTTTACCATGCCGGATTGGATTCCGACGTGAAGGATATCCGACAGAAAAACTGGCAAAATGACGAGATAAGGGTAATGGTAGCAACCAATGCTTTCGGCATGGGAATAGACAAGTCAGATGTGAGAATGGTAATTCATATAGATTGTCCAGACTCACTGGAAGCCTATTTTCAAGAGGCGGGTCGAGGTGGAAGAGACGGCGAAAAGGCTTATGCTGTGCTGCTCTACAACCAGAGCGATGAAAACAAACTCATGAAACGCATAGACGAAACCTTCCCAGACAAAGAATTCATCAAAGACGTTTACGAGCATCTTGCCTACTTTTTCCAGGTGGCAGTTGGAAGCGGAATGGGACAGACTTTCATGTTCGAGATAGAGAAGTTCTGCTTCACCTACAAGTACTTCCCTACTCGCGTAGACTCGGCTCTGCGCATTCTGGAGCGCTCAGGCTATATCCACTACGAGGACAATCCTGACGGAAAAGCAAGAATCAGATTTAACATCAGCCGAAATGATCTCTATCTGCTAGAGAATGTTTCGGAGAAGGAAGAGTTTGTTATTACGGGACTTCTGCGTAATTACGGCGGTCTGTTTACCGACTATGTTTACATTGATGAGTCACTGATAGAGCGTGTAAGCGAACTAAACCGTCAGCAGGTATACATGATTCTGAAAAATCTGAGTGCTCGCCACATCATCGACTTCATTCCCCGCCACAAGACACCTTATATCAGCTACACGCGTCCTAGGGAAGATGGTTTCAGAGTTATCATCCCTGAGGAGGTATGGGAAGTACGCAAGAAACAGTTTACTGCCCACATCAAGAGCATTATCAGTTATGCAAAGAACGACAGCATCTGCCGTTCGCGCCAACTTCTGAGTTATTTTGGCGAAAAAACGAAAATGAAGGACGACTGCGGGATATGTGATATCTGCATAGACCACAAAATACCCCAGAAGCAAACTATTATATCAGAAATTCTAGACTTGCTGAAAGACGGAAAGCCACATGACATTACAGAATTAAACCAACTGAAATATGATTCAGAAGATATGGCTGCAGTTCTTGAAGAAATGGTTGTGGAGAATATGATGAATGTTGAGGAAGATGAAATCCGGCTTGAACCGAAACCGGAAATGAAACCCTAATATCTTATAAGTCCTGAAGGAGTAAAAGCTTTTCAGAAGAGAGATGCTTTTGCCTTTTCAGGGCTTTTTGTATATGCCAGCATTGGGATTTCGCATACGCCAGCAGCGAGATTTGTATATGCCAGCAACTTATACCCCCATATAAAATCGAGTAGGAGGAAAGCGAAGTAGTTTTTCTCCTACTTTCGTTTTCCGACCTCTCACACCACCGTACATGC
>ERZ779939.49-NODE-49-length-28416-cov-3.03974_pt1 | contig 28416 bp, 17 predicted proteins | sample MGYA00511091_ERZ779939 | MGnify/ENA primary metagenome ERZ779939 (study PRJEB29588, sample SAMEA2156362) | human gut metagenome | biome: human gut; feature: human-associated habitat; material: faeces | place: Denmark | collected 2008/2010 ... | reverse complement strand
CCTTTTTTATTTCTTAGTTTTTGGAGCGTCGTATTGTTCTTCAATAATATATTGAGGTCTACGTTGAGTATTGACCATGAGGTTTTGTAGATATAAGCAAGGAATTGTAATTATCAATGAAATAATACCTACTGCTAATATAATGCTTGAAATAATTAAGAACGATTGAATTATATTCTGAGAATTTATACCCCAACGATAATCTCCATTAACAAATAGCAATACAAGTGTTGTAACAAAGCCTAAGAACCCGATGCTTGAGAATGCAATACCTATATGTAGTGGTAAATAGAGTAGAGCATTTGTTGAACAAGTAATTGTTCTAAAAGCTAACTTAAACAATTTTCTGTAGTTATATTTTGTTTTGCCAGCTGCTCTTTCCGGTCTATCAAACTCTATGATCTTTGTTTTGAAACCAACATATGTTGCTTCGGATTTAAATAGTCTTTCTGTTTCAGGCATGTCCATAATTATTTTAACAACGCGTTTAGTCATTAATCTAAAGTAAGAAACATTATCTTGAATTACTTCTCGACCACTTATACCATTAATAAACTTATAGAAAGCTTTTGATGTAAATCTCTTAACAAAGGAGTCACCATCTCTTTTTCTTCTCTTAGGGCAAACAACTTCGTATCCGTTTTCAGCTTCTTTTAGCATGTCTTTAATTAACTCTGGCGGGTCTTGGAAGTCACAGTCCATAGGAATTATATAGTCTCCTTTGGCGGCTCTTAAACCTGCTGCTAAAGCAGCTTCTTGACCAAAGTTACGTGAGAAAGATATATATGTTATAAAGTCGTTTTCTCTAGCTGCAGCTCTTATTAATTCTAAAGTTTTATCTTTAGAACCATCGTTTACTAATACTAGTTCATATTTATAGCTTTCATCATCAATAAAAAGTTCTTTAGCTTTTTTGATGAATATTGGGAACATTTCTTCTTCGTTATAAAAAGGGACAACAATACTTACAGTTTTCATAGGTTACCTTCCTTATAAAAATATTATAACATGTTGAAATAAACAAACATATAATAAAACATATGAACAATTATTCATATTTGTGTTGACATTCGAAAACATATGAATATAATAACATATGTACAGATATTCATATGAAAGGGGCTTCTAATGGAAAAATTTGATAAAGACGTTGAGTTGTGTGAAGAAGAAGTGGAACATAACGACATTATTAAAGAACTTAAAGATCACATGTTAACAGATGATTTGTTTAATAGTTTAGCTAACTTATACAAAATATTTGGTGATGCTACAAGAATAAAGATAGTCTATATTTTATTTGAGCATGAGTGCTGTGTTTGTGACATTGCTGCTACTCTTGGAACAACTCAATCAAACGTTTCACATCAATTGCAAATATTAAAGTCTAACGATTTAGTTAGCTATAGACGTGAAGGGAAACAAATAATTTATTCGTTAAAAGACTCCCATGTAAAAGATATATTTGAAAAGGGATATGAACATATAACGGAGGAAAAGTAGTATGGATAAGAAACACGATCACGAAGAAGATTGTTGTTGTGAAAAAGACGAACATCATCACGATGAATGCTGTTGTCACCACGATCATGAACATGAAGAACACGATGAATGTTGCTGTCACGATCACGAAGACGAACATAAAGGTCATAGTCATGGAGGCTGTGGATGCTCTTGCTGTCATCATGAAGAGAAATCTGAAGAAGAAGAAAAGAAAGAGATGATTATCAACATAATAAGAGTTGCTATTTCAGCAGTCTTAGTTGGTGTCTCATATGTCAAATTTGATTCTTGGATTCCTGGATTTATCCTTTGTATAGTCGCTTATTTAATTCTTGTTTATGATGTATTAATTAGAGCAGTTAAGAACATTATTCACGGAGAAGTATTCGATGAGAACTTCTTAATGTTAATAGCCACTGTTGGTGCTATGGCTATTAAAGAGTTCCAAGAAGGTGTACTAGTTTTACTCTTCTACCATGTCGGTGAAATGTTAGAAGATTACGCTACAGCTAAATCTCATGAAAGCATTGTTGGTTTAATTGACAACATGCCTTTATTAGCTCATGTTGTTACTGATGATGGAATAGTTGAAAAGAAACCAGAAGAAGTCGAAATTGGTACTGTTATTGAAGTAAGACCAGGTGAAAAAATTGCTTTAGATGGTGAAGTAGTTAGTGGTAATACTACATTAGATTTATCATCATTAACAGGTGAATCAATACCTCAAGATGCGTCAGTTGGTACTAAAGTTTATAGTGGGACTATTAATAACGATGGCTTAATTCGTATTAAGACAACAAAGGAATTCAGTGATTCTACATTAAGTAAGATTTTGGATTTGGTTGAAAACGAAGAAAGCAAAAAGAGTAAGAGTGAATCATTTATCTCTAGATTCGCTAAGATCTATACTCCTGTAGTGATTCTCATTGCATTATTGACATTCTTAATTCCATCTATCATCGCTAGATTTGATAGTAGAACTATCGGTTATTTATATCAAGCTTTGAACATGCTTATTATCTCATGTCCATGTTCACTTGTAATTTCAGTCCCATTAGCCTTCTTTGCAGGTATGGGTAAAGCAAGTAGATTAGGTGTATTAATTAAAGGCAGTTTAGCTATTGAAAACATGGCTAAAGCTGAAAATGTTGTCTTTGATAAAACTGGTACATTAACAACAGGTCAATTCCAAGTTAGAAATGTTATTGGTGAAGATACAATGCGTATTGCTTCAGCTCTCGAAGCCAAAGTTTCTCACCCAATTGCTAAAGCAGTTGTTAAAGCTAGCGGAGAAAGTGATTTAGTAGTTGAAGAATTTGAAAATATTAAAGGTGAAGGTGTTACTGGTAAAATTGATGGAGTTACCTATTATTTAGGAAATGCTTCATTATTAAGTAAACACGGTGTTGAAGTTACAGAACTTAACTCCCCATTCAAAGTATTATACTTAGGTTCTTCTAATGGCTTTGTTGGCTCAATAGAAATCGCTGATACAATTAAAGATACAACAAAAGATGCCTTAGCTGATTTAAAACATTTGAAGGTTAAGAAAGAAATAATGCTCAGTGGCGATAATGCTGAAATTTGTAAGAAAGTTGCTGAAGAAGTAGGTATTGATGAAACATATGGAGAATTGATGCCAGATCAAAAGTTATCTAAACTTGCTGAAATAAAAACAACAGGCAAAACAGTCTTTGTCGGTGATGGTATGAACGACTCACCTTCTCTCCTTTCTGCTGATGTCGGTGTTGCTATGGGTGGTTTAGGATCAGATGCAGCTATTGAATCAGCTGATGCTGTCGTCATGAACGATGACTTATTAAAAGTTGCTGAATATAAGAGATTATCTAAGAAAGTTATGCTTTATATTTATGAAGATATAGTAGGAATTTTGTTAGTAAAAGTTTTATTCTTGGTTTTAGCAATGCTTGGTAAATCAAATATGATCTTAGCTATTTTAGCTGATGTCGGTGTCTTAGTCTTAGCAGTCTTGAACTCACTAAGAATAATGCTTTATAAATCAAAGTATAAAAAATCTAAATAAATATTAAGAGGTTATGAAAGTTATAGTTAGCTTTCAAACCTCTTTTTATGTATAGAAAAATAATTGAAATGAGATGAATAAATAGATAAGACATAGAACACAAAACAAATTATAGCCAATAAATATAAATTTATAGCAATCAACTCTTATTAGAAAATGACGGATTCAAGAAATCGAAATAAAGAATAAACCTAAAATTTTGAAGCTTTGATATCCGTCTTTTCATCATGCCTAAATTACAAACCCTCTCTGTTTTGGAAACAAAACGGAGGTTTTTTATTTTAAAACTAAGAAAACTAACAATTAAGTAAATTGAATTTGATGATGGTGATAAGTCTTTCTTGCAATCTGAAATGTGTAAAAAATTAGGACTATCTAAAAATACAGTGTCAGAAAGAGTTAAAAATTTAGAAAAAAATATAAAAGAAAATTTTGTTAACCGAACTTTTTATTAATTTTGCGGACTAAGACATAGAAGGGAAGAAAATTAAAACCTTCTAGAAAGTTGAGGAAAGCAAGATGTAGGAAAAATCACATTCAAATTAAGGGATAGGAATAATTGCGCTAGTTTAATAAAGGAGAAAGTTCTATGTAAGGCTAAAAAGTATTAAGTAAAAAACAGTTTAGAGTGATGGCTGAAAAATTAGATTTTAACAAATTCAGTCGTTTTGTAGATATAAGTGAAATAAGCGAATATTTAAATGACGAATTTATTAAAAAAACACCTTATGTCAAAAAAATATTTTAAAGGAGGATTATAAAATGAACAAAGGTTTAAAAAATTATACAAAACAAATTAGATTAACGGTTGGTAACGCCGCAGAGACTAGCATTAATATTAATAAAGAAGATGCTAATTTACATATTTCATTACCATTAATTACTACTATAGGTTTAAATCCTATAGAAACTATTTTAACTTTCAACTTACAAGATAAAGATGAAGTTGATTTATTCGGTAAAGGATTTAAATTAAATTTCTTTAATAAGGTTACTTCTAGTGGTACAACCATTAAAGTAAAGAATAGTGATGGAACACTCGATGAATATAAAAGTGAAGACAATTATAAAAATAAAGAGACAGGTCTTGAAGTTAAAAAGATCGACGATGATAACTATGGTGCTTATCACTATGAAATGAAGGATAAATATGGGAATATTACTGAATTTAAAACTACTCAAAATTATCCTAAGACAATCTCATATAAAAATGGTGATAAGTTAACAACTGACTTTGTGGCTTTAACTAAATATATCAATAATGGTAAAGGTGACGAAATTAGATTTACTAAAAATGGAAGTGACTATATTACCAAAGTTGAATATTATCACAATAATTCATTAATCAATGGTGTTGATATAGCTTATGATTCTAATAAGTTTATTTCTAAAATTAGTTATAGAAATGGAAATACAATAGTTGGTACTAGTACATTAACTTTCTTAGACAGTGAAATAACTATAATTGATGATTTGAGTGGATATCGTATGAAGTACGATTTATCTAATAATCGTGTCGTTTCATTTATCGAAGGTTATGATGTTAAATTTACTAATGGTCATAAAACTACAATTGAATATAATGATAGATTTACAACACTAATCAATTATAAAGGTAAGAAAACTTATTCTTTCTTTGATAGTGATAACTTACCAACTTTTGAAATGAACGAAGAAAATGAAATTGTTGAAACTGAATTTGATAAAGAAACAAAAGCGTTAAAATCAAATAGTGGTTCTATCTCTTTTAACACTTTAGAAAACTTGTTAGATTCTACTGATATTTCTTCTTTTGATAATAGTGGCTTAACAGTTACTAAAGTTAGTCAAACAGACGCTAAATTTAAAAATATCATTGGTGATAGCGTTTATAGATTATCGGGAACTGGTACTTTAACAAAGACAATTTCTATTAATGGGTTAGCAAGTGATAATACCTTAGCAGTTTTATTTGGAAAGCAATTAACTCCATCAACTGATAAATCTTATGTCGAGGTATCACTATCAGCAGGATCAACTGATACTGATAAATTTGACGAAATTAAAGTTGATAATTTATTTGAATTAATGACTTTAGGTACTTCAGCAACTAAAAGCTTTGATAAAGTAACCTTAACAATAAAACTTGTTGGTAATGCTGTAATAGAAATCGGTGGTGTTAAAATTGCTAAAAAGGAATTTGCATCTTTCTATAACTATGATGAATCAGGTAATACAACTCAATTAAGTGGTGGAAGTAAGACAACCAATATGACTTATGGAAGTAATAACCTTCCTTCATCATCTATTGGTATCGATTCTACTATGTTTAACTATGAGTATGACGATTATGGTAATTTAATTAAAGCTCAAACTGCATATGGTTCCAAAATCGAAAATAAATATGATTCAACATATAAATTTAACCTTATTTCTAATAAAGTTACTAATAAAGATGGTACTAAAATTTTAGAAACAACTAGAGAATATACGAACGATGGAAGATTTGTCGCTTCATCGACTGATGAATTAGGTAATAAAACTACTTATGATGAATATGACGCATTTGGTAAAATCAAAAAAGTTACAAATGCTTTAGGAGCCGTTTCTAAATTTTCTTATAATTCTGATGATACGTTAAATAAAATTTTGTTAGAAAAAGGAACTGATTTTGTCAGTGTTTCTTATAGTTATGATTCAAAGAAAAGATTATCAAAAGTAACATTAGAAAATGGTTCGATCTATGATTTTGTTTATGATTCTTTAAGTAACATTAAGGAAATTAAATTAAATGGAACTTTAATATTTGCTTATGAGTACGAACTATCTACAGGTAATTTAATTAAACAAACTTATGGTAAAAATAGTGATGCATATATCTTTGAATATGATGATAATAACTTAATTTCTAAAATTTATTACCAACCAGTTAACGGTAGTAAATTATTAAAGGTTAAATACTCTTATGATGAAAAGAAAAGAATAACAAAAGTAGAGAATGGTAATAGTTACTTATTAAATAGTTATGAATATGATCAAGAAGATAGAGTTAAAACAGTAAAGACTTCTAATTCTGAAATCAATAATAGCTATGATAATTTAGGAAATATAAACGCTAAAGCTTTCAAAGTAAATGAACAAAAATACTATTCTTCTTACGATACAGTAAGTCGTTCAAAAGGTTCACATCCAGAATCTATTTATGCAGCGTTTGCTAAATTGAATGGCTATATTGGAATGTTTGAAACAGATGGAAATTTGGTTTGTTCTTTATATAAAGAATCGTTATCACCAATTATAAATCATAAAGATATTAATGCTAATTTAGTTACTAAAATGGATGGGGTTATTCCATATATCAGTGTTAACTATGCTAATAGACTAAGTTACAAATTAACTAATAAAGATTATTCTGACCCATGTGGACATATTAGCTTTTGGTTTAAATCAAATACCACAGTTAGTTCAACTAGTAAAAAATATTTATTCAGTGTTCATACTTCATTTGTGGGTAATCATGCCTCATTAGGTCAAAATGTATTATTCCCAGGATTTATAGGTGTTTATCTATTAGGAAAGAGAATTTATTTAGAAGTTATTGATGACAATAATGTTCATTATGACTTAATTAAATCTGATTATGATGTCGATTTATCAAAGTGGAACTTTGTATCTCTTAACTTTATGAATAGATATGATGGTATAGGTTATCCTGATTTATGTGAATACGCTTTAGTAGTTAATGCCCATAGACAAACGTATAAAAAGCAAGACCCTAGATTATATGTAGATATTAATCCAGAACCAGTAATGAATATAGGTCATAAATATGATGGTAAAAATTCATATGAAGATTTTAGTGGAAAGATAACAGGTTTATTAATTGGTAGAAGAACTTATTTCTTAAATGATATAGTAAATAAATTTTATAGATTGACTAAAGACTATCTTATTGATAATCAACTAGTAGATAACGATGCAAAGACTGTAGACTTCAGTCAAACAAATCTTTTCAGTATCAATCAAGAAATACATAACTTGTTTGAAATATATCCACTTCAAAATAACGTGGTTTCTTTAAACGGTAAAAGACCTATTAAGTTTAATATTAGAAATGTATCAGCATTAGATAAAGATAGAACATTTAACTTTAACTCTATTAATAAACGTTATAGTTATGTTGCTGATGGAGAAGAGTTGGTCTATGATTTTGGTGTTTCTTCTTTAGGAACAATTGCTATGCGTGCATATACGGATGTAAATGAAAATAAACAATACTTATTTGAAGGTAAAGATGAAAGTGGTAATGTATTTGGCTTATTTAGAAATAGTAATAAGAGTTTAGTTATTGATGTTAATGGTTCTAAACTAACTACTAATTTATTATTTGAAACAAATAAATGGCAATCAGTATCATTATCATTTAAAGAAAATATTTCATCATCTTCACAATCAAGCAAATATCTAGATATAAGAGTAACTGTTGATGATAAAACTTGGTCTGCAAGTGAATCAGTAACATTTAGTTATAAAAAGTTAGATTTTATGATAGGAAGAAGTCATAAAGAAGTTACAATTCCTATGATATTTGGTTCTTATAAAACAACTTATCCTTTATATGGACAAATAGAGATGATAGCAACTAGATCAGCATATTGTGAAGCATCAACATTAAGTAGTTTAGTAAATGAATTAAAAGGATTAACTAAAGTATCTGAATTTGATGAGTTTGGAATGTTAAAGAAAGTAGATATTCATGAATGTGGTAATTCTATTTTATCTAACACATATGAATATAAAAAAAGAAGTAATAATTCAAAATACATATCTAAACAAATAAAAACAGAAAAGATAAAAGTCGGTTCTGAAACATATACCAGAAGTTATGAAAGTGATGCGTTAGGGAATATAACTAAGATAAGTGATTCTACCTTTGGTTCCCACTCATATGAATACGATAGTAGAGGATTCTTAATAAAAGCCGATGATGAAACATATTCGTATGATAAAAATGGAAACATAGTAAAAAAAGGTGACTATACATTAACTTATGATTCAAATATTAAAGATCGATTAGTATCATTCAATGGAACAAAAATAGAATATGATTCAAGTAATCCATTAAATCCAAGAAAATATGGATCAAATACATATCAATTTGAAGGAAGAAGATTAGTAAGATGGCTATATGGAGGAGGATATTACGATTATGTATATAATGATGAAGGTTTAAGAATCAAAAAAACAGATTATAGAGGAGTAACCTGGAACTATATATATGATGGTAATAAGTTAATACGTGAGACATCTATAAATAATACATTAGACTTCTTATATGACGAATATGATAATCTATATGGCTTTATAAAAGATAATAGTGAGAAATACTTATATATACGAGACCAATTACAAAATATTATCGGAATAACAGATATTAACGGAAAAATTGTGGTAAAATATAGCTATGATGCATGGGGAGCATTAAAAAATATAGAAGATACCTCATCATCAGGTATAGGTAAATTAAATCCGTTTAGATTTAAAGGATACTATTATGATAATGAGAGTAGTATGTATTATTGCAAGACCCGTTATTATGTTCCTCAATGGGGTAGATGGCTTTCACCAGATTCGATTGAATATTTAAATCCTGAAAGTGTTAATGGATTAAATCTATATATCTATTGTGAAAATGATCCAATAAATCGATTTGATTCAAGTGGCCATTCTTGGAAATCGTTTTGGAACAGTATTGGGAGTTGGTTTAGTGAACACTGGGTTGAATTGGCTATTGGAACAGCATTTATTATTGGAGGAGCAGTTGTAACTGCTTTGACATGTGGGACTGGAACAACAGCTTGGGCTGCCTTTGGATCTGCATTATTTAGCTCTATAATACAGGTTGGAGCTAGTATTGGAACAGGCGTCTTAGTAAATGGTGTATCAAATTTGATTCAAAGTAAGGACTTCTTTGATAATGTAGGTGATACAATTGCATCATCATATATGTTAGGAGGTATTTTATCTGGTGGTTCTCAAATGCTAAGTGGTGGCTTTAGATTTCTAAGAGCAAAAACAGGATTTAAAGGAATTGATTCTATGAACTTTGGACTTATGTCTCCTGATAAATTGTATTATGACAAACCAGGAATGACGGTTTTAAGGTTTGGTTCGAGAAATGGAGCAAAACTTTCAATTGATTTTGGTAAATATGGAATTCATGGACACATTTGGAAATGGTCAACTCATATTCCATTAATACCTGAAATTGTAGGACTCAGTGGATTGTTTTAAAATGAGAGGTAAATATGAGAATACATGTATCTTCTAATAACAATTTTATTAGTATTTATTTTTATAAAATCAATTTAATTAAAATACAACAGCTATTTAAATATGTGAATATTGATCATGTTTCGATTTTGTTAGATGAATCTAATAAATACATATTTGATAATTATATTTTGGTTGATGATTTTATTAATCATATCTCAAATGTTAATTCTTCTGTATTAGTATTTGATGGCAATGTTGAATCTTGTTTAACAGATAAAGAACTAGATATTCTTATGAATAAAAAAATACTAGTCGATATTGATTTGGGTGAAAATATGACATATATTATAATTAACAAAGATAACATAACTATAACAAAAGAAGAAATAAAAAAATATTTAGTTAACAAATTACTTTCACAAGCAAAACTAGATTGACATGTCATTATTTTCATTTAATCTCAATGTATTATTGTAAAATTCGTTATTGTGTACAAAAACTAATGTATTTTCTTACTTATGTTTAAACATCATAAGATTTAACAAATTCAATTAACTTTTGTGTCTGTTAGAAAAATATCTAACAGGCACTTTTAATATATCGTTAAACTAACGAGTTGTTATCATATAGTTGCTTTTAATATTAATTTTATATATAAACGCTTAATTATCGATAAAAATCTTTTAATAGTGTAAAATAAAGATTGGAGGTTTTTAGCATGGAAAAGGATTATATTGTTGTTAAAGGTGCTAGAGAAAACAACCTTAAAAATATTGATGTAAAAATACCTAAAGACAAATTAGTGGTTTTTACTGGCGTTTCTGGCTCTGGAAAATCTACTTTAGCTTTTGATACTATTTTTAACGAAGGTCAAAGAAGATATGTCGAATCTTTATCTTCTTATGCTAGACAATTTTTGGGTAGCTTTGAAAAACCAGATGTCGATTCTATAGATGGGCTATCTCCAGCTATTGCTATAGATCAAAAGACAACTTCCCATAATCCAAGATCTACTGTTGGTACAGTAACAGAGATATACGATTATTTAAGACTTTTGTATGCTCGTATTGGCGTTCCATATTGTCCGACTCACCACACTCCGATTAAGCCTTATTCTGTCGAGCAAATAGCTCACAATATTTTATCTTTGCCTCTTGAAACTAAAATAACTATTGTCGCTCCAGTTGTCAGAAATGAAAAGGGAACACACCTTGATACTATTCAAAAGTTTTTTCAAGGCGGATTTAGCAGAATGAGGATTGATGGTGGTGCAATTGAAAAATATGTAGCCGCTCCTTTATTAGATAAAAATAAGAAACATACTATTGAATTTGTTATAGATAGATTATCATTACGCGAAGACTCTGAATCGAGATTACTCGATTCTTTAAGAGTTGCTTTAAACATGGCTAACGGTTTTGTTAAAGTTTTATATAACGATGAAGAAAAATTATATAGCGAACATCAATCTTGTCCTGAATGTGGCTTTTCTGTTCCGCAACTTGAGCCGAGACTTTTCTCATTTAATAATCCACTTGGCTGTTGTCCAAACTGCAGAGGATTAGGCGTAACAATTGAAGCAAGTTTAGACCTTTTAGTTCCAGATGATACTTTAACAATTGATGAAGGTGCTATTAAGTATTATGAGAAAAAAGACGATAATACAATTGATATGCACGATTTAAATGCTGTTTTAGAAGCTTATAAAATTCCGACAAACGTTCCATTTAAAGATTTAACAGAATCCCAAAAAGATATCATTTTTTATGGACCGCTCGAACCAGTTAACTACGTTTATAAATCTCAAAGTGGCTCTTTGATAAAGAAAGTTGTTAACGAAGGAATAAAAACAAAGATTGAAAGATTATACGCTAATACCACTTCTTCATTTATGAAGGAATATTACTTTAGCTTTATGCGTGAACACACTTGTACAGTTTGTAATGGTGATAGATTAAATAAGGAAGTTTTATCAATTAGAGTTGGTGGACTTAACATAGCTGAAGTTTGTAACTTATCTTTAAAAAAATTAAGAGAGTTCTTAAATAATTTAAAATTAACACCAACTGAAGAAGCTATTTCTTCTATGGTTTTAAACGAAATAAAAAATAGAGTAGGTTTTTTAATTGATGTCGGACTAGAATATTTGACTTTAGGAAGAACTGCTTCAACATTAAGCGGTGGTGAAAGTCAAAGAATTAGACTAGCGACTCAAATTGGCTCTAAGCTTACAGGTGTCTTATATGTCTTAGATGAGCCATCAATAGGTTTACACCAAAGAGATAACGATAAACTCATTGCTACATTAAAAGAAATGCGTGATTTAGGAAACTCATTAATAGTTGTAGAACATGATGAAGACACTATGCGCGCAGCTGATTTTATAGTTGATATCGGTCCAGGAGCAGGTGAACACGGTGGAAAAGTAATGTGTGCAGGTACACCACAAGAAGTTATGAATTGCCCTGATTCGATTACAGGTCAATATTTAAGTGGTGCCAAAAAAATCTCTGTTCCAGATATTAGAAGATCAGGATATAAAAAACTAACTATTAAAGGCGCTAGATGTCACAATCTAAAAAATATTAACGTCGATATACCTTTAGGAGTATTTACCTGTGTAACTGGTGTTTCAGGATCAGGAAAGAGCTCTTTAGTAACAGAAATTCTTTATAAGAAAATACGTCAAAACCTTGGACTTGGAAAAGAATTACCAGGTGATTGTGATGATATTTTAGGTATGGAGAATATTGATAAGATAATTAATGTTTCTCAAGAGCCTATTGGTAGAACACCAAGAAGTAATCCAGCAACATATATTAAAGTTTTTGACGATATAAGAGCTTTATTTGCTACAGCTCCAGAAGCAAGAGCTTTAGGATTTAACAAGAGCATGTTCTCTTTTAATGTTAAAGGTGGACGTTGTGAAGCTTGTCAAGGTGATGGATTAAAAAGAATATCTATGGCATTTTTACCTGACGTTTATGTTGAGTGTGAAGTTTGCCACGGAAAGAGATTTGGTCCTGAAGTATTATCAGTTACTTATAAAGGAAAGAATATATACGACGTTTTAGAGATGCGCGCTGAAGAGGCTTACGAATTCTTTAAAAATATTCCAACCATAGCTAGAAAACTAAAGACTTTAGTAGATGTCGGCTTAGGCTATATTAAAATTGGTCAAAACTCTACGACTCTTAGTGGCGGTGAAGCTCAAAGAGTTAAACTTGCTTATGAGTTACAAAAATGCGATACTGGTGGTACACTTTACATTCTAGATGAACCAACTACTGGTTTACACACTGATGATGTCAATAAGTTATTAGGCGTTATAAATAAGATTGTAGAACGTGGTAACACAGTTGTAGTTATTGAACATAACCTAGATGTTATTAAATGTGCAGATTATATCATTGATTTAGGTCCAGAAGGTGGAGAAGGTGGTGGTACTATCGTCGCTACTGGAACACCTGAAGAAATTAGCAAAGTTGATAAATCTTATACAGGTTACTATTTAAAAAGATATCTTAAGTAATGTATTATAAATGAAAGGAGGATAATCTATGCTTACAATTTTAGATTATGCAAACCACTTTGGCTTTAAAATGATAGTTGGTACATCAGAAGCTATAAAACGTGAGATAAAAACTGTTGAAATTGATAGACCAGGTCTAGAATTAACAGGCTTTTTCGATTATCACCAAAAAGATAGATTGGTTCTCCTTGGAAACAAAGAATTTGCTTATATTGCTACTTTAAGTGATGAGCAACAAGAAAACGTTTTTGACAAACTTTGTGACGACTGTGTGCCAGGAATTGTCGTTTGTCAAAATAACGAGTGTCCAAGAGTGTTAAAAAATGTTGCTGAGAGAAAAAACGTTGCTATATTTAGCTCTTCATTACGTACTTGTGAGACTTTCTCAGATTCAATTATTTATTTAAGCGAACAACTTGCACCTAAAACAAGTATTCATGCTTGTTTAATGGAGATTTTCTCCGAGGGCGTATTGTTGATGGGTAAGTCTGGTATTGGTAAATCAGAAGTTTCTTTGGAACTTATTAAAAAAGGACACTGCTTGGTGTCAGATGATAAAGTTGACATTTCTTTAGTTAGAGATAAATTAATAGGTAAAGCTCCAGCTTTAATTTCTGGAATGATGGAAGTAAGAGGTATTGGAGTTATCGATATTACTAGAATGTTTGGCATTAACTCTTTAAAGGAATCTGTGCGTATAAGATTTGCTATAAACCTCGTGCCATTTACAGAAAACTTGAAGGTTGAAAGAATTGGCATGCGTACTGAGCATATGGAAATACTTGGTGAAAGTATTCCTTGTATCACGCTACCAGTTTCACCAGCTAGATCAATGGCTGAAATTATTGAAGCAGCTGTTACTAATTTTAAATTAAAAAGATATGGATATGATTCTGCTTATGAATTTGAAAAGAGAATAAGAGAATTATCTAAAAAGGATTAAAATATGATTATTAAAAACGCTTATCCACAGGGACTTAATATATTTGGACTTCACATTCAGTTTTATGCAATATTCATTTTATGTGGAGCACTTTTAGCTTTCTTTTTAGCTTCGTATAGAGCTCATAAAGACGGTTATAGTTGGGACTTCTTCGAGACTATTTTTTTCACCGCTTTTCCATCAGGAATTATAGGAGCTCGTATATGGTACGTAATTGCTGAGTGGAATAAGGAATTTGCTGGTGGAGATTTTTTGGATGTCTTTAAAATTTGGAAAGGCGGTTTAGCTATACAAGGTGGTGTAATAGCTGGAATATTAGTTGGTTGTTTTGTAATTGTTAGATACAGAAGAGGTGCTCCGCTTTTAAGAGTATTAGATTATGCAGTTCCAACTATCTTTATTGCTCAAGCTATAGGTCGTTGGGGTAACTTTATGAATCAGGAAGTTTATGGTCAAATTGTTCCAATTGCAAGTTGGAATTTTTTACCTGACTTTATCATTAAACAAATGCAAGTAAGTGGTACTACAAGTACAACTATGGCAGTTCCGCTATATCTAGTAGAAGGCTTATTAAATATAGGAAATTATTATATATTAGCTCACGCTATTCCAGATGTTTTAGGAAAACATTATAAAGATGGCGATTCAACGTTTGCTTATTTCATTCTCTATGGAATAACAAGATTATTTATGGAGCCTCTTAGAAATCCTATCTATCAAATGGGCAATTCTAACAACGCCTCTTGGAGAATGGCGGTTGCATTTATTGTTGTTGGAGTTGTAGCTATTATAGCTAATCATTTAGTGAGATACTTTTATCCAAAGTATAAGAATAAAGAAAATGCAAAATAAGTATAAATATTTAATTTTTGATCTTGATGGTACTTTGTTAGATACTGATTTATATGTAGTATCAAATTACGCTCATTTATTTTTAAAGTACAAACCACATGAGATGAAAAGACTTGCTGATATGATTTATTATTCTGGTCCAACACTCGATGAAATCTTTGAAAGAGAATTTCCAAATGTTCCTAAAGAAAAGCTATTTGAAGATTTTGTTGAGTACTCTTTAAAATATTCAAATTCATTATCGACTATGTATAATGGGGAAAGAGAGTGCTTAGATGAACTTTTAAGATTAGGCTATAAAATGTCTGTTTGTACTTCAAAACGTGTTGATGCAGTTTTAAATAACTTTAAACATTTTGATATGAATAAGTATTTTGATTATATAATTGGATTTGATTCTGTTACAAAACATAAGCCTGATCCTGAATGCATTTTAAATTGTATTGAAAAATATGGTTGTGAAACTGATGAAGTACTTTATATAGGAGATTCATATAGCGATATTATAGCTAGTCATAGAGCACATGTAGATTGCATGTTAGTCAATTGGGGACTTAAGAAAATTGATTTAGAATGCAAACCAACTTACATTGTAGAAAGCTATGATGAAATAAGGAAAATGTTATGCAAATAAATGATGTATGTGTTATAGGTATGGGTCCTGCTGGTGTTACAGCGGCTATATACTTGAAAAGATTTGGATTTGAGCCTATTTGTTTTGAACCTATGATGGTAGGTGGCAAAGTAAACGTTACTTATGAGATACAAAATTACCCTGGCTTTATGGGTATGGGCCCTGAGTTAGCTATGAAGCTTGAAGAACAAGTGAAGTTTAACGAAATAAAAATTGTTAGAAAGTCAGTTAAAAAAGTTGAAAAAGTAGATAGTGTTTATAAAGTTGTAGCTGGACAGGAAGAGTATTATTTTAAAGCGGTTATTATAGCTACAGGTCTAAAAGAGAAAGAATATAAAGTCCCTGGCGAAGACAAATATCAGGCTAGAGGAATATCTAGATGTGCTGTTTGTGATGGACCTTTATATCGCAATAAACCAGTTGCGGTTCTAGGTGGTGGTAATAGTGCAGTTGAAGAGTGTGCTTATTTAGCTACAATATGTTCAAAAGTTACATTAATTCATAGAAGAGATGAATTTAGGGCTGATGAGCAACTAGTTAATAATTTGAAAAAATATCAAAATATTGATATTGTTACACCATATGTTATTATTGATTCTGAAGGTGATAAAAAAATACAAAGCTTAACTTTGCAAAACGTTATTGATAGTTCAGTTAAAAAAATTGATTCTGAAGCTTTGTTTGTTTATGTTGGTGCTAATCCAGTAACTGATTTTATCGATGTAAAAGATATTCTTGATGAACGTGGCCAAATAATTACAAACGAAAATATGGAAACAAAATCACAAGGATTGTTTGCAGCTGGAGATGATCGTCAAACAAGATTAAGACAAGTTGCTACAGCTGTCTCCGATGGAGCTAAAGCAGCCTATAGTGTAAAGGAATATTTAAAAAAATAAATTATGGAAGAAAAAACTTTTTCGAGAAGAGTTAAAGATGAATTAACGCTTCTAATAAACGATCAGAAAGCTTTAAGGCCACTATTATCTGGTGTGGTTAGAGTTTCAGGTGTCTTAATTTTAGGACATGAAAAAAAGTTAAAAGTGACAACTGAAATAAGCGAATTAGCTGATTTGATATTTAAAGCTTTTGAAACTGTTTATAAAGTTCACCCTTCATATCAGTATGGCAACAAAACACATTTTGATAAAGCTCCGACTTATAGCGTTGTCATACGTGAAAATGTCTTTGATATTTTAAGAGATTTAGAATGTTTTGATGATTTAGTGAGAATGAAACCTAAAGAAATGATTAAATCATCAAATTTTAAATATTTTGTAACAGGTATATTTTTAGGTGCTGGTATGATATCAGATCCTCAAAAATCACAATATTATGTTGAGCTATCTTTTTCAGATGAAGAAGATGCTAAATCTGTTCTTCATAAATTGTTGACATTTAAAGGTGGAAAAAAGATGAGCTTTAAAATGACAACAAGAAGAGATAGATATATTCTTTATCTAAAAAAAGGTGAAGAGATATCAGTTTTCTTAGCATATATTGGTGCTACAAACATGATGATGGAGTTTGAAGATACAAGATTGACTAAAGATTTCTTTAATTCACAAAACAGATTAATCATCTGCGATGCAGCTAACTATAAAAAAGCTTTGAAAAACGGTGAATCTAACTTAGCAGATATAGATATTATTGAAAAGAGAGTAGGTTTATTTTCTTTCGATGATAAAAATAAACTTGCAATTCAAGTTAGAAAAGATCATCCTGATGCAAGCTATAATGAAATATCTAAGATAATGACTGAAGAAGGTGGAATACCAATTACAAAAAGTGGTGTTGTCCACATATTTAAAAAATTACATGAATTTGCTGAAAAGTTAAGAAATTAGCTTTTCAGTTTTTATTTTAAAATCAATAAGTCCATATTCAATAGCTTCATCTGCAGTTAAAAAGTTATCTCTATCAGTGTCTTTCTCTATTTCTTCTAAACTTTTATTAGTATTTGAAGCTAAAATACTATTTAATTTATTTTTAAGACTAATAAATCTTTTTGTCATTATTTCAAGGTCGCTTACTTGTCCTTGAGTTTGACCGATAGGTTGGTGAATCATTATTTCGGCATTTGGATAGGCATATCTATAGCCCTTGTCACCTGAAGATAATAAGAAGGCCGCCATTGAAGCACATAGTCCTAAACCTATAGTTTTTATTGGAGCTTCGATAGCTTTCATTACGTCGTATATAGCCATACCTGCAGTTACACTTCCGCCAGGTGAATCAATATATATGCTAATAGGTAATTCTTGATCTTTAGCATTTAAGAATATTAACTCTGAACAAACAATTTCAGAAAGTGTATCATCTATCTCTCCTGTTAACATAATAATTCTTTCTTTTAACAATAAAGAATATAGATCATAGGAACTATTTCCATCATAGCTTTTTACATTGACAGCTGGTATATATCTCATTTGGTAACCTCACCATATTAGTTTATGTTAAATATTCATTTCATATACAAAAATATACTTTTAATATAAACGCATTATAAAATAGCTATAAAAAAATAAAGTGAGCATGAAATGAGCGAGTTTAATCAAAATTGTGTAATGATAACGCTTTCATTTATAGTATAGTTTGGCTTTATGCTTTATTCATATTATAATATACGTGCAAATATGTGTTAATAAGGAGAAATTCAATATGAAAAAACACGTCAAAGACTTAGAAGTTGCCGGAAAGAAAGTTCTTGTCCGTTGTGACTTTAACGTTCCACTCAAAGAAGGAACAATTAGAGATGATAATAGAATCGTTGCAGCTCTTCCAACAATCAAAGAATTAATTGGTAAGGGTGCAAGAGTTATTCTTATGAGTCACTTAGGTAAAGTTGACCATAAGTTACCAGCTGAAGATCTTGCTAAAGCAAAAGCAAAGAACAACCTTGCTCCAGTTGCTGTAAGACTTGGTGAATTACTTGGTATGCCAGTTGCTTTCTGCCCAGTTACAAGAGGCGAAGAATTAAAGAATGCTGTTGCTGCATTAAAAAATGGCGAAGTATTACTCGTTCAAAATACACGTTACGAAAAAGGCGAAACAAAGAACGATCCAGAACTTTCAAAGGAATGGGCTTCTTTATGTGATGCCTATGTTATGGATGCATTTGGTTCAGCTCACCGTGCACACTGCTCAACAGTTGGTGTCCCAGAAATTTTAAATGCTGAAGGCAAAGAAACCGCTATTGGTTACTTAGTCGAAAAAGAAGTTAACTCTCTTGGCAGAGTAGTTGATTGTCCAGAAGAAGCACGTCCATATGTCGCTATCTTAGGTGGCTTGAAAGTTTCTGATAAAATCAAGGTTATCGAAAGCTTACTTAAGAAGTGCGATAAGATTATTATTGGCGGAGCTATGGCTTGCACATTCAATAAAGCTTTAGGCCACACAACAGGAACATCTCCAGTTGAACTTGATCAACTTGATTTTGCAAAACGTTGCTACGAAGAAGCAAATGGTAAGATTGTATTACCAGTCGATGTCGTCGTCGCTAACGATTTTGATAACCCAACATCAATCGTTACACTTGATAGCGTCGATATTCCAGAAGGATATATGAGCATGGATATTGGCCCAAAGACAAGAGAACTCTTTGCTAATGAAATTTCTAAAGCTAAGACAATCTTCTGGAATGGCCCAGCTGGCGTCTTTGAAAAAGATGAATTCCAAGCAGGTACAATTGCTATTTGTAAGGCATGTGCAGACAACGCCGCTGCTTTCTCAGTTATCGGTGGTGGTGACTCAGCTGCAGCTTGTAAACAATTCGGTTATAAAGATAAATTCTCACACGTTTCAACAGGTGGCGGTGCTTCCCTTGAAATGATTGAAAACGATGGACATCTTCCAGGCATTGATGTCATCCAGGATAAGTAAACACAATGGCAAGAAGAAAGTTGTTATTAGGCAACTGGAAAATGAATCATACCATTGCTGAAAGCAAAGAATTTTGCTCTCATTCAGCTGATATGATTAAGCTAGCTGCTGAAAAAGGAATTGATATTGGTGTTGCACCAAGCTATCTTTCATTACAAACTGTAAAAGAAAATGCTGGCAATATGATCGTTGCCGCTCAAGATTGCCACTTTGCTGACCATGGAGCATATACAGGATTTGTTTCAATTCCAATGATAAAAGAACTTGGAATTGATTGGTGCTTAGTTGGCCACTCTGAAAGAAGATTATATGCTGCTGAAACATCATTAACATGCAATAGAAAAATCAAAGCTCTTATTGAAAATAAGATGACAGTTGTCTATTGTGTTGGTGAATCATTAGCTGATTTTGAAAGTGGAAGAACAAAGTCAATTGTAAAAGAACAATTATTGATTGGCTTAATGGATATAGCTAAAGAAGATACAGACAAAATTGTCGTTGCTTATGAACCAGTTTGGTCAATCGGCACAGGCAAGAACGCTTCTGTAGAAATTGCTGAAGATATCTGTGGATATATTCGTAAGCTCTTAGCTGATATGTTTGGTCAAGAAAAGGCTGATACAATTCGTGTTCTTTATGGTGGCTCAGTCAAACCAGTCAACGTCAATGAATATATGAAAGCTCCAGATATTGATGGTGCTTTAGTTGGCGGAGCAAGTTTGGCACCAGATTCATTTGCTGAACTCATCAAAAATATTTAATAACAAAATCAAAATAAGGCATGATAGTATATGTATCGTGCCTTTTGTTTTACATTTAGCAAAAAATGTAAAGTGATTAATTAATAGTTTTATTGACATTATTTAAACTTTACTTTATAAACATATATATAAAAGGAGGTTATATATTTATGGAAATTTATAACACATCATCTAGTCAGTACGAAAATGAAAATTCAAAAACGTTCTCGATGATTAAAATATATGCTTTTATGGCATTAGCTTTATTAATCACAGGACTTGTAGGATATGGCTTGCCTTATTTGCTTGTTGCTACAGGAGCAGAAGCTGCTTATCTTCCTATCATGATTGTATCTGCAATTGTCATGATACCAATGATGATAGTAATACAATTAAAAGCGTTTAAGAAAACATCAAAAGCTGTACCTATTTGCTTCTTTGTTTATTCAGTAGCTATGGGTTGCTTATTATCATCAATATTAATGGTCTTTGATTTAACTCTCGTCGCAATTGCATTTATTATTTCTGCTGGTACATTTGGAGTTATGGCTTTGTTTGGAGCAATAACAAAGAATAGTTTAAATGGTTTACTCCCAATTGTATTTACAGCAGTAATCGGTGCTTCAATTATATCTTTAGTTAACTTATTAATTGGTTCTGAAGCTATTTATTGGATTGCTGAGTTTGTCATGTTTGGCGCTATGTTGTTAATCACTGCAATCGATATGAATAACATCAAGAAGATAGCAATGACAACAGAAGGATCAAGCACAAATGTTGCATTGTTCTGTGCATTTAATCTTTATGTAGACTTTATCTACATCTTCATAAGAGTCCTCTATTATGTTGCACTCTTTACTTCAAACAGAAAATAAGAAATAAAAGCACCGCAAAGGTGCTTTTTATGTATAATATAAAGGTATATATAATATAAAATGTTCTTTATTAATTAATAATATATAAAAGGAGATGATTTTATGGCAATTTCTATGGATGAATATACAAAGTTCTTTATGAATGAAAATCAAATAGGTACTAGAGAACTTATGACTTTACAAAGCGATAAATTGACTACGGATTTATTTAATATGTTTCAAAAGCAAAAATTTGATAAGACAATTGAATTATATTATGCAAACGAGGAACACTATTTAAGAAACTGTCCACATCTAGCTGTTCTTGTTTATTTTACAGCTATGGCTCAAGTAGGAAAAACATATGAATCCTTTAGTAATATAAGAAGAATAAAATCACTTCCATATTTACCAGCAAATATGTTTGCTACAGTAGATAAATATTTAGAAATAGCTGATGGAAGCGTAATTCCACCAGATAAAGATCAATTTGAACCAGAAACCTTGCTTGAAAAAATTAAAAAAGATTATAACCAAATAATGCCATGCCTTATATTTGTCCAGGCTGCTATAAAGAATGGTGCAGATGTTAACTCATATAACAATATATTTAGATTTGTTTTATCTGAACCACAAATGCCTGCAAACTACAAATATCAAACACTAGAGTTTATGAATGAATTAAATTCAAAGACAACAATATATGGCGACTTTGAGCTTGCTTATAGAGATGAACCTGTTCGAACAATAACTATTGACGATGATGTTATTGCTAAATATGATCCTTTAATAATTGCTTTTGATACTTTTGTCTCTAAAATAGAAGATTTGAAAGATATAGTAAAAAGCTCAATGATGAATTTTTTAACTGTCTACCATTATTTGAATTATGGAAAAGCTTTCCCATTTAGAAGCTCAGAGCAAATGGAAATATTTATATTTTATGCTTTGAGTCAAATATCTAAATCGTTAGGAATTGATACAACTAATTTGCACACAGAGTTGATACCTGGATTTAATACAGCTTATGATATTCAAAAAGAGGTTGATAAATTCTTGTATTATATTTCTACAGATCGCATATATTAATGATAAGTGCTCTATAATATAGGGCACTTTTCTTTATAAAAATCTTTACAATTTGTATTATTTTTTGCAAAAAATAAAAGTTATACAAAAAATAACATTTTTTGAAAAAAATTAACAAAAATGTGCGAAAGTTCTTGCATATTATTGCTCGTAGTGGTTTAATATATAAACGCACTGATGAAGTGCAAAAAAATACAATTCAAAAATTGATAAAATTAACTTGAATTGTAAAGATGTCAGCACCTCTAAGAGATGCGAAGACGTGATCTTTGAAAACCGAGTAGTTTAATACCATTTAAACACACATAAACCAGTCAAAGTCTTATAAGACGAAAACTGATAGTCAGAATAATTTTGACCAAGATTGAAACTCAAGAGAGTTCGATCCTGGCTCAGGATAAACGCTGGCGGCGTGCCTAATACATGCAAGTCGAGCGAGGTATTCAGCAATGGATACCGAGCGGCGAACGGGTGAGTAACACGTTGGGAACCTACCCCCCTGATCGGAATACCCAAGGGAAACTTTGGTTAATGCCGAATACGTGGTTCTGGGATAACCTGGAGTCATAAAAGGCGGCCTTAAAGCCGCGCAGAGGGATGGACCTGCGGCGCATTAGCTAGTAGGTGAGATAATAGCCCACCTAGGCGAGGATGCGTAGCCGACCTGAGAGGGTGAACGGCCACACTGGAACTGAGACACGGTCCAGACTCCTACGGGAGGCAGCAGTGGGGAATCTTCCGCAATGGGCGAAAGCCTGACGGAGCAACGCCGCGTGAGTGATGACGGCCTTCGGGTTGTAAAGCTCTGTGATCGGGGACGAACGGTCAGCAGACGAATACTCTGCTGAAGTGACGGTACCCGAATAGCAAGCCACGGCTAACTACGTGCCAGCAGCCGCGGTAATACGTAGGTGGCAAGCGTTATCCGGAATTATTGGGCGTAAAGAGTGAGCAGGCGGTTTTTTAAGTCTGAAGTCAAATCCTGTGGCTCAACCACAGTTCGCTTTGGAAACTGAAGAACTAGAGTGCGGGAGAGGTAAGCGGAATTCCATATGTAGCGGTGAAATGCACAGATATATGGAGGAACACCGGTGGCGAAGGCGGCTTACCAGCCCGATACTGACGCTCAGTCACGAAAGCGTGGGGAGCAAATAGGCTTAGATACCCTAGTAGTCCACGCCGTAAACGTTGAGGACCTGATGCCGGAGTATTTCGGTGTCGTAGCTAACGCGTTAAGTCCTCCGCCTGGGTACTACGTTCGCAAGAATAAAACTTAAAGGAATTGACGGGGGCCCGCACAAGCAGTGGAGCATGTGGTTTAATTCGTCGCTACGCGAAAAACCTTACCAGGGTTTGACATCCCGCTAAAAGTCTTGGAAACAAGATCATAGTTATAGCGGTGAAAGGTGGTGCATGGTTGTCGTCAGCTCGTGTCGTGAGATGTTGGGTTAAGTCCCCTAACGAGCGCAACCCTTGTCTCTATTTGCCATCATTAAGTTGGGAACTATAGAGAGACTGCCGGTGCAAACCGGAGGAAGATGGGGATGACGTCAAATCATCATGCCCCTTATGCCCTGGGCCACACACGTGCTACAATGGCCGGTACAGAGAGAAGCAATCCCGTGAGGAGGAGCAAATCTCACAAAGCCGGTCTCAGTTCGGATTGGAGTCTGCAACTCGACTCCATGAAGCTGGAATTGCTAGTAATCGCAGATCAGCATTGCTGCGGTGAATACGTTCCCGGGCCTTGTACACACCGCCCGTCACACCATGAGAGTCGGCAATACTCGAAGTCGTTATCTTAACCCGCAAGGGAGGGAGGCGCCTAAGGTAGGGCTGATGATTGGGGTTAAGTCGTAACAAGGTATCCCTACGGGAACGTGGGGATGGATCACCTCCTTTCTATGGAGAAAGAAAAAACAGTATGTAATAATTCAATTTTGGTCATATAAATGGTAAACTACTCGGTTTTGAGAGATCAGGTCTCTTAAAAGAGTTCTTTGAAAACCGGATATCTACAGTTCTTTCTAGAAAGTCGTTAGATTCAACCGAATATAACGATGTTAATAGCCAGACAATTTAATAACATGAAATTATCGAGTGAAATTAAGTTACTAAGGGCGTACAGTGGATGCCTTGGCACCGAAAGACGATGAAGGACGCGACTACCTGCGATAATCCTCGGCGAGCTGGAAGTAAGCTTTGACCCGAGGGTCTCCGAATGGGGAAACCCGATGCGCGTTATGGCGCACCACCTGACCGGCCAATACATAACCGGCAGGAGACAACCCTGGGAATTGAAACATCTAAGTACCAGGAGGAAAAGAAAGAGAATTCGATTCCGTCAGTAGCGGCGAGCGAAAGCGGAAGAGCCTAAACCACCTTGAGTGGGGTTCGGGATCACATCAGTATAAGTAGACACAAGGAGAATTACCTGGAATGGTAAGCCAAAGAGGGTGAAAGCCCCGTACCTGTAAAAAAGCTACTTGTCGTGATTTCCAGAGTACGGCGGGACACGTGAAATCCTGTCGGAATGTGCGGAGACCACTCCGTAAGGCTAAATACTCTTCGGTGACCGATAGTGAACCAGTACCGTGAGGGAAAGGTGAAAAGAACCCCGGGAGGGGAGTGAAAAGAATCTGAAACCGTATGCCTACAAAAAGTCAGAGGGCGTTAAAGCCTGATGACGTGCCTATTGAAGAATGAGCCGGCGAGTTATGAACACATGCGAGGTTAAGGAGAAGATCCGGAGCCGAAGCGAAAGCGAGTCTTAACAGGGCGACAGTATGTGTTTGTAGACCCGAAACCCGACGATCTAGCCATGATCAGGATGAAGTAAGGGTAAAACCTTATGGAGGTCCGAACCGACGTTCGTTGAAACGCCCGCGGATGAATTGTGGCTCGTGGTGAAATTCCAATCGAGTCGGGTAATAGCTGGTTCTCCCCGAAATAGCTTTAGGGCTAGCCTTGGGACATTGTTTAGTGGGGGTAAAGCACTGAATATGAGCGAGCCGCGCCAAGCGGTATCAATCATAATCAAACTCTGAATCCCATTAGATGTACCCCAGGAGTCAGACTACGGGAGATAAGTTCCGTGGTCAAGAGGGCAACAGCCCAGACCGCCGATTAAGGTCCCTAAATTCACGCTAAGTGTCAAAGGATGTAGAGATACTCAAACAGCTAGGATGTTGGCTCAGAGGCAGCCATCATTTAAAGAATGCGTAACAGCTCACTAGTCAAGTGTCTCCGCGCCGAAAATTTACCGGGGCTAAGCGTGATACCGAAATCGCGGATGAATCCTAAAAATTCGTGGTAGGGGAGCGTTCTGTTTGCAGTGAAGCCATATCGTGAGGAGTGGTGGAGCGTACAGAAGCGAGAATGCCGGCGTAAGTAACGATAAAGGGTGAGAATCCCTTTCACCAATTGACTAAGGTTTCCTGGGCAAGGTTCGTCCTCCCAGGGTTAGTCGGGACCTAAGGCGAGGCCGACAGGCGTAGTCGATGGACAGCAGGTTGATATTCCTGCACCCGAGCACGCAGTGATGCAATGACGAAAACGGCTATGCTCACCTCCGATCGGAAGTGGAGGGCAGAGCGTAGGAGTCGATTCCTTGTTAAGTACGGGAATCATTAAGACAAAGACGTGCGGTATGAAAGTCGCGAGACGAGTAAGAAACAGCAGACGCCGATTTCCAAGAAAAGTTGCTAACGTTAAACGTGTTCGGCCCGTACCGAGAACGGACACACGTGGTCAAGGAGAATATCCTGAGGTGAGCGAGATAACTGTTGTTAAGGAACTCTGCAAAATAACTTCGTAAGTTAGCAAGAAGAAGTGCTCCAGCGATGGAGCCGCAGCGAATCGGCCCAAGTAACTGTTTACCAAAAACACAGCTCTATGCTAAGTCGCAAGACGATGTATATGGGGTGACGCCTGCCCGGTGCCGGAAGGTTAAAAGGAGAGGTTAGGAGCAATCCGAAGCTTTGAATTGAAGCCCCGGTGAACGGCGGCCGTAACTATAACGGTCCTAAGGTAGCGAAATTCCTTGTCAGGTAAGTTCTGACCCGCACGAATGGCGTAACGATCTGGGCACTGTCTCAACAGCCCGCCCGGCGAAATTGTAGTACCGGTGAAGATGCCGGTTACCCGCGACTAGACGGAAAGACCCCATGGAGCTTTACTATAACTTAATATTGAGTAAATGCGAATCTTGTACAGTATAGGTGGGAGACTTTGAAGTCGGGGCGTCAGCTTCGATGGAGTCGCCGTTGGGATACCACTCTGGATTTGCATTTATTCTAACTCCTACCCTGGATGGGCGGGAGGACAGTGTTAGGCGGGTAGTTTGGCTGGGGCGGCCGCCTCCCAAATAGTAACGGAGGCGCCCTAAGGTACCCTCAGTATGGTCGGAAATCATACGTAGAGCGCAAATGCATAAGGGTGCTTGACTGCAAGACCGACAAGTCGAGCAGGTACGAAAGTAGGGATTAGTGACCAGGCGGTTTCATTGTGGAATGGCCGTCGCTTAACGGATAAAAGCTACCCTGGGGATAACAGGCTGATCGCGTCCAAGAGTTCACTTCGACGACGCGGTTTGGCACCTCGATGTCGGCTCATCACATCCTGGAGGGGCAGCACCTTCCAAGGGTTAGGCTGTTCGCCTATTAAAGTGGTACGCGAGCTGGGTTCAAAACGTCGTGAGACAGTTTGGTCCCTATCTGTCGTGGGCGTAGGAAGTTTGAAAGGATCCGTCCCTAGTACGCAAGGACCAGGATGGACATAGCTACGGTACACCGGTTGTAACGCCAGTTGCACGGCCGGGTAGCCGCCTATGGATCGGATAAACGCTGAAAGCATCTAAGCGCGAAACCGTCCTTAAGATGAGACTTCCCTTTCGCAAGAAATAAGATCCGCGGTAAGTTACCGCGTTGATAGGTCGCAGATGTAAGCATAGCGATATGTTCAGTCGAGCGATACTAATAGATCGACCACTTATTTTCATCTCTTCATTTTTCTTAATTTGTCTGTAAAGAACTGTTACTTTATTCGATATCCGGTTTTCAAAGTCCTCTTTTATTCCTTGTTCTTTCTACCATCCGGCGATTATGACGTGGCGGTCCAACCTGTTCCCATTCCGAACACAGTAGTTAAACGCCTCTGTGCCAATTGTACTGCTTTTGCGGGAGATTAGGTCATCGCCGGTTTTTTTGTGCTTTAAAATACCTGCACAAAATTTAATATTTCACTTAATTTAATTATTAGTTGTACTTTTGTTTCATAAGTGATATATTTTGCATAGCAAAATAGAATCTAATAATTTTTTTGCTTTTTATTTTTGCTTTTTAGTTGTTAGTTTAATTATTAAAGCTTTTTTAAATGATTTATGCATAAAATAAATCAATTAATAATTAGATAACATTTCAAAAAGAAACGTATTTTGTTAATAATTCTTCCTGAATATTAAACAAAATACACGTTTTAGCTATTTTTTACATTTTATAGTTATATATTTGCATTTACAATAGATATTAGACTTTAAGAAACATGCAAAATATAGTATAATTACTTTTTGTAACGTTGCTAATTTTATAAAAGAAAGGAGTAAGAAATGAAACTAGGAAAACTAGGCGCTGCTTTTCTAGGTGTGATAACAATTTGTTCACTTGCTGGTTGCAATTCAACAGGCTCACAAAACATTAAAGGAAAAATACCTGCTACTTTCCATCTCGAAGGTGGTATGTGTCAAAATAGTATTTATGATGTTGTTTATTATTATGATTTCGGCGATAAAACTGAAATGAAAATAGGTGATCCAAACGTTATTGAAACTAGAGAAGATTATCATATTACACGTAAAGGCTATGATTTAGATGGCTGGTACCTTACAAAGACTGGCGAAGGCGATGATGCTACTTATTCTGATCCATGGGATTTTAGCAAAAATACTATGACTAAAGAAGGCGTTCATCTTTATGCTAAATGGGTAAAACAAATTAAATATTCATTTGAACTTTACTACAAAGATGAAAATAACAAAGATGTTTTAATTAAATCTTATGGTGCAAATCAAAATGCAACATTTGGATCTGTCTAT
>ERZ779939.10-NODE-10-length-53983-cov-7.87697_pt1 | contig 53983 bp, 47 predicted proteins | sample MGYA00511091_ERZ779939 | MGnify/ENA primary metagenome ERZ779939 (study PRJEB29588, sample SAMEA2156362) | human gut metagenome | biome: human gut; feature: human-associated habitat; material: faeces | place: Denmark | collected 2008/2010 ... | reverse complement strand
AGGGCGATGCCCTGGGCTAGGAGCTTTTGGGCCTTCAGCCCGTTCTTGACCATACTAAAGAGATTCCAGTCTTTTTTATGTCTGTCGGTGAAGAGTGGTGAAGAGAGGGTGAAGAGAAACAAATAACTCTTCACCCCTCGGAATGCCGATAAACACAGGGGTTTCGGGCCGAAAGGTGAAGAGTGAAGAGTATTTCGGAGTAGAGTTGCTATACTTTTTTATAAAGCGTACGAATTTATAAAGCCTGCGGCTTAGAGCTTGCTGCCATAGCACAAGTCGCCGGCATCGCCGAAGCCTGGCACGATATACTTATGCTCGTTCAAGCCCTCATCAATAGAGGCACACCAGATAGTAGTCTTGTCCTCTGGGAAGGTCTTCTTGACGTGCTCAATGCCCTCAGGTGCAGCGAGAACACAGGCAATGTGGATATGTTTAGGATTGCCCTTGGTGAGGAAAGCCTTCATACCCATCTCCATGCTGATACCTGTGGCAAGCATAGGGTCGGCAATGATGAGCACCTTATCTGTAAGATCAGGTGTGGCGAGGTATTCGATATGTACGCCCACCTCAGTATGCTCCTTGTTGGTATACTCGCGATAAGCACTCACAAAGGCATTGCCAGAGTGGTCGAAAATATTGAGAAAACCTTCGTGGAAAGGAAGTCCGGCACGGAAGATCGTACCGATGACAATCTTTTCGGTAGGAAGATTGACCTGGGCCACACCGAGCGGTGTAGTCACCTCAGTCTTTTCGTAATTAAGAGTCTTTGATATTTCAAAGGCTTCATACTCACCGATTCTCATAATGTTGTTGCGGAAGAGCAGTCGGTTCTTTTGATAATCGCAGTCACGCATCTCAGCCAGATAGCGGTTGATGATGCAATTGTGCTCGCTCAGATTATTTATCTTCATATAGTTGTAGTTTTTCTGCAAAGATATAATAAATCTCGGAAACGGCAAAATGTTTGGGCAATTATTTTCTCTCTGGGGAATGAAAGAACATGTTTCTATCTTATTTTTCCTTCAAATATTCTCTTATATATAAAAAGAGGTGTAAATCTCAGCTTCAAATTCTCCAAGCAGAGATTTTTTGCAAAGTCAACGTGGCAAATATCAGATGAAATCTTCCATTTTTAACTTCTTTAACCTAAAAAGAATTTAAAATACATTTTTTATGCATGAGAATCTTTGCCATAAAACATATTTTTCGTAACTTTGCGGCGATTTAGGAAACGAACAAATATTTCACAACTTAAATACATTTAAAGTAAAATGGCAAAGTTAGATTTGACAAAGTATGGTATTACTGGTGCTACAGTAATCGCTCACAATCCTTCTTACGAGAAGTTGTTCGAGGAGGAGACAAAGGCTGGTCTCGAAGGTTATGAGAAGGGTCAGCAGACAGAATTAGGTGCAGTTAACGTTATGACTGGTATCTACACAGGTCGTTCACCTAAGGATAAGTACATCGTAATGGATGAGAACTCAAAGGACACTGTATGGTGGACTACTGATGAATATAAGAATGATAACCACCCAATGTCTGAGGAGGTTTGGGGTACAGTGAAGGACCTCGCTGTTAAGGAGCTCTGCAACAAGAACCTCTATGTTGTAGATGGTTTCTGCGGTGCTAACAAGGATACTCGTATGGCTGTTCGTTTCATCGTTGAGGTTGCTTGGCAGGCTCACTTCGTAACAAACATGTTCATCCGTCCTACAGCTGAGGAGTTCGAGGCATTCGAGCCAGACTTCGTTGTTTACAACGCTTCTAAGGCTAAGGTTGAGAACTACAAGGAGCTCGGTTTAAACTCTGAGACTTGCGTTGCTTTCAACGTAACATCTAAGGAGCAGGTTATCATCAATACATGGTATGGTGGTGAGATGAAGAAGGGTATGTTCTCTATGATGAACTACTTCTTGCCATTGAAGGGTATGGCTTCTATGCACTGCTCTGCTAACTGCGATATGAACGGTGAGAATACAGCTATCTTCTTCGGTCTTTCTGGTACAGGTAAGACTACATTGTCTACAGACCCTAAGCGTAAGTTGATCGGTGACGATGAGCACGGATGGGATGACAATGGTGTATTCAACTTCGAAGGTGGTTGCTACGCTAAGGTTATCAACCTTGACAAGGAGTCTGAGCCAGATATCTACAACGCTATCAAGCGCAACGCTCTCTTGGAGAACGTAACTGTAGCTGCTGATGGTAAGATTGACTTCGCTGATAAGAGCGTAACAGAGAACACTCGTGTTTCTTACCCAATCTTCCACATCAACAACATCCAGCCAGGTTCTTCTGCTCCAGCTGCTAAGCAGGTTATCTTCCTCTCAGCTGATGCATTCGGTGTATTGCCTCCAGTATCTATCCTGACTCCAGAGCAGACTCAGTACTACTTCCTCTCTGGCTTCACAGCTAAGTTGGCAGGTACAGAGCGCGGTATCACAGAGCCTACTCCAACATTCTCTGCTTGCTTCGGCCAGGCATTCTTGGAGTTGCACCCAACAAAGTACGCTCAGGAGTTGGTTAAGAAGATGAACAAGAATAACGCTAAGGCTTACCTCGTTAACACAGGTTGGAACGGTACTGGCAAGCGTATCTCTATCCGCGATACACGTGGTATCATTGACGCTATCCTGAACGGTGACATCGACAAGGCTCCTACAAAGCAGATTCCTATGTTCGACTTCAAGGTTCCAACAGAGTTGCCAGGTGTAGCTACTGAGATCTTGGATCCACGCGATACATACGCTGAGGCTTCTCAGTGGGAGGAGAAGGCTAAGGATTTGGCTGCTCGTTTCATCAAGAACTTCAAGAAGTATGAGACAAACGAGGCTGGTAAGGCTCTCGTTGCTGCTGGTCCACAGCTCTAATTCGATACTTCGAATTTATACTAAATATGGAATCCCGTTTCTTGCAAAAGAAGCGGGATTTCTTCGTTTTTACGCCTCGAAATCACTAAAAAACTTAAAAAATGCGCCTAAAATGAATAATTTGCATAATAATAAGGAGAAAAGGTCGAGTTTTTAAAGAATTCTCAGTAAATTTGCAGCTAAAAATAAAATAGGATAGAATGAAAAGGAAGTTTTTTGCTTTCATAGCGCTGATTACAGCTACGCTCTCGCTCTCTTCTTGCTTGAGCAGCGATGAAACAACAGTAGAATATACACATGATACAGCCATCACGGCTTTCTCGTTGGGTAGTCTTGACAGATATACCAAAACGAAGGCAGGTAAAGATACCTTGCTCAAGGCTAATGTGACGGGCTCTGACTATAAATTTTACATAGATCAGGCACAACGCTTGATTTATAATGTAGATTCCTTGCCTTGTGGGGTGAGGGATACTGCCATATTGGCTACTATCAGCAGCAAGAATAATAGCCCTATTCTCCTGATGGATATCAACAAGACTGATTCTGTCGCAGCATACTATTCAAGCTCTGATTCCATCAACTTCTCAAAGCCTCGCTTTATTAGAGTTTACAGCAGCGACTACTCTGCCTATGCCCAGTATAAGGTTACCGTAAACGTACATAAGGAGTTGCCTTATGAGTTTAAGTGGCATGAGCTGGCTCAGAACAACAGTCAGTTGGCAGCATTCTCTGATTTGAAGGCTGTAGCTTGTGGTGATTACATCTATGTATTCGGCAAGACTGCCGCGGGTACTGAGGTGCTGAGGTCAGCCATCAATGATGGCAACGCCTGGTCATCTATTATGATGAACGTAAACTTAAGTAGTGACGCTTACCAGAGTGCAGTAGCGCTGGATGGCAAACTCTATATCTCAGATGCCGGCAAGGTTTATGCTTCTGCCGATGCTGAAACATGGACAGAGGTTTCTGAAAACGCAGATATCAAGCTCATTGGTGCAAGCAGCAAGAATCTCTATGCTTATAATACTGCTGCAGGTATCTCTGTTTCAAAAGACAAGGGTGTCAGCTGGGAGCAGGAGAAACTTGATACAGATAAAGCCTATTTGCCAACACAGAATATCTCAATGAATGTGGCTGGCGTACTCTCTGCTAAGGATGTAGAGAACGTAATGCTGCTGGGTACTCGCGACAAGGCTTTGAAAGATACGGTTGCTACCACATGGTTGCGCACGGTTGACTATGCAAATGAAGACGGACAGTGGAACTATCTGGAAATCGAAAACAATAAAAGTGGAAAGATGCCTTGGCTGGATCAGGTAATTACCTGTGCTGCCGATACAGGCTTCGTTGCTTTAGGCAGTAACGGCAAATGGTATAAGAGCCAGAATGCCGGATTGACTTGGAAGCAGGATAAGATGGTTGTTCTGCCTGCTAAGTTTGCTGATGAAGGTCGTTTCGCTTTCTGTCGTGACAAGCAACATTACTATTGGATTATCAGAAACGGATACGTATGGAGAGGACGTTTCAATATAGATGGCTGGAGCAAGGAAGATTAATCATCCTGCTTGCCTTCTTAACTCTGGGCTGTATGGCGGTTCGTGCACAGGACGATCCGCAATATCGCATGGAGATAGGCGCCGGTGTGGGAGTAATGACCTATGAAGGCGACTTTAACGGAAATGTGCTTGGCGACATGCAACCTGCCGGTTTCCTGGTGGGAAGATACAATTTCGACCCCTACAAGGACTTGAAACTGAGCGTGGGCTTTGGAAAAATAAAAGGTTCTTCGGCAAATGTGGATACTTTCTATCCTGATTATGCGGAGAATCCCTATAGTTTCAATCATACGCTGGTGGATATGAATCTGGTGTTTGAGTACAACTTCTGGCCTTACGGAACAGGCAGAGACTATCGCGGAGCCCAGCGCCTGGTTCCTTATATACTGGGTGGTCTGGGAGCAACCTATGTAAAAGGTAACGAAAAAAATGTATTTACAGCCAACGTGCCTTTAGGCATCGGTGCAAAATATAAAGTAAACGAAAGGTTGAACTTGGGATTGGCCTGGACTTTCCATTTCTCGCTCAGCGATGAACTGGATGGTGTGAAAGACCCTTACCGGGTAAAGAGCAGTGGCATTTTCAAGAATACCGACTGCTATTCTACCATAGCCGTTTCGGTGACCTATAGTTTCAGTGCAAAATGTAAAACTTGTAATAAAGAAGAATGATGGACAACTTAGATATGAACAGGATTCCTGAGCACATTGCTATCATTATGGATGGCAATGGTCGCTGGGCAACAGAACGGGGCAAGGAGCGTAGCTACGGCCATCAGGCTGGAGTAGAAACCGTGCGCCGAATTACATCGGAGTGTACCAGGTTGGGGGTAAAATATCTCACCCTCTATACTTTCTCTACAGAGAATTGGAACCGTCCGGCCGATGAGGTTGCTGCCTTGATGGGACTGGTACTGACTTCGCTCGAAGATGAAATCTTCATGAAGAATAATGTCCGCTTCCGTGTGATAGGTGATTTGAAACGCCTGCCACAACAGGTACAGGACAAGCTTCAGGAGACCATGGATCATACTGCGAAGAACGATTCGATGACTATGGTAGTGGCATTGAGCTATTCTTCACGTTGGGAAATCCTGAATGCTACTAAGAAAATTGTAAAAGAAGCGCTCGAGTCTGGTTCAACCTATGAGCAGATAGAGGATAAACTGACAGAGGAGAACTTCGAGAAGCATCTTGAGACCAGTTTCATGCCAGATCCTGAACTTCTGATACGTACAGGAGGTGAACTCCGTATCAGCAACTATCTTCTTTGGCAGATAGCTTATTCAGAGTTGTATTTCTGTGATACCTTCTGGCCAGACTTCAATGAAGAAGATCTGCACAAGGCAATAGCAAGTTATCAGAACCGCCAACGTCGATTTGGAAAAACCGAGGCACAGGTGGAAGAGGAGGAGAAATAGGAAAACCTCATACAAGCATAGAAAAATCATATTATATATAATAAGGTATAAATGAATAGATTTAAAAAGATTTTCATCCTGCTGTTCGGCGTAATGGCATGCATGCAGATTCAGGCACAAGATAAAATCGTAAACCCTGACATCTCGTATGCTGGTACACCTCGTACCCTTAAGATTGGTGGTATCAATGTTTCGGGTGTTGAGGGCTACGAAGACTATGTTCTCACAGGTATCTCAGGCCTCAGTGTGGGCGATGAGATTACTGTGCCTGGCGACGAGATTACCAATGCCGTAAAGCGCTACTGGAAACATGGACTCTTCTCGAAGGTGGCTATCGCTGCCGACTCTATCGTAGGTGAGAAACTTTATCTCCATATCTATCTTGCGGTTCGTCCACGTATATCTAATATCAACTATGTTGGTTTGAAGAAGAGCGAGCGTGAAGATATGGAGCAGAAATTGGGTATGGTAAAGGGCACTCAGGTAACTCCGAATATGCTCGACCGTGCCAAGATTCTCGCCAAGAAGTATTTCGATGATAAGGGCTTCAAGAACGCTGATATCCAGATTAACCAGCGCGATGATATTGCCAACAAGGGACAGGTAATCCTGGATGTTGTTGTTGACAAGAAAGAAAAAATCAAGGTACATCAGATAACAATCGATGGAAACGAACAGCTTTCTGACCGCAAGATTAAGGGTGGACTCTTCTCGAAGGGCGCTTTTGCCAAGACGCATGAGGCTGGTAAGTTCGCCTCTTTCTTCAAGTCGAAGAAGTTTACCCCAGAGCGTTGGAAGGAAGATAAGCAGAAACTCATCGACAAATATAATGAGTATGGTTTTCGTGATGCTCAGATTCTGGAAGATAGCGTGAGCAACTTCGATGAGAAGCACGTTAATATCTACATCAAGGTAGATGAAGGTAAGAAATACTATATCCGTAACATCTCCTGGGCAGGTAATACCGTTTACTCTTCAGCTTATCTCGAAGCATTGCTCGGCATGAAGAAGGGCGATGTATATAACCAGAAGATATTGGGTAAGCGCTTGAATGAAGATGATGACGCTGTTTCTAACCTCTACTATAATAATGGTTATGTGTTCTCTCGTATCGAACCGACTGAAATCAATATTGATGGCGATTCTATCGATTTGGAGATGCGCGTAACAGAGGGACCTCAGGCTTATCTGAGCCATGTACGTATCAATGGTAATACCCGTCTTTACGAAAACGTAGTGCGCCGTGAACTTCGTACCAAGCCAGGCGACCTTTTCTCTAAGGATGCTCTGATGCGTTCGGCTCGTGAACTTGCTTCTATGGGACACTTTGATCCAGAGAAGGTTAGCCCGGATGTAAAGCCTAATCCTGAAGATGGTACGGTTGATGTAAACTGGAACCTGGAGCAGAAGAGTAACGACCAGATTGAGTTCTCGCTCGGTTGGGGTCAGACGGGTGTCATCGGACGTGTGGGCTTGAAGCTCAACAACTTCTCTATGGCAAACCTCTTCAACAAGAACAAGGAGCATCGTGGTATCATGCCTATCGGTGATGGTGAGGTACTGAGTATCGGTGCACAGACCAATGGTACCTACTACCAGAGCTATAACGTAAGCTACTCTACCAACTGGTTTGGCGGCAAGCGCCCTATCCAGTTCAGCGTAGGTGCATACTACAGTAAGAGTACCGACGTATCAAGCAACTATTACAATAGTGCTTACATGAACAACTATTACAGTTATATGTATGGTTATGGTTCTAGTTACTATAACAACTACGAGAATTATTACGATCCAGACAAGTATATCCAGATGGTGGGTGTAAGCCTCGGTTGGGGTAAGCGCCTCCGTTGGCCGGATGATTACTTCACCTTGTCTGTACAGTTGGCTTACCAGCGCTACATGATGAAGAACTGGAGCTATATGTTGATGACCAACGGTAATGCGAACAACTTGAACTTGACCATCGCATTGAATCGAACATCAACCGATAACCAACTCTTCCCACGTCGTGGTTCTGAGGTTGAGGCAAGTGTCAACCTTACTCCACCATGGAGTGCGTTCGACAACAAGGACTACAAGAATCTTGCCAACGATTCTAAGTCGCCAACCTATTCTGCTGAGCAGCAGGAGAAGTACAGATGGATTGAATACCATAAGTGGAAGTTCAAGGCAAAGACTTATACTGCACTCACAGAGGGTCAGAAGTGCTTCGTATTGATGACCCGTGTAGAACTCGGTTTGCTCGGTTCTTATAACAAGTATAAGAAGAGTCCGTTCGAGACCTACTATGTGGGTGGTGACGGTATGAGTGGATACTCATCATATTATGGTGAGGAAACAATCGGACTCCGCGGTTATGAGAATGGTTCTGTATCTTACAGTCCTACAACCGGTTACTATGCTTATGCATACGACCGCTTCTCATTGGAGCTTCGCTATCCATTCCTCTTAGGTAACACAACCATTTACGGTTTGACCTTCGTAGAGGCTGGTAACGCCTGGTATGAAACCAAGAAGTTCAACCCATTCAGCATGAAGCGTAGTGCCGGTGTCGGTGTACGTATCTTCTTGCCTATGGTTGGTCTGATGGGTATTGACTGGGCTTACGGTTTCGATACTGTATGGAATGGTAGTTCATATAAGAAGGGTGGAAGCCAGTTCCACTTTATCTTAGGTCAGGAATTCTAAAAATGGGTTTTATGAAGAAAATAGTATTGATGCTGATGATGGCTGTAGCAGCCATCTCAGCACATGCACAGAAATATGCATTGATAGATATGGAGTACATCTTGAAGAATGTACCCGCTTATGAGCGTGCCAACGAGCAGCTGAATCAGGTAAGCCGCAAATGGCAGGCTGAGGTAGAAGCTCTTAACACAGAGGCAAGCACCATGTATAAGAACTATCAGAACGAGGTAGTGTTCCTTTCCCAGGAGCAGAAGAAGGCTAAGCAGGATGCCATCATGCAGAAAGAGAAGGAGGCTAGCGATTTGAAGAAAAAATATTTTGGTGCAGAAGGCGACCTTTATAAGATGCGTGAGGCATTGATGGGACCTATTCAGGAAGAGATTTATACAGCCGTAAAAGAGATTTCAGACCTGCGCGGATATTCGCTTGTTCTCGATAGAGCTAGCAACAGCGGCATCATCTTTGGCTCTCCTAAGATAGATATTAGCAACGAAGTGCTCCAAAAATTAGGTTATTCCAAATAATAATTGTATATTTGCAGCCGGTAAGTACATGTGCCAATGGTTGGCAGCATGAAAACTTCATTTAGAAATTAATAATTAAAAAGAATAGAACAATGAAAAAGCTTATTTTAATGTTGATGCTCTGTGCACCAATGACTATGATGGCTCAGAAGTTTGGTAAAGTAAATACTCAGCAGATTATGCAGTCTTTGCCAGATGTAGCTAAGGCTAATGGCGAGATGGAAGCTCTCCAGAAGCAGAAGGAGAATGACTTGAAGTCTATGCAGGATGAGTTCCAGCGTAAGGCTGACGAGTATCAGAAGGGTTCCAGCACAATGAATGCTACAGCAAAGCAGCAGAAGGAAACTGAGTTGCAGACTCTCCAGCAGAAAATTCAGCAGGCTTACCAGGATGGTCAGCAGGAGTTGCAGAAGAAGAGCAGCGAACTCATGCAGCCTATCGTAGCAAAGGTACGTACAGCTATTGAGGCTGTAGGCAAGGCTGGCAACTACACCTTCATCTTCGAGGATGGTGCAGCTGTATATACAGGTACTAACGTAGTAGACGTTACTAAGGAAGTACAGGCTAAGATTAAGTAATCAAGGCAAATAAAAAAGAATATAGATTGAGGGCAGGCAGAAGTGCTTGCCCTTATTTCTCATTTTCAATAACGAGGTATTTATAAGGTATTCATCATAAACGGTATCACTCATCATGAAAAAGAATCTCTTATTTCTGGCTTTTGCTCTCATCTCTTTGACTGTTTCAGCCCAGCATACAACGCCTGTAGCAAAGGTTCAGCAACAACAGATTGCTGTATCTGCTCCTTTGCATTTTGGCTACTTTAGTTTTGATAAGGTTTTTCATACTATGCCTGGTTACGCTATAGCCAAGCATAATATGGATGAACTCCGTGAGAAATACGATGCAGAAACGAAACGTGTAGAAACTGAGTTTAATGCTAAGTATGAGGAATTTCTTGATGGACAGCGCACTTATGCCAAGACAATTCTGGAGAAACGTCAGGCTGAATTGCGTGAATTGATGGAGAAAAATATTGCCTTCAAGGCTGAGGCTACCCGCCTGTTGCAGCAAGCAGAGAATGATGCTTATGCTCCGCTCAAAGCAAAAATAAACGAGGAAGCTAAAAAGATTGGCAAGCAGAAGGGCTTTGCCTTTATCATCAATACGGACAATAATGCAGCTCCTTATCTCAACGAAGAGATGGGGGAGGATATTACAGCTTTGCTGGAGGAGACTTTGAAATGATGTTGCCTTCTAATCCCGGACCAATCGGTGTTTTTGATTCTGGTTATGGCGGACTGACCATCCTGCATGGGTTGCGCCAGACGATGCCTCAGTATGATTATATGTACTTGGGTGATAACGCTCGTGCTCCTTATGGCTCGCGTTCGTTTGAGGTGGTTTATAAGTTCACACGCCAGGCTGTGCTTAAACTTTTCTCTATGGGGTGTCATCTCGTTATCCTGGGATGTAATACGGCTTCGGCTAAGGCACTACGTTCTTTGCAGCAGCGCGATATTCCTGAGTTGGATCCCAGCAGAAGAGTTCTGGGTATTATCCGCCCTACTGCCGAAGTAATTGGTACTATTACCAAGAGTAATCACGTGGGACTTTTGGCTACAGAAGGTACTATTAAAAGCCAAAGTTATAATATGGAAATTTCGAAACTTTGGCCAGAGATTCAGGTGAATGGCGTGGCTTGTCCGCTTTGGGCTGCCATCGTAGAAGCCAATGAAGCAGATAGTCCGGGAGCTGATTATTTCGTAAAGAAACGCATCGACCAGCTGATGCTGAAGGACGCTGATATTGATACCATTATTTTGGGTTGCACGCATTATCCGCTTCTTATGAGCAGCATTGTGAAGAATCTTCCTGATGGCGTAAGAGTGGTTCCGCAAGGACAATATGTAGCAAACAGTCTGAAAGATTATCTGAAGCGCCATCCGCAGATGGAACAGATGATAACCAAAACAGGCTCTTGCCGATATCTCACAACAGAGAGTGAGGATAAATTCAAGGAATCTGCACAGATTTTCCTTCATGAACAGGTGGAGGTTACACATGTAGATCTTGAATAGTTTATAGTTAATAATTTATAGTTAATAGTTATGCAAGAAACAAGACAAAACCGTATATCAAGACTTCTCCAGAAGGAGTTGAGTCTTATTTTCCAGTCACAAACCCGCATGATGCATGGTGTGATGGTAAGTGTTACTAAGGTTAGAGTAAGTCCAGATCTCAGTATCTGTACTGCTTACTTGAGTGTGTTCCCTTCTGAAAAAGGAGAGGAGATTTTGAAGAATATCAATGCAAATGAGAAGACGATCCGTTTCGACTTGGGTAAAAAAGTGAGAAACCAGTTACGTATTATTCCAGAACTCCGTTTCTTCCTTGATGATAGTCTCGATTATTTGGAGCACATTGATGAACTCTTGAAAAAGTAAAAGAGTAAAGAAGTAAAAAGACAAGGGAGTTAAGACGGCAATTCTTGACTCCCTATACTGTTATATAAATAAGGTAAGATAGAATTATGAATTTCCCATTCTTTATAGCTCGCAGGTATCTTTTCTCAAAGAAGAGTACGCACGTCATCAACGTCATCAGTTCTATTTCTGTAATAGGAGTGGCGGTAGCTACGATGGCTCTGGTCATCGTTCTGAGTGTTTTTAACGGCTTCCATGACCTGGTAGCTTCACTCTTTACGAGTTTTGACCCACAACTCAAGGTTGTGCCTGTTGAGGGAAAGACTGCACCTGCAGATGATCCTATTCTTACTAAGATTCGTCTTTTGCCGCAGGTAGATGTTGCAACAGAAACCGTAGAAGATCAAGCTCTTGCAATCTATAATGATCATCAGGCTATGGTGAAAATCAAGGGTGTAGATGATAATTTTGCAGAACTTTCTCATATTACAGATATTTTATATGGTGATGGCTCCTTCTCCTTGCATGCTGCCAATCTGGAATATGGAACAGTAGGTATCCGTCTTGCCCAGAATTTAGGCATAGGAGCACAATGGGATGGTTTCCTGAAAATCTATGCTCCTAAAAAGGAAGGACAGCTGGATATGACTAACCCAGGTGATGGCTTTGTTGTTGACTCACTCAACTCTCCTGGCGTACTTTTTGCCGTTAAACAGGCTAAGTATGATAAAAACTACATCATCACTTCTATTTCATTTGCCCGTAATCTTTTTGGACAGCAAGGTATGCTCTCTGATTTGGAATTACGCTTGAAACCGGGTAGCAATCTGGATGCTGTAAAGGCAGAGATGCAGCAGATAGCTGGTAATAAATATAAAGTGCTTGACAGATTTGAACAACAGGAAGATACCTTTAAAATTATGTCGATAGAGAAGATGATTGCTTATATCTTCCTGACCTTTATCTTAGTTGTTGCATGTTTCAATATCATCGGGTCGCTTTCTATGCTTATTATTGATAAGAAAAATGATGTAGTGACTCTTCGTAATCTTGGAGCTAACGATAAGCAGATTACCAGAGTATTTCTTTTTGAAGGTAGAATGATAGCTGTGATAGGTGCTGTTATCGGTATTGGATTGGGCTTGCTCCTCTGCTTTTTGCAGCAGCAATATGGATTTGTACGTCTGGGAGATTCTGAAGGCTCCTTTATTGTTGATGCTTATCCGGTAAGTGTCCATTACTCAGATGTTGCTATTATCTTCATTACTGTAATTGCTGTAGGTTGGCTTGCTGTATGGTATCCTGTAAGAGCGCTGAGTAAAAGGCTGTTGAGTTAAACCTACAGAATTTCTTATACTTGGGTGCATATACTAAAAGAAATGGCATGAATCTTTCATGGGGGATTCATGCCATTTCTTGTTCTAATTGATTTTTATTTTTTCCTGATGAGTGTAAGACCATCGCGTAGTGGTAAGATAACAACCTCTACTCTAGGATCTCTTGCTATTAAATCATTGAAAGCCCGAATGCCTTGAGTCTGGTGGTCTCGGTCGTAGGCAGGATCGATGACGTGACCATCCCAAAGAGTATTGTCTGCAAGGATGTAGCCTCCAGGGTTCAGAATGCTCATAACCATTTCATACGTTTCTATATAGGTACGCTTATCGCCATCAACAAAAGCCATATCGAATTTTACGCCTAGTTGGGGCGCTTCTATGTTGGCATCACCGATGCGGAAGTCAATCTTGTCGGCAACATTCGAACCTTCTATCCAGGGACGGGTAAAATCTTCCATCTCATCATTGATCTCGAAAGTGTAGAGTTTTCCACCTTCCTGCAATCCCTGGGCCAGGCAGATAGCACTATAGCCACTAAATGTGCCTACTTCCAGAATGTTCTTCGGGCGAATCATCTTTACAAGCATCTTGAGAAGTCTGCCCTGAATATGGCCGCTAGCCATACGTCCATGGATAGTATGTATATTGGTGGCGCGGTAAAGACGATACAGATAATCGCCTTCAGGCTCTATATGCTGGCAGATATATTTGTCTATGAGTTCTGTCTCTGTCATAATCTGATGGATTTAGAGTAACGGAAATCTTACTCTTCTGTTTCTTTCTGTGCTAAGATTCCTGAAATGGCAAGTTCGTAAGAAGCCAGACCGAAACCGCAGATTACGCCCAGGCAAGCACAGGAAATATATGAATGATGGCGGAACTCTTCACGTTTATGCACATTAGAGATGTGTACTTCAACGCAAGGGCATTTCAAACTGCGAATACAATCCTGCAAGGCGATGCTGGTATGAGTATAGGCGCCAGCATTGAGTACTACACCATCATGGGAAAAACCAACTTCCTGCAGCTTGTTGATTAACTCGCCTTCAATGTTGCTCTGAAAGTACTCTATCTCAATATCTGGGAATTTCGCTTTCAGCTTAGGCAGATAACTCTCGAAAGAATTGCTACCATAAATACCTGGTTCTCTTACACCAAGTAGGTTCAAGTTTGGACCATTAATAATTTGTATCTTCATATTTACTTGATTTTTAATCGTAATCCATATTTTTTTCGTATCTTTGCGGCAGAGATCTTTTGTACTCTCCTGTCTTATGCAAAGACGATGCAAAGATACAATAAATTAAGGAAACTGACAAAAAATGAGGAATGAAATTATAAAGAACTATATGAGATACCTCAAGTTGGGGCGTAATTTCTCCAAAAATACGTTGGATGCCTATTACCATGACTTGAATTTTCTCTTGGAGTATGCTGATAAGAATAATTTGGTGCTGACGGAAATGAAATTGGAAGACTTGGAGAATTTTTCTGCAAGTTTGCATGATCGTGGTGTTTCTGCTCGTTCACAAGCTCGGATTTTGAGCGGAATCCGTTCTTTCTACCGGTATCTGGTGCTTGATGATTATATAAAAGACGATCCGACCGAATTACTGGTTTCTCCCCAAATAGGAAAGCATTTGCCGGAGTATTTATCTGTAGAAGAGGTTGACATGCTTGAAGCGGCTATCGATTTGGAAAAATGGGAGGGACAGCGTAATAAGGCGATTATAGAAACCCTGTTCTCCTGTGGCCTTCGCGTTTCGGAACTTGTGAATCTAAAGAAAAGCGATGTGTTTGAAGAAGAAAAGTTTATTAGGGTCATAGGTAAAGGTAACAAGGAACGCATCGTTCCTATTTCTGGTAAGGCTCTGAAAGAAATCAATCTTTGGTATATAGACCGGAATCTGATGACAATCAAGCCAGGTGAGGAAGACTATGTCTTCTTGAATCGTAGAGGTGCTCATCTCACACGCAATATGATACTTATCATGATAAAAAATGCGGCTTATGATGCAGGAATCAAGAAAACCATTTCTCCTCATACTTTACGCCATAGTTTTGCTACAGCCTTGTTGAAAGGTGGAGCCGATCTGAGGGTAATTCAGGCCTTGTTGGGGCATGAAGATATTGGAACCACAGAGATTTATACTCATCTTGAAACTTCAGATTTGCGCAGAGCTATCTTGGAACATCATCCTCGAAATATCAAATATAGTGGAGAAAACCAAGTGCTTGATTCTGATAAAACAGACAAAAGATGCCCGAATAACAGATAAAGCACAAGGAATTGACGTTTTTTATATGGGAATATGACAAAATCTGAAAAAATATGAGTAACTTTGCAGCCGCAAAATAATGAATATCAATAATTAATAGAAATAAAGTAAGAAAATATGGCATATTTGTTTTCATCAGAATCAGTTTCTGAAGGACATCCAGATAAAGTGGCTGATCAGATTTCAGATGCATTGCTTGACCAGTTTTTGGCTTACGATGACCACGCTCATTGCGCCATCGAAACCTTTTGTACTACTGGTCAGGTAGTAATCATGGGTGAGGTTCGCTCTAACGTTTATGTTGATTTGCAGACCATTGCCCGCAAGACTATCAAGAAAATCGGTTATACCAAGAGCGAATATCAGTTTGACGGCGACTCTTGTGGTGTGCTTACTGCTATCCATGAACAGAGCGATGATATTAACCGCGGTGTAAGTCGTGAGGAGGATGATAATCAGGGTGCAGGCGACCAGGGTATGATGTTCGGTTATGCTACAACGGAAACCGAGAATTATATGCCGGTATCACTCGACTTGGCTCAGCTCATCATGCGTGTCCTTGCAGATATCCGCAAGGAGGGCAAGGTGATGACTTATCTCCGTCCGGACTCTAAGAGCCAGGTAACTATCGAATATTCAGACGATAATATCCCACAGCGCATCGATACCATCGTAGTTTCTACCCAGCATGATGATTTTATCAAGAAGGCAAATGGTGAGGACGATGATGATGCTATGCTGGCAAAGATTCGTGAGGATGTAATCAATATCCTGATTCCAAGAGTAAAGACTCACCTGAGTGATAAGGTGTTGGCTCTCTTCAATGATGACATCAAGTACTTCGTAAACCCTACAGGTAAGTTCGTGATTGGTGGTCCTCATGGAGATACAGGTCTTACCGGTCGTAAAATTATTGTAGATACTTATGGAGGTAAGGGTGCTCATGGTGGTGGTGCCTTCTCAGGTAAGGATAGCAGTAAGGTTGACCGTTCTGCAGCTTATGCTGCCCGTTATATTGCAAAGAATATGGTTGCTGCCGGCGTTGCAGATGAAATGTTGGTTCAGGTAAGTTATGCTATCGGTGTGGCAGAACCGGTTAGTATCTATGTAAATACTTACGGCAGAAGCCATGTGAATATTACTGACGGCGAGATTGCAAAGAAAATTGCAGAAATGTTTGATCTTCGTCCTAAAGCAATCGAGCGCCAGTTGAAGTTGCGCCAGCCAATGTTCCAGGAAACTGCGGCATATGGACACATGGGACGTAAGAATGAGATAGTAGAGAAAACCTTCACCAGCCGATATCATGAGGCTAAAACTGTGAAGGTAGAACTCTTTACATGGGAAAAATTAGATAAGGTAGACGAAATCAAGAAAGTTTTCGGACTTTAAGGAATGGTGCAACAGGCAGATTCGATACAGACAGATGCCGCACTTGAGGCTGAATCGCAACAGCAAGTGCTCAGGCAACATAGCAGCCAGCTCACACCCAAAGAGGTGTTGAGCTGCCTAAGAATGCAACGCCAGCTCAGCAGGACTCCATGATTAGGGCACATATCAAGCCCAGTGATATTCATTGGAGCGAGATGCCGGATACATTACACTTGCCAGGACATAAGGCAGGTAAGAGTTTTAGGGATGTAAGTTTGCCACAATATTATCGTGAGTCATTCTTTTCAAAAGATTCTCTGTTTCATCCGGAATTAAAGGGTGGACGCTTGGGGGTGGCAGGTGATCCTGTTCCCTATACGGTAGCTGGTGATAACTTTATTACTTCATTGCTGTTGTTCTGTTTTCTCTTGGCTTGTATAGCATTCTCTAAATCTAAGCATTTTGTTATACGCCAGGCAAAAACCTTCTTCCGTACTCCACGCATCGGTACAACAGAGGTGACGGAGACCAGTTCTGAAGTAAGATACCAGTTCTTCTTCGTGTTGCAGACCTGTCTTTTGCTGGCAATCGGGTATTTCATTTATTCGAAAGCATCTATCAGCGATACGTTTATCGTAGACCAATATCAGGTGATCAGTATATATGCTGGTTGTATGGGGGGCTATTTCTTGTTGAAGGCGTTCCTCTATGTGATTTCTGGTTGGGTATTCTTTGAAAAGAAAAAAAATGTACAATGGCTCAAGGCATACTTGTTCCTTATATCATGTCAAGGAGTGGCCTTGTTCCCAATGGTGATGCTTTTGTCGTATTTCGATTTTCCATTGCAAATTGCAGTGATATACGCGTTGACTATCCTTGGATTAGTTAAATTGTTGGCTTTTTTGAAGGCTTACATTATCTTTTTTAGAAGAAATGGCGTGTTTCTGCAAATATTTTTGTACTTTTGTGCCCTTGAAGTGATACCCTTGTTCGCTCTTTGGGGTGGACTTGTGTTAATCAGTCATTATTTGAAAATAAACTTTTAAGACAAAATGATAAAGAAAATTTTAGTTTCTCAGCCAAAACCTGCAAGTGAGAAGTCTCCTTACTTCGATATCCAGGCTCAATATGGAGTAGAATGCGTGTTCCGTCCATTTTTTAAGGTAGAGGGGCTCTCTTCTAAAGAATTCCGTCAGCAGAAAATAAATTTGCTTGACTATACTGCTGTCGTATTTACATCTCGTCATGCAGTAGACAACTACTTTAAATTAGCTAAGGAGATGCGTATCACAATTCCTGAAGATATGAAATATTTCTGTGTGATAGAGACTATCGCTCTCTACATCCAAAAGTATGTTCAGTATCGCAAGCGTAAGGTGTTCTTTGGTGATACAGGTAAAATTGATGGGTTGATGGGACAGATGGCTCGCCATAAAACCGAGAAATATCTGGTACCATTAAGCAGTGTTCATAATGATGATATTGCCAACTTGCTTGATGAGAAAAAACTCAATCATACAGAATGTGTGATGTATCGTACTGTAAGCAATGATTTCTCAGAAGAGGAAATCAAGAACTTCGATTATGATATGATGCTTTTCTTTAGCCCAACAGGTGTAAAGGCTCTGAAGAAGAATTTCCCTAATTTTGAACAAGGGAATATCGCTGTTGGCGCTTTTGGTCCTGCTACAGCAAAAACGGTTGAAGATGAGGGCTTACGCCTTGATCTGGAGGCTCCTAATAAAGCTTTTCCATCTATGACAGGTGCCTTGGCAGATTATCTGAAACGTCATAATAAATAAGAAATATTTAATAGAATAGATATGTCAACAGACAGAAATAAAACATTCGGAAAGAAAGAGCATCTATGTAAACTGACACTTATAGAACAGCTCTTTGGAGGTGGTGCTAAAGCAATGACGGCATGGCCTATGAGAATGGTGTTTCTTCTTGTTGACAAGAAAGATGAGCAAGCACCTTCTGTTCAAGTTCTTATCAGTGTATCAAAGCGTTATTTTAAGCACGCAGTAAAACGCAATCGGGTAAAGCGACAGATACGTGAAGCTTTTCGTTATCAAAAACAGGAGCTGGAGACTTGTATGCAGAATTATGTTGGAAAACAATTGCTTGTGGCTTTTGTTTGGCAAACAGAACAATTGCAGCCTTCAAAGCTGGTTTCAACCAAAATGACTAAACTTTTGGATAGATTGGTTGTTAATGTCAAGGAGATGCAATCTGAAACAGTCATGAAAGAGAGCAGTTTATGATGAAGATTCTCTTTATGATAGCACATGGCATGAGAAAGGTGTTGGTATGGATTCTTATACTGCCGATATTGTTTTATCAGAAGTGTATTACTCCTTATACGCCACCTTCCTGTCGCTTTCAGCCCACTTGCTCAGAGTATGCGAGACAAGCCATCCTGAAGCATGGTCCCTTTAAGGGACTGGCTTTGGCTGTTTGGCGCATCTTAAGATGCAATCCTTGGGGTGGTTCGGGTTATGATCCCGTACCGTAAGTTTCCGACTGTATTGTTGGGCCCCTTATACATATTATATAATATAATAAAAAATCATATTCTATGGCAAAAAATTTTGTTGAAGAATTGAAATGGCGTGGTATGCTGGCGCAGATAATGCCAGGTACTGAGGAATATCTCAACACCCACATGGTGTCTGCCTATCTCGGAACTGACCCTACTGCAGACTCTCTGCACATCGGTCACCTTTGTGGTATCATGATGTTGCGCCACTTGCAGCGTTGTGGCCATAAGCCTTATCTCCTCGTCGGCGGTGCCACGGGTATGATTGGCGACCCTTCTGGCAAGAGCCAGGAGCGCAATCTTCTCGATTCAGAGACTCTCTATCATAACCAGGAAGCTATCAAGAAGCAGGTATCTAAGTTCCTCGACTTCGATGGCAATGAGCCTAACAAGGCGGAGTTGGTGAACAACTACGACTGGATGAAGGACTTCACCTTCCTCGATTTCGCTCGTGTGGTTGGTAAGCATATCACTGTAAACTACATGATGGCGAAGGATAGCGTGCAGAAGCGCTTGAACGGTGAGGCACGTGATGGCTTGTCTTTCACTGAGTTCACCTATCAGTTGCTCCAGGGCTACGACTTCCTCTATCAGTATGAGAAGTATGGTGTGCGTCTCCAGTTGGGTGGTAACGACCAGTGGGGTAACATGACTACCGGTACTGAGCTGATTCACCGTACATTGGGTAACGACGCAGAGTGCTTCTGCCTCACTTGCCCATTGATTACCAAGGCAGACGGTAAGAAGTTCGGTAAGACAGAGAGCGGTAACATCTGGTTGGACCGTAACCGTACTACTCCTTACGCTTTCTACCAGTTCTGGTTGAACGTAAGCGATGATGATGCCGAGAAGTATATCAAGATCTTCACTGACCTTGACAAGGAGACTATCGATGCTCTCGTAGAGGAGCACAAGCAGGATCCTGGTCGCCGTGTACTTCAGAAGCGTCTGGCTGAGGAGGTTACCATAATGGTTCACTCTCAGGAGGATTTGGATATGGCTATCGCAGCCAGCAACATCCTCTTCGGTAAGGCAACCAAGGAGAATCTGGCACAGCTCGATGAGGCTACATTGAATGATGTATTTGCCAATGTACCTCACTACGACCTCGACAAGAACTTGCTCGGTGGTACAGCTGTTGACCTCTTCAACCAGGAAGGTATGCAGATTTTCCCAAGCAAGAGCGAGATGCGTAAGCTCGTTAAGGGTGGTGGCGTTTCACTCAACAAGGAGAAACTCGCTGCTTTCGACCAGGTTGTAACTGCTGATGACCTGATTGACGGTAAGTATCTTTTGGTTCAGAAAGGTAAGAAGAACTACTTCTTGATTACCGTTAAGTAATCGTTAAAAGTATTGAAAATATTTGGTAGTGGAGAAAAAATCCACTACCTTTGTAGCCGATTTGCTTGTCCTATGGTGTAATGGTAGCACTACAGTTTTTGGTTCTGTCAGTGGTGGTTCGAATCCGCCTGGGACAACAGGTCATAAATAACCCTTCAAGTCTTTGCGGATTTGGAGGGTTATTTTGTTTATAATAAAGTTCGGATACACCAAGCTCTTTGCATCTATTATAGGTCAATTTTGATGAAAAGTAGACAATAAAATGAGAAAATAAGTAAAAAGGGTGCATCTTTCGTATTGATTTAGGGTGATATTCAAAATTATTTTGTATCTTTGCCCTCGTAACAAATCAAACAATTTATAAAAAATAAAATTATGGACTTTAATAAACTATTCTCATTAGAGGGTAAAGTAGCCCTCGTTACAGGTGCCGCTTATGGTATCGGTTTTGCTATGGCTGAGGCTTATGCCAAAGCTGGTGCTAAGATTGCTTTCAATTGCCGTAGCCAGCACCACATGGATCAGGCTCTTGCAGATTACAAAGCAAAGGGTATTGAGGCAAAGGGTTATATCTGTGATGTAACAGATGAGGAACAGGTGAAAAACATGGTAGCTGACATCGAGAAGGAACTTGGTGTTATTGATATTTTGGTAAACAACGCAGGTATTATCAAGCGTATTCCTATGACAGAGATGTCTGTAGATGACTTCAAGCAGGTTATTGACATTGACCTCACAGCACCTTTCATCGTATCTAAGGCAGTTATCCCAGGTATGATCAAGAAGGGTCATGGTAAGATTATCAACATCTGTTCTATGATGAGCGAGCTGGGTCGTGAGACTGTTTCTGCATACGCAGCTGCCAAGGGTGGCTTGAAGATGTTGACACGTAACATCTGCTCTGAGTATGGTGAGTACAACATCCAGTGCAATGGCTTGGGCCCTGGTTACATCGCAACTCCTCAGACAGCACCTCTCCGTGAGCGTCAGGCAGATGGTAGCTGTCATCCATTCGATAGCTTTATCTGTGCAAAGACTCCTGCAGGTCGCTGGTTGGAACCAGAAGAGTTGGCAGGTCCTGCTGTTTTCTTGGCTTCAGATGCTTCTAATGCAGTGAATGGTCACATTCTCTACGTAGATGGTGGTATCTTGGCATATATCGGAAAGCAGCCAAAATAAAGGATCAAACATGAAGATTTAAATTTGAATAAACTTGAATAAAAAAAAAAAAAAGGGGCCAGCCATAAAGGACTGCCCTATATTTGTAATTAAAATAATCTTTACAATTATTTGTTGATTGCATCTGCAAGCTCAGCACCAGCCTTGAACTTAGCAACCTTTTTAGCTGCAATCTGGATCTTCTCCTTAGTAGCAGGATTGATACCCTCACGAGCAGGACGCTCGTTAATGCTGAATGTACCGAAACCTACCAACTGGATCTTGTCACCTGCAATGAGGGCTTCCTTCAATGCGTTTGTTGTAGCTTCAAGAGCGGCCTTAGCCTGTGCCTTTGTAATCTCAGCACCTGCTGCAATCTTGTCAATCAATTCTGTCTTGTTCATAATTTTTCTTTATTAAATGAATAATATTGTTGTTTCTTAGTTGAATTCGTTTACAAATATAGCTTTTTCTTGTGAAAGTTCAAATAAAAAAAGCAGAAAAGTAATGAAATTATTGAAATTTAAGTGTAATAAGTCTATTTTTTGGTGTTTTCACGGATATTTTTCGTAATTTTGTCGCCAAAATACAAATATTAGTCAGATTATTAAACTGTTTATAGAAATAAAGTTATGCGCAATATTCCAATTGTAACAAAGAATTTGCTGATAGTGAATGTAGTAGCATTCCTGGCATGCATGCTGATGGACAAGAGTATGGGTGGTGGTTCTGGCCTGACAGATATGTTTGGGCTTCATTTCTTCCTGGCATCCGATTTCCATATTTATCAGTTAGTTACCTACATGTTTATGCATGGTGGTTTCCAGCATATTCTCTTTAATATGTTTGCCTTATGGATGTTTGGCTGTGTGGTTGAAAGAGTTTGGGGACCAAAGAAATTCCTTTTTTATTACATAGCGTGTGGAGTGGGAGCAGGTTTGTTCCAGGAAGCTGCACAGTATATTACCTATGTGGCAAAGGATATGGCAGCTTATGATTATGTTAGTGTTAATGGAGCCAGAATAACAATGGAGCAATATCTGAACCTATGGACTACCGTGGGTGCTTCAGGAGCTATTTATGCCATATTGCTTGCCTTTGGTATGATTTATCCAAACGAGCGTCTCTTCATTTTCCCGTTGCCATTTCCTATTAAAGCTAAATTCTTCGTGATAGGCTATGCTGTCATAGAATTGGTTTCAACATTCTCTCTCTCTGATGACGGTGTGGCGCATATTGCCCATTTGGGAGGTATGGTCTTTGGATTCTTCCTGATCCGTTATTGGCGTAAGCAGATTGGTAATGGTTACTATCATTCAAATTCTGCAGACGCTTTTGATAAGTTGAAAGGTATGTTCGGTGGAAAGCGTCGGGCAGGTAGAACGCATTTTACTTATACCAAGAATGAATCTTATAATCAGACTTATGAGCAGGATGCTGAATGTAAGACCAACGAAAAGGTTGTGTCACAGGAAGAGATAGATCGAATCTTAGATAAAATAAGAAAGAGCGGTTATGATAGCTTGACTCCTAGTGAAAAGCAGATGCTCTTTGATCAGAGTAATAAGTAAAAAGCATGTTTAAAGGATTTAAGGAATTTACATATAAGATGATAGCTGGTGCTAATGTGGCAACTATCATCATCATGTTGCTGGTGGGCTTTTCTGACTTCTTTCAGCCAGAAAAGTTCGCCGCATTGGCTAATCTTGGTTTACTTTTCCCGGTTTTTCTTATAGTTAACTTAGGCTTTTTGCTTTTCTGGTTGCTCTTCCGGTCTAAGTATGCCATTATTCCATTCTTAGGCTTCTTGATCTGTTTTGTTCCAGTCCGCAAGTATATGCCAATCAACTTTTCTGGCGAAACTCCAAAAGGTTGTATCAAAGTTCTATCATATAATACCTGGAATTTTGGTGCACAGACAGAGGATGCCGAAGGAACTAATATCTGTATTGCTTATCTGCAGGAGCAGGATGCTGACATAGTTTGTCTGCAGGAAGCATGTCCTACTTCCCGGAATATTGAACAGATAGATAGCATGCTCAAGCCTATGTATGCTTATCAGGATACAACGATGCACGTGAATGGCGGAAATTGTCTTATGTTGCTCAGTAAATACCCTATTCTTTCAAAAGAGCGAATTCCTTATGAATCGAAAGGAAATATGAGTGTAGCGTATCGTCTGAAAGTGAAAGATAGAGAGGTCCTTCTCATCAATAATCATTTGGAAACTACCGGCTTAAGTTTAGAGGACAGACGCCAGTTCAAGAATCTGGTTATCGGAAAATTGCAGGTTGATACTGCAGAAGAAACGTCCAAACTGCTCGTTGTAAAACTTGCCGAGGCAACAAAGAAACGGGCTCCGGAGGCTGAGGCTGTAGCAAAATACATTCAGCAGCATAAAGAACAGAGTATTATTTTGTGCGGTGACTTTAATGATGGTCCTATCTCTTATGCTCATCGTACGATAGCTAAAGATTTGACGGATTGCTACATTGCAAGTGGTAACGGACCGGGTATCAGCTATCATCATGGAGGCTTTTTTGTTCGCATTGACAATATCATGTGTTCAGACGATTGGGAGCCTTATGAATGTAAAGTTGATGATAAAATCGCCGTTTCAGACCACTATCCTATCATTTGTAAGCTAAAAATGCGCCCTAAAAAGCAAAAATAGAGCAAATTATTCTTATATAAGAAAAAAAATGCTTATTTTTGCACAACTTTATGGAGGTTTTTGAAAGAATCCCTAAAAGCAATTGAAAAGAAACAAATAATTAATAACAATAAATAGAAATGCAAAACAAAGGAATTGTAATTTGTGTAGCCGTCTTACTGACACTCGCAAGTATCTTCTATTTGTCATTCTCGTTTGCCACACGTTACTATGACAGCGAGGCTGCAAAGATTAAAGATCCTATTGCTCAGCAGGATTATAAGGATTCTGTTAAGTACTTAGGTGTTTATTCTTACCAGAACTGCTTGGAGACTCAGATTGGTCTTGGACTTGATCTTAAGGGCGGTATGAATGTAATTCTTGAGATTTCTGTACCTGATGTACTTGAAAACCTTGCCGATCATAAGACCGACGCTGGTTTTACCAATGCCATGAAGGAAGCTAGAGCTCAGGAAGAAGCTAACGGTGGTGACTTCGTGTCACTTTTCATTAACGCTTATCATAAGAGCGCACCAGGTCATAAACTCGCAGAAGTGTTCGCTACCCAGCAGTTGCAGGGCAAGGTTTCTCCTCAGAGCAGCGACGCAGAGGTAGAGAAGGCTATCCGCGCTTCTGTACAGGATGCTATTGACAACTCTTTCAATGTTGTCCGCACCCGTATAGATAAGTTTGGTGTTGTACAGCCTAACATCCAGAAGTTGGAAGGTCAGCAGGGCCGTATCATGGTAGAAATGCCAGGTATCAGCCAGCCAGAGCGTATGCGTAAGATGCTCCAGGGTAGTGCAAACCTTGAGTTCTGGGAGACATACAACTCAGAGGAAATCGCTCCTTATCTCCAGCAGCTTGATACTCGTATCGCAAATGGTGATAATGGTCAGGAGGAGAAAGACTCTGTTGCTGCTGATACAACTGTTGCAAAGAAAGAAGTTGCTAAGGCTGAGCCTAAGAAGGCTGAGGCTAAGTTCTCTATCAAGAAGAAGGACGATGCTGCAAGCAAGGTAGGCGAGGATGCTCAGAATGCTGCTGCTATCAAGGCTCACCCATTGTTGGCTCGTTTGCAGCTCGGTGGTGGTTTGAGCACTGTTGGTTATGCTAGCGTTCGCGATACTGCTGCTATCAACAAGATTATCTATTCTGAAGTTGCTAAGCGTGTATTGCCATCTGACTTGCGCTTGCTTTGGAGTGCTAAGCCAGCAGATAATCTGAAGGTTAAGAACATCTATGAGCTTCATGCGTTGAAGGTTACTACCACTACAGGTCGTGCTCCTTTGGAGGGTGATGTAATTACCGATGCTAAGGACGAGTTCGACCAGATGGGTTCACCTGTTGTTAGCATGAAGATGAATACTGAGGGCGCACGTAAGTGGGCTCAGATGACCAAGGCTAACGTAGGTAAGGCTATTGCTATCGTTCTGGATGGCGTAGTTTACTCTGCTCCTCGTGTAAACGGCGAGATTGATGGTGGTAGCTCTCAGATTTCCGGTAACTTCACTATCGAGGATACCAAGGACTTGGCTAACACATTGAAGTCTGGTCGTATGCCAGCTCCTGCACGTATCGTTCAGGAGGAGGTTGTAGGTCCTACACTCGGTGCACAGTCTATCCAGATGGGTATTGTATCATTCGTTGTAGCTTTCGTACTCCTGATGGTTTACATGGTGATGATGTACAATGTCATTCCTGGTATGATGGCTAACCTGGCTTTGCTCGTCAACGTATTCTTCACGCTGGGTATTCTGACGTCCTTCCAGGCGGCTCTGACGTTACCAGGTCTTGCCGGTATGGTCTTGTCTCTGGGTACTGCCGTGGATGCCAATGTGCTTATCTATGAGCGTATCAAGGAGGAGCTCCGCTCTGGCAAGGGTATGAAGCAGGCTGTAGCTGCCGGTTATGGCAACGCTTTCTCTGCTATCTTCGACTCTAACTTGACATCTTTGATTACTGGTGTTATCCTGTTGATTACCGGTACAGGTCCTATCCGTGGTTTCGCTACTACATGGATCATCGGTATCGTAGTTTCATTCTTCACTGCTGTGTTCCTGACTCGTCTGGTTTACGACTATAAGTTGAACCACGATAAGTGGATGCACTGCAAGTTTGATACTCCAGTTTCTCACAACCTGATGCAGGACAAGAAGTATAAGTTCATGTCTATGTACAAGACTACCTTCACCGTTGCCATCGTAGCAGCTGTGGTATTCATCGGTAGCTTCTTTGTTCGTGGCTTGAGTAAGAGTATCGACTTCACTGGTGGTCGTAACTATGTGGTACAGTTCGAGAATCCTGTAGAGCCTGAGCAGATTCGTACTGTTCTTGGCGATGCATTCGTCAATGCAGACGGCACCAAGGCAACTACTGGCGCTATCGCTATCGGTACAGATGGCAAGACCATCCGTGTATCTACCAACTATATGATTGAGAGCAACAGTCCAACTGTTGACGATGAGGCAGAGACTATCCTTTACAACGCCTTGAAGAAGGCTAACCTGGTTTCTCAGAAGAGTGTTGAGGCATTCAAGAACCCAGATGTTCGTCAGGGTGGTTCTATTATCAGTAGTACAAAGGTAGGTCCTTCTGTGGCTAAGGATATCACTATGGGTGCTATCTATAGTGTGCTCTTCGCATTGATTGCTATCTTCCTCTATATCCTGATACGTTTCCGCAACGTGTCCTTCTCTGTAGGTTCTACAGTAGCTTTGGCATTTGATGCCTTGACAGTAATCGGTTTCTACTCACTCCTGTGGGGTCTCGTTCCATTCTCATTGGAGATTGACCAGACCTTCATCGGTGCTATCCTGACCGTGGTAGGTTACTCTATCAACGATAAGGTGGTTGTATTCGACCGTATCCGTGAGAACTTGAAGTTGCATCCTAAGGGCGACCGTCAGCAGCTCTTCAATGCATCTATCAATGAGACATTGGCTCGTACCATCAATACATCTACATCTACATTGCTCGTGTTGCTCTGTATCTTCATCCTCGGTGGTGACAGCATCCGCAGCTTCTCATTCGCAATGATTCTGGGTGTTGTATTCGGTACATTGTCATCTATCTTCATTGCATCTCCAATGGCTTACATCGTTCTTGGTCGTAAGATTAAGGAAGAGCCAGCTGAGGAGGTTGCAGAAGTTAAGTAATCTGAAACTCTTCATTCTTTCTCTGTCCGATGTATGTCGGATAGAGAAAGATACTGGAAAGAATATAAAAACAATAAAGGTCGCTTCCTGATTGTCAGGAGCGACCTTTATTGTTTTATCATCTCTGGAATGATAAGGAAAGTACGTGGTCCCACCGAGAATCGAACTCGGATCAAAGGTTTAGGAAACCTCCGTTCTATCCGTTAAACTATAGGACCATTGTAAACCGACTGCAAAGATACATCAAATCGTTGACAATACAAAATAAAATGTTATGTTTTTCACTCTCATCTTATCAAGTTTCCTCACTTTTGTGGAGTTGAACTGCGAAAACCTCTTCGATACGAGGCATGATTCGCTGAAGAATGACTATGAATTCCTGCCACAGAGCAGTTACAAGTGGACGCCTTATCGCTATTGGCGCAAGCTGGCAAATCTTTCCAAGACTATAGTAGCTTTGGGTTATGAAGATTTGTCGCTTGTTGGTACCGCCTCCCCAGATAATCCTTCAAGACCCTCGGAGAGGTCCTGGCATGTTCCCGATTTTGTGGCGCTTTGCGAAGTGGAGAACGATAGTGTGCTGTTTGATTTAACCCGGCGTTCAGCTCTTCGCGGTGTGAATTATGATTATGTGATGACCGATTCGCCTGATGAACGAGGCATAGATGTGGCTTTGCTTTATCAGCCATCTTCTTTTGCGCTTATACAGTTCCGGTCCATCCGCATCAAGCCGCTGCCTGATACTCGCCCTACGAGAGATATTCTCTACGCTTCGGGGCGGATTATAAATGATGATACGCTCCATGTCTTTGTATTGCATGCGCCTAGCCGGCGTGGCGGCGAACAGGTTTCGCGTCCCTACCGCCTGCAGGTAGCCAGCCAGCTGGTTTCTGCTGTAGATTCTATCTATGCGCTCAATGATAGTGCAAGGATTATCGTAGCCGGCGATTTCAACGATTATTCCGATTCTCCGGCTCTTCGTTATCTTTATCAGCATCACCTTATTAATATATCTGTTGGCGTCAAAGGCTCTCATGGTGCCAAGGCTACTTATCGCTGGCATGGAGATTGGCGAAGTCTTGACCAGATTCTCTTCAGTCCTTCGCTTTCCCAGCTTAAGATGAGTTGTCAGATAGGAGATTTGCCATTCCTCTTAGAAGATGATGAGAAATATGGCGGAAAGAAACCTTTCCGCACCTATCTCGGTCCCCGATATTTGGGTGGATACAGCGATCATCTTCCGCTTGTTGCCAAGTTTAAGATAGAGGGTGGATATGAATAAAAAAAACAGGTATGCTCAGATTTTTACTGAACATACCTGTCTGTATATTTAGTGAGATTTTTTCTCTTCTGCCTGATTATCCGTAGATAACCTTACCGTTCTCATCCTCATAAGGAGTCATATCCTTAGCATACTGGTTCATAGCACGGAGGCTCATACCCATTGATGAGAAACCACCATCGTGGAAGAGGTTCTGCATGGTTACCTTGCGGGTGAAGTCAGAGAACATCATCACGCAGTAGTTAGCGCAATCCTCAGCTACGGCGTTTCCGAGTGGAGACATCTTGTCGGCGAAGTCCATCATGTTCTCGATATCCTTGATACCCTTACCTGCTGTTGTAGCTGTAGGGCTCTGAGAGATGGTGTTGATACGCACGTGCTTCTCACGACCATAGATGTAACCGAAGCTGCGGGCGATACTTTCGAGCATGCTCTTGGCATCAGCCATATCGTTGTAACCGAAGAATGTACGCTGAGAAGCTACATATGTGAGAGCTACTACAGAACCCCACTCGTTGATAGCATCCAACTTCTTGGCTACCTGCAACATCTTGTGGAAAGAGATAGCAGAGATGTCCAATGTCTTGTTCAGGAAGTTGTAGTCGAGGTCATCGTATGTACGATGCTTGCGAACGTTAGGGCTCATAGCTACAGAGTGGAGCACGAAGTCGATTTTGCCACCGAGTTTCTCCTGAGCCTCTGTGAATACCTTTTCCAAGTCTTCTACGCTAGTCGCATCAGCTGCGATGATAGGAGCGTTGATCTGTTCAGCGAGCTTATCCAGCGTACCCATACGCAAAGCCATAGCTGTATTACTAAGTGCGATAGTAGCACCCTCTTCAGCAGCCTTTACAGCTACTTTCCAAGCGATTGATTCCTCATTGAGTGCACCGAAGATGATGCCACGCTTGCCTTTTAACAAATTGTGAGTCATTGTTATCTTAATACTTTTGTTTATACTAACGACAATCCCCTACATATATCATTCTCTCTATATATAATAAGGTGTAAAACCACTTTGTTTTGTTCTAGTCGTTGAAATCGTGCGCAAAATTACGAAAAATGTGCAATATACCCAAATTTTTTAACTAAAAAGTGCCGTAAACGTTTTCTTTTTTTGTGGTATGTCAAGTATTTCGCTCCCTGCAGTCAGTATGATATTCTATTTATTCTTTGCAGATAATAAGTCTGAAACAGATATATCTTATGCTTATAGATAACGTATCTGTTGGTCTGAGGAATTAGATTTGTAGGGTTCCTGCCATATGCCAGCAGAGTTGTCGGCATATGCCAACAAGGTTCCTGACATATGCCAACAGAGTTGCTGCCATATGCCAGCAGAATTGTTGGCAACTGCCGTCAACCGAACGGAACTAATTGTTAGAACCGATGAACCGTAGAACTGTGACTACTTAATCTATTTGTTCTACGTATTTAAGCAATACGTCTTACCCGGCAGATGCCTGTATAGATAACTTAAGAACCTTCTTATTTCTGTTCTTACAAATTATAGCCTTATTGCTACAAAAATATCCTTTTGTTGCAATATGACAAGGTGAAAGTGTTAAAAACAGACTTTTTTATGTGCGTTATTAAATTTTTCTTTCAAAATATTTGCAAATATCCGAAAAAAAATCTAATTTTGCAGCCGATTATTATAAATTTATAAATTATTATCTAATAAAGAGAGAGATTATGTTTAAAAGAATCGCTTTATTTGTGGGGGGGGCAATTCTCAGTTGTGGAGTAGCCTTTGCCCAAACATCTGTTACCGGTAAGGTAGTAGCTTCAGAGGATGGTGAGCCTGTTATTGGCGCATCTATCAAAGTAGCTGGTACTAATACGGGTACTGTTACGGACGTCGATGGAAACTTCAGTTTGAATGTTCCAGCCGGCTCCAAGTTGGAGATTACCTATATAGGTATGAATCCACAAACTGTCAAAGCAAGTTCTAACATGAAGATTGCTTTGACTTCTGACAACAAAACCCTGGACGAGGTCGTAGTTGTTGCTTATGGTACAACCACTAAGGCTTCCTTTACAGGTTCTGCAGCTGTAATGAAAGACAAGGATATGTCTGCAGCTAAATCTTCACTCATCAAGTCATTGGAAGGCAAAATGGCTGGTGTCAACATTGGTGCTTCAACTGGTGACCCAGGTGCTGACCAGAAGGTGTTAATCCGCGGTATCGGTTCTATCAGTGGTTCTACCCAGCCATTGTATGTAATTGATGGTGTGCCAGTTTCTAACTCTGACATGCAGAGCAGCGGTCTCCGTTCACAGTCTATTCTTTCTTCAATCAACCCTAATGATATCGAGAGTATGACTATTTTGAAGGATGCTGCCGCATCTTCACTTTATGGTTCTCGTGCAGCCAATGGTGTCATCATCATCACTACCAAGAAGGGTAAGGAAGGTAAGACTCACGTAAACTATGATATGCAGATTGGTTGGAGCAATATTGCCAAGAAGAGCGCTTTGGAAACCATGAACAGCGCTGAGATGAAGCAGTATTGGAAGGATGCACTCCAGGGTTACTTCGTATATTATGAAGGAATGGATGAGGCTACTGCTGCAGCTGCTGCAGCAGAAGAAATTCCTAGCTGGTTCTATAACTACAATACTAATGAGACAACTGATTGGTACAAAGAGGTTTATCGTACTGGTTTGACTACCGACCATCAGGTATCTATCAATGGTGGTAACGACCGTACTAAGTTCTTCACCAGTTTTGGCTACAACAAGGTTGAAGGTACCGTAAAGGGTAGCTCTTTCCAGCGTTATAGTGGACGTTTGAACTTGGATCACAAGGTAACTGACTGGTTCAAGATTTCTGCCAAGGAAATGCTGTCATTCTCTAATCAGGCTGGTTTCCGCGACCAGGGTGAGCAGGAACAGGGTTTCGGTACTACCGCTCCAATGTCTGTACTCTTCTCAATGGACCCTACCGCTCCTGTAAAGAACGAGGATGGTTCATATAACACTAGCGCTTCATTCTCAAATAATGTTTCAAATCCAAACCTGATGTTCGGACAGGAGGGTGGTGAGCATGCTGAGACTTTGGATTCTGAGTTGATGCGTAGCTTGACCAATGTTGAGGGTGAACTCAAATTGCCATTCAATCTGACATTGCGTTCAATCTTCGGTTTCGACTATATGACCAACAATATTCGTGAGTTCTGGGCTCCTAACAGTGGTAATGGTCAGTCGCTTAACGGTATGGGTCAGCGCTGGAACTACTCTAGCAAGACTTTGACTACATCCAACACCTTGAACTATGTTCGTAGCTTTGACAAGCATAATCTCACAGCGATGGTAGGTTATGAGGCAGAGAAGCGTAACTTGATGACATTGACAGCCAGCTCTCACAACTACTCTACACATAAGTTGCCAGAGTTGTCTAATGGTCAGGCTAACAGCAATGCCAGCTACACCAACTGTGCAACCATGATGTCTTGGTTGGGTAGCGTAAACTATAACTACGACAACAAGTATTACTTGTCTGCTAGCTATCGTCGTGATGGTTCTTCACGTCTTTCTTCAGACAACCGTTGGGCTGACTTCTTCTCTGTATCAGGTGCATGGCGCATCAGCAGCGAGAATTTCCTCGAGGGCAATAACCTGTTCAGCGATTTGAAGCTCCGTCTCTCTTACGGTACCAATGGTAACTTGCCAACAGACTACTATGGCTATATGGGTACATACGCAACAACCGGCGGTTACGGTTCTGAACCAGGTATCTATTGGAGCAACATCTCTAATCCTTCATTAGGCTGGGAGAAGTCTCACAACTTTAACGTAGGTTTGGATTGGACACTCTTCAACCGAGTAACTCTTACATTCGATTACTATAACAAGTTGACTAAGGATCTTCTCTTCCTTTCACCAACTTCTTATGTAACAGGTTTCAGTTCATACTGGAACAATATTGGCGAGTTGAAGAATCAGGGTCTTGAGTTCTCTATCAGTTCTCAGAATATCCGCACAAAGGATTTTACCTGGACCACAGACTTCAACCTTACCAAGCAGAGTATCAAGGTAAACAAGTTGCCTAATGGTAACGACGTTCAGTATGGCGACGGAAACATGTATATCCTCCGTGAGGGCGAGTCTATGCATACATTCTTCTTGCCAAAGGCTAAGGGTGTAAACTCTGAGACCGGTTTGATGGAGTTCTGGATTGATCCTGAGGATGAGTCTAAGGGTGTAACCAACGAGTATAGCAAGGCTGGTAGCACCATTGTAGGCAAGGGTGTGCCTGACTGGGTTGGCGGTATGACCAATACCTTCCGCTATAAGGATTTCGACCTTTCATTCATGATCTCATATCAGTTTGGTGCCGACATGTTCGATTATCCAGGTTACTTCCTTACCTATAGTGATGGTATGCGTGTGGGTTCATTTAATGTATCTAAGCGTGTGGCTGGCAACTACTGGCAGAAGCCAGGTGACCAGACCGAGTTCCCACGTCCTATCTATAATAACCCATTCCGTTCTGATAAGTTCTCTACCCGTGAGATTATCTCAACAGACAACATCCGTGTGCGTGACATCACATTCGGTTGGACTGTGCCTTACTTCAAGAAGTATATCAGCAATTTGCGCATTTATTTCCGTGCAACAAACCCATTCCTGATTTACAACGCAGCTAAGGATATTGATCCAGATGTTGATATCAATGGTTATCGTCAGACCGATACTCCTACAACACGACAGTTCTTGTTCGGTCTCAACTTTAGTTTTTAATTAATTCATAGAAAAAAGGATATGAAAAAGATATATTTAGCATTGGGTATTGCCGCTAGCATGATGTTCTCATCATGCAGCGACTTCCTGGACCAGGAGCCATCTATAGAGTTGCCTACTGAGTCAGCTATCACAACTACATCAGACTTGCGTAATGCAGTAAATGGTATTGCTTATGTATTGACAGAAAGCAGAATGACTTATGCATCAGAATTCGCTCTCTTCGCAGATACTCGCTGCAACGATTTCAAGGTAACTGCAGACAACAATCAGTTGGGTGAAATCAGACTTTACAAGTACAATTCTAAAGGTTCATTCAATGATTATGCATATTTCGCATTCTACCAGGCTTTGGGTAATGTGAATAGCGCATTGAAGTCTATCGAAAATGGCCAATTTGAAGGCGATGCTGCCGAAATCAATAACTATAAAGGACAGCTGTTAGCTTGGAGAGGTATGTTGCACTTCGACTTGGCTCGTATGTTCTGCCACATCCCTACTACTGTAGAGAATCCTGCAAGCGAACTCGGTCTGGTTCTTTCAGACCAGGTGTTTGACAAGGATTACAAGGGCACTCGTACAGATTTGGCATCTACATACACATTCATTATCAAGCAGTTTACAGATGCGCTTCCTTTGTTGGAGAAGAAGTCTGATAATGGTTACTTCAACTATTATGCAGCTCTTGGTCTTCGTGCCCGTGCTTACCTCTATAATGGTCAGTATGCAGAGGCTTTGGCTGATGCTAAGGAAGTAATTGGTGAGGGTGGTTTCAAGATGTTGAACCGCGACAATTATGTTGAGGCTTGGACTAAGGAGAAGGCAGATGAAACCATTCTGGAGTTCATGCAGACCGACAAGTATAACCAGCAGCGTTATGCTCCTGGTTACTACTGTGATGCTGATGGTTACTCAGAGAATGCTTTCAACGAGGAGGGTTACCTGTATAAGTATCTTGTAGCCAACAAGGATAAGGATATTCGTGCTGGCTTGATCAAGGATCAGTCTGCAGCTAGCTACAAGAAGGCTGCAGGTTTCTATCCTAACAAGTATCCAGGCCGTAACGGCAACCTCTATGTTAACAACACTAAGTTGCTCCGCCTCTCAGAGATGTATCTGATTGCTGCTGAGGCTCAGTGGCATCTTGACAACTCTGGTTCATACGATTTGGCAAAGACAAGTGCCAAAGCAGCTCAGTATATCAATGCTATCGACAAGAACCGTATTGCCGGTTATACAGATAAGACTTCTGTTACACTTGCAGATATTCTTCATGAATATGAAATCGAGATGTTCTGCGAGAACCAGATTACATTCGCTTACTGGCGTAATCGTCAGAGTGTAACAAACCAGGCTAATCAGGAGGTGAAGTACAATGATTACAATACAATCATGGCTATCCCTCAGTCTGAGATTGATTACAACAAGGCTCTTCAACAGAACCCTGAATATTAATAAGATAATATTTTTAATCAAGATATAGGAATGCCATGAGTGGTATTTTCTATAAATCTCTCGGGAGAGGCTGGCTGTGAAGCTCGCCTCTCTTTTTTTGTCTTTTTATTTTTTGTATCTGATATTTTATTCGTAACTTCGCACCGTCTAAAATAATATGGCTATGGAAGAGATAAGAAAATACCCAGTAGGAATCAACTACGACAGCCAGAAGCGAACCATTGGTGAATGGAAGATAGCAGAAGGATAAATATAGCTTTTATTTGTCCGCTATGATACTAAAATATGTAATAGCGGACAAATAAAAGCTTTATTTTTTTACTTTTGATTACAGATTAAGCGAGTGGCATTTTATTACGTTTTATCCCCATGTTATTCGATTTTTTTGTGATAAATCACACTTTTGACGAATACAGGGGTAAGAATGCTGGCTGTAAAGCTCGCCTCTTTCCAAGAAAAAAAACACGGACAAATTGAATTTGTCCGGACAAATTTGTCCGGTATATTATAATTCGTTGATTATAAGAAGATTATGAAGATTCCCGACAAACAACCGGACAAATTCAATTTGTCCGTGTTATATTTTTAGGTCATAAATGCAGGTTTGGCATGGCGTAAACTATGACTTATGCTCCAGAAAACGGTGAGTTGGAGGGAAGAAAACTATGAGTTGTATTCGTTAACACTTTGCGAGAACAGGTCTTTCATGGAGAAAAATGGCTGTAGGATGCAATATTATCCCTTGTTTCTTGTTATTATGATATACAAACTGTTGTGGAAATGAAAAAGAAAATAGTTATAATGATGGTGCTGCTGCTTGCTGTTGTGGGAGCAAAGGCACAAGAAGTGGAGAATCCGGTAGGCAGATTCTCGGTAATTCCTCGTATTGGTGTATCTCTGGCTAACTGGAGCGGATTGGTCCTCGAACCTGAGAAGGGAATCTCGCTAAAGCCTAAGTATCAGGCTGGATTCATGGGCGGCGCAGATGTGGAATATCGCATAAATAAGAGCCTGGGTATTACGCTGGGTGCTTATTATGCCCGACAGGGTATGTGCTTCCCTGACTGTGAGTTGACAGAGAATGCTGAAAAAGGGGAATATACAGGTATTAAGAATCATCATGTGAACCTCGATTATATCCAGGTGCCGCTGATGCTGAAGGCCTATCTTGTAGAGGGCTTGTCGGTGAATGCAGGCGTTCAGGTGGGATTCCTTTGTGGCGACGGCAAGGTGAAAAGAGAGGAAACCGACCTTCAGAAGGACAAAAACGGGTCTATTACATACAAGGATATGCAGGAAACCGAAGCTCCTTGGCCTGCCAAGAAGGTGGATGTAGCCATTCCTTTGGGCTTGAGCTATGAATATATGAACGTGATTCTGGATGCCCGTTACAACGTGAGCCTGACGAAGGCTGGCAAGGGTGATTGGGATAACTGTAAGAACAAGGCTCTGACCTTTACCGTGGGTTATCGTTTTACATTATAAAAGAATATTTTGATAGAAATAAGAAAAGCCTCAAATCCGCAAAGGATTTGAGGCTTTTACCTTATCTGATAATCAGATGATTCTATGATTCTTTATCCAACCTGGCTTCCTGGCTTAACCTTGCCAAGGAGAGAAGTTACGTTCAATGAGCCGTCGAAGTTGACTGCACTCAGAATCATACCCTGACTCTCGATGCCCATCATCTTGCGAGGAGCAAAGTTGGCTACGAACAATACGTCCTTGCCGATCAGCTGCTCTGGCTCGTAGTAGGCTGCGATACCTGAGCAGATGGTGCGCTCTACGCCAGAACCATCGTCGATGGTGAACTTCAGGAGTTTCTTAGACTTCTTTACCTTCTCGCAGTTCAGAATGTGACCTACGCGGATATCGAGTTTCTCGAAATCATCGAAGCTAACCTCTGGCTTGATAGGAGCAGCCTGATAAGAAGCCTCCTCGTTAGCCTTCTTGGTGTCAGCGAGCTTCTGGAGCTGTCTTTCGATAACCTCATCCTCAATCTTCTCGAAGAGCAATTCAGGCTCACCGAGCTGGGTACCAGCCTTGAGCAAATCTGTGCTGCCGAGCTGAGTCCACTCGAAGTTAGGCATATTGATCATCTTGCGGAGTTTCTCAGAAGAGAATGGCAAGAATGGCTCGAAGGCGATAGCGAGGTTGGCAACCAGCTGGAGGGAGATGTTCAGGATGGTCTCCACACGCTTAGGATCGGTCTTCCAAACCTTCCAAGGCTCACACTCTGTGATGTATCGGTTACCGATACGAGCCAGGTTCATAGCCTCTTTCTGAGCCTCGCGGAACTTGAATACGTTGAGATACTGCTCTACCTTCTCCTTCACGTCCTTAAACTCAGCGATAGCCTTCTCATCTACCTCCTGCAATTCACCACAGGCAGGAACTACGCCGCCCCAATACTTCTTGGTGAGCTGGAGGGCACGGTTTACGAAGTTACCGTAAACGGCAACCAACTCAGAGTTGTTGCGCTCCTGGAAATCCTTCCAGGTAAAGTTGTTGTCCTTGGTCTCAGGCGCATTGGCTGTCAATACATAGCGCAATACATCCTGCTTGCCTGGCAAATCTACGAGATACTCGTGCAACCATACAGCCCAGTTGCGGGATGTTGAAATCTTATCATCCTCCAGGTTCAGGAACTCGTTGGCTGGTACGTTGTCTGGCAAGATATAGTCGCCGTGAGCCTTCAGCATAGTAGGGAAGATGATGCAGTGGAACACGATATTGTCCTTACCGATGAAGTGAACGAGACGTGTTTCAGGATCCTGCCACCACTTCTGCCATGTTCCCCACTTTTCAGGATGAGCATCGCAGAGTTCTTTGGTATTTGAGATGTAGCCGATAGGTGCATCGAACCAAACGTAGAGCACCTTTCCATCTGCTCCCTCTACTGGAACAGGAATACCCCAATCCAAGTCGCGTGTCATGGCACGTGGCTGAAGATCCATATCCAACCAGCTCTTGCATTGGCCGTAAACATTGGTACGCCACTCTTTGTGGCCTTCCAGAATCCACTTCTTCAACCAATCCTGATACTTGTTCAATGGAAGATACCAGTTCTTGGTAGGCTTCTTTACGAGACCGTGACCAGGGTTGTTCTTGTTGGTAGGGTTGATGAGCTCCTCAGGAGAGAGGGTAGCACCACATTTCTCGCATTGGTCGCCATAAGCACCCTCTGCACCACAGCGAGGACAAGTACCTACGATATTACGGTCGGTAAGGAATTCGCCTGTTACCTCGTCGCAGAACTGCTCCTCTACCTTTTCTTCCAATACGCCCTTGTCATAGAGTGTGCGGAAGAAGTCTGAAGCAAACTTATTGTGAGTAGGCGAAGTGGTACGGCTGTAAATATCAAAAGAGATACCGAAGTCCTCGAAACTCTTCTTGATGAGGTTATGATAGCGGTCAACCACCTCCTGTACGGTAATTCCTTCTTTCTTGGCACGGATAGTAACAGGTACACCATGCTCATCGCTACCGCCGATGAAGACAACATCCTGCTTCTTGAGGCGGAGATAGCGAACATAGATATCGGCTGGCACGTATACACCTGCCAGGTGACCGATGTGCACACCACCGTTGGCATAAGGCAAAGCCGCAGTCACGGTAGTACGTTTAAAGTTCTTTTGTTCCATATTAGCTAATATATTTTTGTTATTTGGCTGCAAAATTACAAAAAATGTTGGAGATAAGAAAGAATTATCGTCGCTTTTTCTTACTTGTATATATAATAAGGTGTAAAAAGCTGGGTTCTTTAGTGTTTTTATAGTAAGGATAGCGTAGGGCAGGATACAAAAAAAAGGCCCTTCGCATCTCTGCAAGAGCCTCCCATCTTGTACATTTCCATCAGACTCCTCCCTGATAGGACTGTACCTAATTATTATCATTTACTTTTTCTAAGAACTTATTCGTTCTGACAACTTATGTTGTTGACCTTTTACAATCTAATTACCTTAGTATGTAGAAAACTTCCTCCTTATATATTTTTATCTATAGAGAGATTTCTTACATTACGTTCATATAGGCGATAACGGCTAACTCTGCAAGAAGAATTACGAAACCAATCTTCTTTACTGCGTCTGTAATTTTAAAAATGCAATCCATAATCTTAATGGTTTTGTTGTTAATAATTAAACTAGCGTTCTTTTTACGTTTGCAAAAGTAATGCATTTTTTATCCTATATGGGATAATTTTTATTAGAATTAGTGATTTTTGTAAATTTAAAAGCTAATTATAAGCAAATATTACATCTTAGAGAATAGGAATTACCCCGTCTTAGACGATTTTGCTATTCGCTTTTGTCTGTTTTTTGTGGTACTTTTGTCTTTATGGGGTAATATTTTCGTAATGACAAAAGAAAATAGCCATTCTAAAATAGGTTTGTAACTATTTTAAAATGGCTATTCTTCTATTTTTCTCCCTTTTTCCCTTTATAAATCCAACTTTTTAGAGCGAATGATAGGAAAAAACGGATTTTTATCCTTTTGCATATATCTTCTTTATGATTATAAATGTCCTCTTTCTGCCCAATCGCCTCTGTCGAGGGTTCTGTATCCCACGGCTTCTGCTATATGGTCAGGCTTAATCTGTTCACTTTCTGCCAAATCAGCAATGGTTCGTGCCACTTTCAGTATTCTGTTATAGGCTCTGGCTGACAAAGAAAGTTTCTCCATTGCCATTCGGAGCAGTTCTATACCTTGTTCGTCGGGTTCGGCAAACTGATGAATCATTCTTTCGGTCATCTGGGCGTTGCAATGGATGCCTTTATAATCTTTGAATCTTTCGGCTTGAACTTCTCTTGCCTTGATGACTCTTTCTCTGATCTTGGCACTTGGCTCACCTGGTGCTGCCTTCGATATGTCCTGGAAAGGAACGGGACTGATTTCGCATTGGATGTCGATGCGGTCGAGTAACGGACCCGAAATCTTGTTCATGTATCTTTGAATCTGGCCTGGCGTGCAGACACAGCGATGTGTCGGATCACCATAATATCCGCATGGGCAAGGGTTCATACTTGCCACAAACATGAATGAACATGGGTAATCTGTAGAATATTTCGCTCTGCTGATGTTGATATGGCGGTCTTCTAATGGCTGGCGGAGTACTTCCAGAGTGGTTTTATTGAACTCCGGAAGTTCATCGCAGAACAGAACGCCATTATGGGCGAGCGATATTTCTCCCGGTTGTGGCGATGTTCCACCTCCTACCAGAGCCACTTGAGAGATGGTATGGTGAGGAGACCGGAACGGGCGTTGGGAAATGAGTGATACATTCTTGCCCAGTTTGCCTGCAATGGAGTGAATCTGTGTTGTTTCCAGACTCTCAGATAGCGTGAGGGGAGGAAGAATGGACGGCAAACGTTTTGCCATCATCGACTTTCCGGAACCTGGAGGACCTACCATAATCAGGTTGTGTCCGCCAGCCGCAGCCACTTCGAGCGCTCTTTTCACGTTCTCCTGACCGCGGACGTCGGCATAATCGTATTCACAATGTGTCTGGTTTTCGTAAAATTCCTTGCGGGTGTCAACGATTGTAGGAGAAGGATTGCTTCTGTCGCTCATGAATTGTATGACTTCGAAAAGCGTTTTCATGCCGTAAACCTCAAGATTGTTTACGACAGCCGCTTCCCGAGCGTTCTGTTCCGGCACAATCAGTCCCTTAAAGTGCTCTGCTCTGGCTCTGATAGCTATCGGTAGGGCACCTTTGATAGGCTGGAGCGTACCGTCAAGGCTCAGCTCGCCTACCATCATGTACTCTTTCAGATGATCTTCGGGAATGTTGTTGTTGGCGCCTAGAAGTCCGATTGCAAGCGGCAAGTCGAAACTGCTGCCCTCTTTCCGGAGGTCAGCTGGAGCCAGATTGATGGTGATGTCGGCTATCGGAAATTTGAAGCCGCTATACTGGAGAGCTGCTGAAATTCGGTTACGGCTCTCCTTGACCGCCTCGTCGCCTAAGCCTGTGAGGTGGTACATGACGCCTCTGTTGAGGCTTACTTCTACGGTTACAGTAGTTACTTCTAGTCCGTTAACTGCTGCACAATATGTCTTTACTAACATATAGGCGTGCTTTTTATGGGTTCTTGACTAGCTCGAAAGTATTTATTTTAGCAGTTGGTCGAGCTTATTGTAAAGCTCTTGCTTTTTCATGCCTCGGGCGATGATTTTACCATTTTGAAGTATGATGTTGTCAGGAAGGTTTTCCAATCCCAACTTCTTCAAGGTCTTGTCTTCCAGCATTTCGCCGTTGCAGATGATAGGGCATGCGATAGAGTCGCGCTTGATGTTGTTCTTGCATTCGCTCTTGCTGGCATCCAGACAGAAAGCCATCAGCTTAAGCTTGCCGTTCGATTTCTTCTGACGGCTCTTCAGTTCGCGCTGCATGTCCTGGCTGTCATAGTTATAGGTAGCCCAGGTGTAGATTACGGCAACCGGAGCGCTGCTCATTTCTGTACTGGAAACGAGTTTTTCGTTGATATCGTATGCTGTAAATGAAGGCAGGGTTGCACCGGTGCCTACATTCTTCATGGTTTCTGCCAACTGCTTCATCTTAGCCAACTGTCCGTTTTTAGGCTGTTCCTTCTCTACGATATTGATGAGTGAGAGCGCCTTGCGGTAATCAGGTTGTGTAGAAGTGATGAAGTATTTTCTGATCAGATAGATGCTGCACACAGAATTCGGATGTTCTCTGACGAAGTCTTCAGCATGCTTTTTAGCCTCAGGTGGCGTATCTTTCAGGATGTTCTGGCGGAATTTTGTCATCAGTTCGTTATCCTCGGTTCCGCTTACCTCCATTTCCTTAAGGTGCGAAGCATCTGCCTTGATTTCTACTGATTTGCCCGATTTTGCGAAGATAGGCTGCTCAGAGAAATTAGGGAAAACAAGCATAATGGTAAAATCTTCCTTACATTCGGTTTCGAAAGTGAAACGGCCGCCTTCTACCTTGATGGTGTCAACGCCTTCGAAGCCCCCGTCAGGACTGTATACATAAAACTCGCCTTGATTCATGTTGAGAAATTTGCCTTCAAACTTGAAATGTCCACTGCTAACACCACATGATGTTAAGACCAGCGTAATGAATAAAATGAAGATGTAAGCAAATTTTTTCATAAGGAAAAACTTTAAGGTGCCGCGAGCGGGACTCGAACCCGCACAGCCATTACTGGCCAAGGGATTTTAAGTCCCTCGTGTCTACCAATTCCACCATTGCGGCATGGTAAACGTTAAGAGTTGAGCGGAAAACGGGACTCGGACCCGCGACCCCAACCTTGGCAAGGTTGTGCTCTACCAACTGAGCTATTTCCGCGTTATGTGGGTGCAAAGGTAATGCTATTTCTTTAAATCTCCAAACGATTTACATTTTTTAAGACAAGAAAGCGCCATTTTTTTCGTTTGTCCTCCGTTTCTGCTTAGTTTCCTACATGTATATCGCTTCCTGTACCATGGTAATCTACTATATATTTCATCAGCGCCTTGTCGTTTTTGCTCTTTCCGCCGCTTGTGATGGTTCCGTTTTCCAGGCTGTAGATGCGTTTACATTTGTCGCAAATTACCGATTGGCGGTTGCCGGTCCATTCCAGCGGATAGTTGGTTCCACCATATTGTTCCAGGCAGTTTGGACATTGGCGGTCCCAGGCTACAGGTCCGCTGAAGTTGGATAATCCCATGATGAAGCCGTTCTTTTTGGCATCTTTAGGGTCGTTGCCCGCTCCCAAATAGGTATAGTTGGCATAATTCTCCTTCGCTGTAGAGAGGATGATGGTTTCCGTCTTGTTTTTTCCATCGTTTAATGTAGAATAGATATTCCAGGCTCCATTCACCTTTTTGGCGCTAACCATCGTGTAGACGCCCGTTCCGTTGAGGGCTGTTTCCAGACTTGTGCCCGGATGGTATTGCGACTTGAAGTAGAACTGGCAGGGATATTTGGTGCTGATGCTGTTTTCTGCATCGCACGAACAAAGTAAGAGCATAGCTATTCCAGCCATGCTCTTCACCTTATTATATATATATACCTTATTATATATGCTATTCTTCATGCAGAAACCTTTCTGTCTTTATTTCAGAAGATTCTTCTCGGCATTCTCCATGCGCTCGAAGTGGAATTCAGAGAGGGTCTGCTCCATCAGCGCCTGAATCTTGTCGTTGCAGAGATTGCCGATGCTGCCTTCGTGAGTATGATGAATATCCTTGTTTGGCTTGAATTCACCAGCCTCGATTTCCAGTCCTACCTTCTTGTAAGCATCGCGGAATGGCATTCCGTTGGCTGCAAGCTGGTTCACTTCTTCTACTGAGAACATTGGGTCGTAGCGAGGATCGTCAAGAATATGCTCGTTCACCTCCATCTTGTTGATGATGTAGGCAGCCATCTGCAGACAGTCCTTCAACTCGTCGAAGGCAGGGAGGAACACTTCCTTGATAATCTGGAGATCGCGGAAATAGCCTACTGGCAGGTTGTTCATGATGAGCATTACCTGCTGTGGAAGGCTCTGGAGTTTGTTGCTCTTGGCGCGAATCAACTCGAATACGTCTGGATTCTTCTTGTGTGGCATGATGCTCGAACCGGTGGTGCACTCCTTAGGCAATTTCACGAAACCGAAGTTCTGACAGTTGAACATGCAGGCGTCGAAAGCCATCTTTGCCAAAGTTCCTGCCACGGTAGCCATGGCGAAAGCCACGTTGCGCTCCATCTTTCCTCTGCCCATTTGTGCATAAACCACATTATAGTCCATGCTGTCGAAACCGAGAAGTTCGGTGGTCATGGTGCGGTTCAATGGGAATGAACTTCCATAGCCGGCAGCGCTACCCAATGGGTTGCGGTTGGTCATGCGGTAAGCAGCCTGAAGGAAGAGCATGTCATCGGCAAGTCCTTCAGCATAAGCGCCAAACCAGAGACCGAATGATGAAGGCATAGCTACCTGCAGATGGGTGTAGCCCGGCATCAGCACGTCCTTATACTGGTTGCTCTTCTGAATCAGCTCGTCGAAGAGAATCTTCACGGCGTCCACAATCTCCTTCAACTCATGACGGGTGAAGAGTTTGAGGTCTACGAGAACCTGGTCGTTGCGTGATCTACCCGAATGAATCTTCTTGCCCATGTCGCCCAGTTTCTGGGTGAGCATCAGTTCTACCTGGGAATGAACGTCTTCCACGCCGTCTTCTATTACGAATTCGCCCTTGTCGGCGATGGCGTAGATGTTTTTCAGTTCGGCAAGGAGCTGGGTGAGTTCATCTTTCTCCAGGAGTCCGATGCTTTCGAGCATGGTGATGTGTGCCATACTGCCCAGCACGTCATACTTGGCGAGATAGAGGTCGAGTTCGCGGTCTCTTCCTACGGTGAATCTTTCAATTTCCTTGTTTACTTCGAAGTTCTTTTCCCAAAGTTTATGTGCCATAATTTCTTTATTTATTAATCCTGGTAAGGAATCATCGCAAGCGCATCAGCAATTTTTTCGATGCCTTCCTGCAATGGCTTCTTCACCATACCCTTGATAAACATGTTAAGTTCTGCCTTGATGGTGAGTTTCATTTTGCATGAGAACTCGCCTGTAGGGAGCAGCTGAATCCAGAAATTGAAAGGAACAGGGCTGTTTTCTGTTTCAAACTTGATGGTTTTAGGCTCCTCGCGGTCGATGATGCGCATCTTGATTTCACCCACCATAGGTGCTGTGATAGAGATGCTGTCGCTATCAAACTTGAGGTCCTTCAGCTTTTCCATTTCCTTTCTCTTGTCTTCAGGAATCTGGTCTTTCACCTGCTCGAATCGGTCTTTGAGCATCTGCAGGTTGTTCAGATCGCTCAATGTACGGTAAACAGATTCCTGCTTGTGAGGAATCTGTTTGATATTACTTTCGAATGTACTTGTACTCATTATTGATGGGTCAGCTTGATTACTTCTTCCAGTTAGCTGGATCCTTGCGCCACTCGTGGAGCAGCTCTACGTCTTCCTGCTTGATATAGCCAGTCTCCAGAGCCTCTGCCACTACGTGCTCATAGTCGGTCAAAGTAACCAGCTTTACGTTAGCATCAGCAAAGGCCTTCTCGGCGATAGGGAAACCATAGGTGTAGCTAGCTACCATGCCCACAATCTCGTTGCCGTTCTTGCGGAGAGCCTCTACTGCCTTGAGAGAGCTGCCGCCGGTAGAAATCAAGTCTTCTACTACCACAACCTTAGCCTTAGGGTCGAGTTGACCTTCGATGAGGTTCTGCATACCGTGATCCTTTGGTTTAGAACGAACGTATACGAAAGGCATGTTCAGTTCGTCAGCAACCAAAGCACCCTGCGCGATGGCACCAGTAGCTACTCCGGCTACAGCATCAGCCTCTGGGAACTGCTCCAGGATAGCGTGAACGAGCTCAAGCTTTACATAATTGCGGAGTTCTGGGAATGAGAGAGTCTTGCGGTTATCGCAATAGAATGGTGACTTCCAGCCAGAAGCCCATGTGAATGGATCATTAGGCTGCAACTTGATTGCCTTTACTTTCAATAACTTAGATGCGAATTCTTTCTTCAGTTTGTCCATAATCTTTAAAGGATTAAATTATTATTAATTATTTTGCAAAGGTACAATGATTTTTGCACACGGCGGCTATATTTAGGGTTAAAATGTTTTAACTCTCGGCAAAAAGGGCCTTTAGTCGTGTGCGAAACCTACAGTCAGCACGCTTATCTTCATCTTTCCGGCTGCTTTTATCAGGGTTTCCGCACAGGAGATGATGGTGGCTCCGGTGGTGCATACGTCATCGATGATGAGGATATGTTTGCCCTCAAGTTGCGTGATGGGGTGCTCGCCCTGCCCGTCATGATAGGTTGCTGCGGCTTCAAAAACCTGGCTCACGTTTTCCTGTCTTTCCTGCCGGTTCTTGTGGGTTTGGCTTTCGCTAAACTTTTTCCTTCTTACGGCATCCTTGATGATGGTCAGATGGGTGAGTTGCTGGATACCTTTGGCGATGAGAAGACTCTGGTTATAGCCGCGTTCTTTTTCTCGTTTTCGGGTGAGCGGGATGGGGATGATGGCGTCTATTCCGTCGAAGAACTGAATGCCTAACCCCTTCTTTGCCAGCATTCTGCCCAGATAGATTCCCATTTCAGGATGATGCATGTATTTCAGTTGGTAGACGGCTCTAGCCGATGTGGCATGGCTGATGTGATGGAAGAGAGCGCAGCAGCGTTCGATGGGAATCAGGTGCCAGAAGAGTTTTGCCATCTCGTTGTCGTAGGGCTGTTTCCAGGTATAGGTTCTCGGCATGCGGAACAGACATTTTATGCATATCATCTCCTCCCCGCCAGCGAGCACATTTCCGCAGATGGCGCAGGTTCGGGGGAAGAATAAATCTAATATGTCTCTTAACAGGCTGGTACGCATGGCTTTACTCTTAATTTTGAGGTTTGGATATTGAACTTGATGCTTTGCTTTAGAATTCCTCTTCGAAATCGATGTCTCCCAGATCTTCTTCCTTCATCCGGTCGATGCATTTGTGGATAACCTCCATGCTGTATCCTCTTCCCAGGGCAAAGCGGATGAGTTTCATCGAGCGTTCATAGTCGTTCTTTGCCTTGATGGTTTTATATTTGTTTTTCATCAGGGGCAGGAGGGTTTCCATATACAGGTCGTCTTCTATCTCTTCGAAGATAGGGTCGGAGATGTCCTTCGGAATATGTTTCAGCCATAGCGCCTGTTCCACCTTCCGGCGTCCCCACTTGTTGTATTTTATCTTGTCGTTGATAAAGAAGTGTGCGAAACGTTCGTCGTCGATGAATTTCTTCTCGGTCAGGAATTCCATGTTTCTGGCGATGGCATCTTCGGGCAGTTCCCACTTCTTCATCTTGTCGATCATCTCTTGCGAGCAATGTTCGGCTTGGGTGCAGAGGGTAGTGAGCTTCAGGAGCGCCTGCTGCTCGGTCATCGGCTTTTTATACTTTGAACTTTGAGATTTGAACATGATAATTTTACTTTGAACTTTGAGATTTGAACATTGAACTTTATGATTTGCCGGCTCGCATCATTCTCTGCTTTCCGAAGGCATCTTCCTTTGTATCAATAGCTTTAAACCCCAATCCTTCCAGCATTTCCCTTGTTTCTTTTTCGTAGATAGGATTGATTTCGAAGTATAATGCACCTCCGGATTTGAGGGCAGAAGAGGCATATTCAGCGATGGCCCTGTAGAACTTCAGAGGCTCTTCATCGGGCACGAAGAGGGCGATTCCGGGTTCGTGTTCCAACACATTCTTCTCCATATCCGCTTTCTCCTTTTCGCAGATATACGGGGGATTGCTCACGATGATGTTCCATCTTCCGGTATCCGATGTTTCCGCCAATTTCAGGGCATCCTGATATTCTATTTTTACATTACCGGCATCCAGAAGCGCAACATTTCCCTGTGCTATCTTCAAAGCATCTTCCGAAATATCCCAACCCGTAACCTCCGAGCCGCCGATGTCCAGTCCCAGCGTAATGGCGATGCAGCCCGAACCCGTACAGATGTCCAGGATGCGGATGGTATTTTCTTCCTTCTCTCCTTCCGTAATCCCTTTGTTTTCAGTCGCATCTTTTTCTATCCACTCGCAGAGTTCCGCCGTTTCGGGTCTCGGAATCAGCACGCCCGGCTCTACATGGAAGGTTCTTCCTGCAAAGTCAGCTTCGCCCAGAACATACTGTACAGGTTCGCCTTTTTGCAATCTTCTGATAATTTCTTCCAGTTTTCTTTCTTCATCTGCAGATAATTCATTAACTTTGCCGCAGATTATGTCGGTCAGCGTCATTCCGTACTTCACATCGAGCACGGTGCGGACGATAGCCTGTGCTTCGCCCGCCTCATATAGAGGGGTAATGGATTGCCAAAGTTGTTGATACGTTTTCATCTCTAAATCGTATATTATGATTTGATTTGAGAGCAAAGGTACGACATTTTATCGAAAAGTAAGTAAAAAACGAAGAAAAGTTTTAGATATGGAACAAAATAATGTTTCTTTTCAGAATGTGAAGACGGGCGAACCGTTGTCGCAAAAGGAAATAGACGAAATGTTTATGCGCCGCTGTCTGCAGCTGGCGAAAAACGGAAGAGAGAATGCCAAACCCAATCCGATGGTGGGAGCCGTTATCGTGAGTGGGGATGGCAGAATCATCGGCGAAGGCTATCATGTAAGATGCGGAGAAGGGCATGCTGAAGTCAACGCCTTTGCTTCAATTAAGCCCGAGGATGAGCATCTATTAAGCCAAGCTACCATCTATGTGAGTCTCGAACCCTGCTCTCATTACGGCAAGACGCCGCCTTGCGCCGATTTGATAGTAAGAAAAGGAGTAAAGCGATGCGTTTGTGGCTGCGTAGATCCCTTTGCCAAGGTTCAGGGCCGCGGTATCCGCAAGATTCGCGAGGCAGGCATCGAAGTAACAGTAGGCGTTCTGGAGGCGGAATGTCTCGAACTCAACAAGCGCTTCATCACCTTTAACACCCATCAGCGTCCTTACATCATCCTGAAATGGGCGCAGACCGCGAATGGCTTTCTTGACAATGGGGGGAGGGGTATGGCTATTTCCTCGCCTTTCACCAAGATGCTCTCCCACAAGTTGCGTGCTGAGAACGATGCCATCCTCATAGGCCGCGTAACCGATGAGCGCGACCACAGTCAGCTCAACGTTAGAGATTGGAGCGGCAAGGACCCGATGCGCCTGGTCATCGACCGCCATCATCCTTGTTTCGAAGGTCTGGATTTCTCACGGGGCAAGACGGAAGTGTTGCAGCAAATCATGCAGTACTTATATAATAATAAGGTGCAGTCGCTGATAGTAGAGGGAGGCGCCATCACCCATCAGGCATTCCTCGATGCTGGACTTTGGGATGAAATCAGGGTAGAAACGTTGTTGTCCACATCTGTGGAAAACTCCGTAACTTCCGGAACGCCAGCGCCTATGCTTCCTCATAACATCCGGTTAATCAGCCACGAGGCGTGTGATGGAAATGTTATCAATACCTACGAGCGGATGTAATCTTCTCATAGATTTGCTTTTCCCTTCGGCCAGCGATTTTCAATTCACAGATGACACAGATTTAGTGGCGTATGCCCAATTCAACATTCAACACTTAACATTCAAGAAAATGAGTAACAGATTTACATCGCGTCTGAGTGATGACGACGATTTCAAGCGAGACGAACTGATACGTAAGATAGAGCATTCGGTAGAGCAGATGACGCTCTCAGAACTGGAAGCCCTGTCCTACGATATGTTTACCAAGGGCTATATGGAGGATTATTAGATTCCTGTTTTAACATAAATAGCTTCGAAGATTGATACAAGTACTTACGAAAGCCGATAAATAATGAGGTTTCTGTCCAACAATTAGACGCCGGTGTCTAATTGTTGGACAGTTTGTTTAATGAGGTTTTTTATCTAAGGGGTTGATTATCAGGAGATGTACAGTTTTGGCACGGCTCTTGTCCTTATCATGCCAAAATGAAGAAGATTATGAAAAGAATAGGAATATTGATAGGATGGTTGGTCTGGACGGCTGGTGCCTCGGCACAGAGCTGGAGCCTTGACGACTGTATGAAATACGCCGTGGAGCACGCCACGGAGGTGAAGCGGGAGGTGGTAAACGCCCGCCAGCGCAAGCAGGATTACCAGCATGCTGTGGCAGGATTCCTGCCTACCGTTACGGGCGGCGTGCAGGGACAGTATGCCTGGGGACGAAACATCGATCCGGAAACCAATACTTATAATAATGTAACGACATTCAACAACTACTATCAGCTTTATGCCGAACTGAATGTATTCGACGGTTTCGCCACCATCAACGCCTTGAAGCAGGCTAAGTTGAGTCGGGATTATTCAGCCACGGCGATGCAGAAGATTCAGAACGACCGAGCCATCGACGTGATGCAGAAATATGTGGATGCTGCCTATGCTGAGGCAAGCATTCAGATAGCAAGCGAGAAACTGAACGAAAGCAAGCGGATGCTGGCTAAGATGAAGCGCCTGTATGAACTGGGCGAGAAAGGGCGCCCGGATGTGGTGCAGATGGAATCGCAGGTGGCGGAAGATGAATACAATCTTACACATCAGGAGAATGTGGCAAAACAGAGTCTGCTCGCCTTGAAATCGGCGATGAATTTTCCGGTGGATGAAGAACTGAAAATCCAGATAGCTGAAGAGCGGAATCTGAAGCTAACGTCTGATAATGAAGAGGCTCCTGAATCTGGAGTAAACTACGAAACCGTTTACCAGGGTTTCCAGAATATCTCTCCCGATTTGAAGTCGGCAGAATACGAAGTGGAGCGGGCACGGTATGATTACAAGATTGCAAAAGGCAGATTGCTGCCATCACTCTCTCTCGGTGGCGGCATTTCTACTAACTATTATAAGAATCTCTCTCAGAAAGGGCAATACGATGGGTTTGCCTCGCAGTTTCACAACAACCAGGGCGAATACCTCGCGTTGACCCTTTCCATACCTATTTATAATAGCGACCGCTGGCACAGCGTGAAGAAGGCGCGTAACGACTGGCAACTGGCACAGGTGAACCTGGAGGAAACCCGTCGTAAGCTTCACGACCAGATAGCCCAGGCGGTAATGGATGCAGAGGGTTACGCCAAGGAGTTACATCAGATGCAGAAGAAGGTGGCCTCCGATTCGCTCGCCTATCACATGTCGAGCCGGAAGTTTGAAGAAGGAATGCTTTCCACCTTCGATCTTCATACCGCAGCCCAGACGCTTCTGGAAAGCAGAATCAAGGAACTCCAGATGCAGATGTTGCTCATTATCAAACAGAGATTGGTTGCTTATTATCAGGGAGAAAATTTAATAAGATAAATTATGGATATAAAGATAGAAAAGAAAAAATATCTCGTGCCTCGCAAGTATTGGGCATGGATTGGCGGAGGAGCGGTTTTGATCGCAGTCCTCATTTGGTTGGGATTGGGCAATTTCTCTTCCACCCTGAAGGTGGACAGGAAGGGATTGAGCATCGGAACCGTAGAGAAGGCGCAGTTCAACGATTATGTTTCGGTGGATGGACAGGTGGTTCCTATCTCCGTGGTACAGATCAGTTCCGAGGAAGGCGGTATTGTTCTGGAGAAAGTGGTGGATGAAGGCGCCCACGTGAACAAGGGCGATGTGATCGTGAAACTGAGCAATTCGAATCTCGACCTGGAGATTCTGAATGCCGAAAGCGAACTTGCCGAAAAGCAGGACATGCTTCGCAACACCCAGATTTCGATGGAGCAGGACCGCCTGAACAATAGCAACGAGGAACTGTCGCTTTCGCAGGATGTCATTACCAAGCGCCGTTCCTATCAGCATCAGGAGGCGTTGCACAAGGAAGAACTCAATTCGCGCGAGGAGTATCTCAAGGCAAAGGAAGATTACGACCTTGCTGTCAAGAAGCATGCGCTCATCAGCAAGCGATTGAAGAAGGATGCACAGCTCCGCCGTTCGCAGATGGATCAGATGGGCGATAATCTGGAAGCCATGCAGAAGAATGTGCAGCTGGTTCGCCAGCGCAAGGAGAAGCTGAACATCCGCAGCACCATTTCGGGCGAAATCGGCTTGCTCGATGTGGAGTTAGGACAGAGCATCCAAGCTGGACAGAAGATAGGAGTCATCAACGACCTCAGCGATTTCAAGGTGCAGGCGCAGGTGGATGAGCATTATATCGACCGGGTAAAACCGGGGCTCACAGCCACTTTCGACCAGAACGGCAAGCATTATCTCCTGCAGGTTCGCAAGGTTTATCCCGAGGTAAGAGACGGCAGGTTCCGCATCGACTTCATCTTCAAAGGCGTTCGCCCTGGCAATATCCGAACCGGTCAGACTTATTATGTAGATTTGCAGCTCGGTCAGTCGAAGCAGGCAATAATTATCCCTAAAGGCACGTTTTATAGTGTAACGGGCGGTCAATGGATCTTTGTATTAGACAAGAGTGGCAAGAAGGCTTATCGCCGAAAGATCACCATCGGTCGCCAGAATCCTCAGTATTATGAGGTAATTGAGGGCTTGGAGCCGGGCGAGCAGGTCATCGTTAGTGGCTATGAGGCCTATAAGGATAATGATGTATTAGTTTTTAATTAGTAGTGATTAGTGATAAATTGGGCTAACGCCCTTGAAACAGGATATTGATATGAATCATATTATTAACGCATTCAAGAATCTGCCTCGAAGAGGCCAGCACAATTTCGTGAAGATCTTGTGTCTGGCGCTCGGATTAGCAATCAGTTCGGTAATTATTGCCGAGATTTATTTCGAGCAGACTTACGATACGTATTTCCCAGGATGGGAAAGGACGTATCAGATTTCAGAAGTGGGAACGATGCCGGGAGACGATGGCAATAAGTCTTTCAATTTCGCCCAAACCTCAGGAGCTACAGCTCCGGGCATCAAACAGTATGCTCCATTTGTGGAGGCTGCTACACGACTTGTTTTTATTGGAGATTTCCAATGTAATATGGAAGACCAAAATGCAATCTCTTGTAAAATAGCATTGGCGGATAGCTGTTTTTTTGATGTCTTTCCCCAAAAGGTAACGATTGGCAAGGCAAAAGAAGTCCTTTCTCGTCCATTCTATTGCATGATAGACTCAGAGACAGCGGCGAAGATGGGCGGCAATGTCGTGGGTAAGCATTTCACGATGGCAAGTTATCCTGGACATACCTTTACTATCGGAGGTGTATTTGAGAGTTTCCCATGGGGATCCTCTTGGCATTCTCTTCAAGTGTTGGTGTCATTGGGTAGTATCGGGGATATGTTTGGTTATGATGGAAGGCAGCAATGGACTGGAAATGATTGTTATCAGTCTTTTATCCGATTGTCAAAAGGGCATAAGCCAAGTGAACTTCATCCATATATCAACAAGATGAAGCAAGACCACTTCCCGTTGAAAGAATGGAAGAAAGCGGGTATTTCATTAGATTACGACTTTACCGTTCTCAGCGAAATGTACACGCAAAGCCCTTACATCAAGAAGATGGGATGGATCATGGGTATCATCGCTTTTGTATTGCTTTTCACTTCCGTGATGAATTACCTGCTCATCATCGTGGGTAATCTCGTAACGCGTTCTCGTGAGATGGCTGTGCGTAAATGTTATGGAGCGGAACCCAAGAACATCCATGCCATTGTCTTCTCTGAGGCGTTGGTACATGTTGGCTTGTCGATTGTTCTTGCAGCTATTTTAGTATTTCTCAGCAAGGGAACGGTAGAGAATTTCCTTTCAGCCCCAGTTAGTGTCTTGGTGCTCAATCGAGGTTGCTGGATATTGGTAGCAATTTGTCTCTTAGTGCTTTTAGTGGGTGGATGGATGCCTGGTTGGCTTTACTGCAAGATACCTGTAGCGATTGCTTTCAGGGGGTATAGTGAGAACCGTAAGAAATGGAAGCTCATCTTGCTGGGTGTTCAGTTTATCATTTCGGGGCTATTGTTCAGCTTGCTCTTTGTGGTCAATAATCAATATAATATGATGGTAAACTTGAATCCTGGTTACAAGTATGATAAGGTGGCATTCGTTTTTGTAGAAGGACTAGAGAAAGACCAACGAGCGCAATGTCTATCGGAAATTAAGCGAATGCCAGATGTCAATATGGTGGCATCTTGCTATAGTGTTCCTTTGCAAAGTTATAGCTTTAATGGTAATAATCTTTCTTTGCCTGGCGACAAGCGTACTATCCAAATCATTCATGATGCAGGTGGAGTGGATGACAATTACTTCAAGATGATGGACGTTGAGTTTGTAGAAGGATCTTTCTTCACAGAGCGTAATGATAGTTCTCGACAAATTATCATTGACGAGAACTTGGCTAACAAGCTCGTAAAACTTGGACATTGGAAAGATGGAGCCGTAGGTAAGAGGGTTTGGGTATCTTCTCATTGTGATGAGGATGAAACGATGACGATTTGTGGCGTGGTCAAGAATGTGAGGTATGGAACGATTAGCACGTCGAATGCTGATACGAACGCAACTCCTTTTGTCTATTTCTATGGTCGGGCTAATCGGTGTATGCTCGTCAGGTTTAATGACTTGACGGAAAAGAGTCTCTCTGACTTAAAGAACGAGGTGCAGTCGCTGTATCCGAATAATGAAGTGACCGTTTATGATTATGAATCCGAGTTCAAGGCACAGTATGCTTCCCAGCTCAATTTCCGCAACGGAATCCTGGTAGCCGGCATCGTAACGATGA
>ERZ779939.7-NODE-7-length-61113-cov-2.0424_pt1 | contig 61113 bp, 58 predicted proteins | sample MGYA00511091_ERZ779939 | MGnify/ENA primary metagenome ERZ779939 (study PRJEB29588, sample SAMEA2156362) | human gut metagenome | biome: human gut; feature: human-associated habitat; material: faeces | place: Denmark | collected 2008/2010 ... | reverse complement strand
GTGAATGGCTAAATAAACTAACCTTAAATCTGAAAATGCATTGTCATTATTCTTTACTAATTCATTACGTAAATGCCAAATTGTTTTATAATTATTATAAAATTCACTTTCTTCTTTCCATGTTTTGAAAATTATATTTTTCCCTAAATCATTTCCTTTGTCATCTTTAGCCTTATCTTCAGCCCAATAAGTTGAATTTGCTAACCTCAAGAAGAATGTTTTGTCAACTTTAGCCATCTCTTCAGCAAATAATTGATTTAAAAGTAACAATCTATATTTTCTTCTTGCCATTCTTCTACGTTTGGATCTTCTTTCACGTCTTTTTTGACATGTATTTGCTCCATCAAAAAGACGTGCACCCCAAGCTGTTTTACCCTTGAGACGCAAAAAATTGTAGTTCTCGTCCGTTGCAGCCCAGCCGACAGAACTAGTTCCTAAATCAATACCGACATAATATTTGTTTTCCATTATAAAGCACTCCTTAAACCTTGCTTATAGACAAACATATTTTAACATTATTCAACAAATTAAAGCAATAAAAAAATCCCCTTTCGAGGATTGCCTCATAATTGAGTTGGTTAGCTAAAGCTTATTTAGACTCGTAGTGCTGTCTTATTTTTACTACATAATAATCTTAAATCATATTTTTTATTTTGTCAAATATTTTTTAGCATTATAAAAGCGAGTATATTTCAACTCGCTAAATAAAATTTTATTTTTTAGGTAATTAGAAAGAAACTACTAAAAGCATCTTAAACTTTTCTTCACCATAAACAGCGTGAGGAATACCTTTAGGCATAATGACTGTTTCACCTTCGTTAAGAATAAATACTTCTCCGCCAATTGTGAATCTGCCTTTGCCTTCTAAAACTGTAACCATAGCATCGCCACCAGCAGCGTGTGATGAAATTTCTTCACCTTTGTCAAATGAGAATATTGTCATACTAACTAATTCGTTTTGAACTAAGGTTTTACTGACTACTTGGCCTTTTTGATATTCAACTTGATCTTTTAATGTTAAAACTTTTGTTTTTTCAATATTTTTATACATATAATTAATATCTCCTAGATATTAGTATATTAAATTTAATTGCTTTTAAATTAGTTAACGCTCTTATTTTACTTATTTAATAATTCAGAAAAGTCTTTATTACCAACGACTGAGCAATATTTTTCATCATAATAGAACTTTTTAGCTGATTCAATAACTATTTCAACGTTAGAGTTTTCAACTGTTAAAACTGCATTTTTATTTATTTCAGAACTGCCTTCCGGTTTATTTTCATATTCAAATATGATATCTGCTAAATTAAAATTACCTATGTCTTTTGTTTCTCCATTTAGGTTAAAAGTTACTTTTTGAAGTGGATTTATATAATGATTAACTTTATATGTTTGCTCTTCTGTTGGGACTGGGAATTCTATAGATGATTTATATATTTTATTATCTATATGTAATTCGTCTTTTTTAACAAAAGATAATTTCTTTTCTTCAGAATCAAGACTGATAGAAACGCTATATGTATCTCCACCATAATATACATCACTTCCAGCAATTTCTGTGAATTTAGCTTTTTTAGCATATTCTTCGATTTGTTTAAAATAAGCTTCGTCTTTTGAATAGTTTAAATCGTAATCTTGTAGTGGCAATACTTGTCCTGGGCCGTGAGTCACCTTCACTTCTTTAATGCTAGTAGCTATAGGAGCAAAGTCAAAAACCTCATTAAATGTCTTTTGTTCTTTTTTGTCTGACCCACAGCTTACTAACCCAATAACAACACATCCAAGTAATGGAACTAATACTTTTTTCATGTCGATAATACCTCCTTAACACTTATGTTGTTTTACTTTTATGGAAATAAAACAACTACTTGATATTTGTATATTAGTATTTTTCGGCAATTAAAGCAATATATTCGTATTATTCAAATAAAAAAGAAGTAACTCGTGCTAACTAAGAGCACCTTTGAGTCTTACTTCATATTTATTTTATATCTTAGAACTTTAAAAAAACAATAATAAATAAATTATAGTTTTAACAATATATTTAAGTCCTCTTTAATATGGATGGCTTTATCTTTTATTTCATTAGGTATGTCACTTGGATCATTATTTATAGAAATATAAAACGCATTTTTAAATCTATATGTCATTTGCATAAATGGAAACTTAATTATTCCAGGTGTGTTCCAACCAACACCTATTTCTAAAAATAAGATCTTTTTCTCTTTGTTTTCTTTTAAAAACTTTTCATATCTATTTAAAGCCTTATGCCAACCTTCATCTTCAACAAAATAATTATCTTTTCTTAAATTTGTCTCCATTAGACTACCACAAACAGGACACTTTGGAACAAGTTTAGTAGGTATTAAATTATTGTTAGTTTGCTTAATCATTTCTTCAACTATCTCTTTATTATCATATGTCTTATTATGACAAGCTTTAGAACATTGAAATAAGCCATAATCTCCTTGAGTATAAAATAGTCTTTCTTTATCAAATCCAGAAAGCTGAAACTGATGATCGACATTTGTAGTTATAACAAAATAATTTTTATTTTTAATAATATTTAACAAGTGCTTATAAAGCTTTGTTGGACCAACTTTATATCTATTGACATATATCATTTTAGACCAATAAGCCCACTTTTCTTCAGGCGATTTAAAGTTATGAAATCCAGCTGAACACATATCTGTATAACCATACATGTCGTGCATATACTTAAAATACTTTAAAAAAGTAGAGCCGCCATATTCAAATCCAGCCGCACTTGATAAACCAGCACCTGCACCAATAACGATAACTTCAGCATCGTCAATATGCTTCTTTAATACTTCAATTTCTTTTTCCATATTAAAATAATTTCCCTTGTATTTCTTTCCAAGATTCTTGTTTAGCTAGTCTAATTTTATCATCAGGCGATATGTTTCCAATTAAAAATGGTGAGTCCTCATCGTGTTTTTTAAAATTAGATAAAACAAGATTAGAATTTCCATTAGCATAACAATATGAGCATAAGTGAAGGCAAGAATTATAACTTCCAATATCATTTGATAAATAACAAGTACAATAACCTCTTCTTGCTTCCACCTTTTTCGTTGGTTTTAAAGAAAAGCCTATTGCTCTTTCATAATCTTCAAGTCTCATACAACCATTTACATCTATTCCATATGAACTAAGCCATTTTTCTTTTGAACAGAGTCTAAGTTCCATATGATGTTTATTAGCTATTTTTAAAAACTCTTTAGCAATAATAATTTTCAAACTATCATCACAATCAATTATTTCTGGATGATTTCTTTTTAACTTGTCGTATATGTCGACAAAGCCAAAGACAGCTAAAGAAGTATAACCTTCTAATTTACTAGTGATGTATTCAAAAGTATCAATATGTCTTTGCAATGTGTATTTTTCATTAATTATGATTGGAGTATATCTTAAAGCTATAGCGTTTTTACCAACTTTATTTGATAAAAATTTAAAATCTTCTATAACTTGATCTATGGAAGGAACGTTAGGTTCAATGTCTTTATCAAAACCTGTAATCGATATATACCAGAATTGACCAAATGGCTTTAATTCATCTAAATACTTAAACATTGGTCTAGGATTTTTAGTACAAAATCCTATAACATCAACAACATCAGGATTTAATAAGTATTTAGTCACTAAACTTGGATAATATGGATTTCTAACTAAGACATATCCTTCTCTTATTCTATTCATAAACCACTTAGAATAAAAAGCTGGAATATCAGTTCTTTGTCCTGTGTTAATTATCATAAATACTCACTAGTCTTTCTTTATAAATTTCATAATCACTTTGTGAAAACAAATTAAAAATTACTTTTATTTTAGAATTAGTCTTATGTAAGTAATCTCTGACTGTATTAATTGCAATTGTAGAAGCTTTAGCAATAGGATATCCATATACGCCAGTTGAAATCGAACAAAAAACAATAGATTTCAAATCTAATGAATCAGCAAGTTTAAGACATGAATAATAACAATTCGCTAAATCTATTTCATTTTGTTTTGTCACTCTATTTTCAACTTGTGGCCCAACAGTGTGAATTATATATTTTGATGGAAGATTATACGCTTTTGTTATTTTAGCCTTTCCAACCTCTTCATCATTTTTTTGTTTTTCCATTACTTTTAATAAATCTCGTCTAACTTGAAGTCCAGCATACGAATGAATGGCGTTATCTATACACTTATGTAAAGGTATAAAACATCCTAAAAGTTTTTCGTTTGCCGCATTAACTATAGCATCAGCATTTATTAAAGTTATATCACCTTTATATAAAGCTATATTGTCTTTATTAAAGGATAAATTATTTATATCAACTATATTTTTAGTCTTTAATATCTCTTGTAAAACTTTATCTTGATTATCATAAAATTCATCAGACAAATTGTCTGGCATAGTAATATTTTCTAAAGCTCTTAATGCTTCTAAATCAGGTAATTTAAGATCATAAGTTATATTGTTATATCTTTTTAAATATTCAATACACCAATTTAGCTCTTTCATTTAATGCTCCTTAATTTCATTAGGTGCAGCATAAAAGTTAAACTTTAAAGCTTTAACTTCTGTAAGTTTAAAGACGACAAAGTTACCATCACCTGCTTTATAAAGTTGTGAAGGACCTGTCTCGTCTTTTAAAACTGCTTCCTGAGCTTCTATTCTTTCGTCAATAACAGCTTTAGCACTTACTCTTAACCAAGTACCACCATCATACATACCAGATAACTCTAAATATGGATTATTTGACACTTGCTTATAAAATTCTTTTTTCTTACCTGAACAAATATAAATATTACCTTCAAATTCAGCTACACTTGAAAAAGGTCTAACTTTTGGTTTATCGGCATCGATAGTTGCAATATAAAATATTTTAACTTTCTTTAATTCTTCAACAACGTTATTCACTTTTTAACTCCTTTGTTTTTAAATCTTGTCCCCACTTTTTCATAGCTTCAATGACAGGCATTAAAGACAATCCGAGTTCTGTTAATGAATATTCGACTTTAGGTGGAACTACTGGATAGACTTTTCTATTAATAAGTCCATCTTCTTCCATCTCTCTTAGCTGTTGAGTTAGCATTTTTTGTGTTACAGGAGCTAAAGATTTTTTAAGTTCATTAAATCTTTTAGTTCCACCTAATAAGTCTCTTATTATTAATATTTTCCACTTATCAGAAATAAAGTCTAAACAAGTTTGAACTGGACAAGCTGGCAATTTTTCATAATCAATCATAATAAATACTCCTTTAGGTTTCTTTTATAACTATAGTATATATTATGATACCATAAATTTATAATCTATTTAGAAACAACACTAATTCTTTCTTTAATATATTTGCCACTTTCAATGACATCAACTAAAGCTAAAGCATAATCAGCATATGAAATTACACTTTCACCATTAGAATTTAAAATTAAGTTTTCACCACCTAATTTATATTCGCCTGTTCTCTTACCATCAGCCACAAAATTACAAGCTGGTGATATATAAGTCCACTTGAGATCTTTAGAATTTCTTAATTTTTCTAAGCCTTTACCATGAGCGTTAGATAATGGTTTCCAGGAATCCGGAAAATCTTTACCCATATCGACAGTAACTGTTCTTTCTTTGTTAACATATAAACTACCTGCTCCACCGACAACAATTAATCTAGTATTGCTACTTTCTAACAAATCAGCTAAATGATTCATAACGTCTGTAATATTATGAATAGTTTCTGGTGTCCAACCACCAACTGCATCAATGACGACATCGAAACTATTTAAATCTTCTTTAGTTAAATCTAAAGCATCTTTAATTAAAGTTTTTACACCTTCAGTTTCTTCTTTTGCTATACTGACAACATCATAATTTCTTTCTAATAATTCTTTAACTACTAATGATCCAACTCTTCCGTTTGATCCAACAACTGCTACTTTCATTTTCTTTGCTCCTTTTTAATGAATCAACAAGTTTTACTCGAGCACATTTGATTACACTAAAATTATAAGAACAAAGTTTCAATTTAAAAAGTACGCACTAAATAGTGGTATAGTATCTTTTAGGAAACTATGCTTCTCTTTTAAATAAACTTAATATACTTGGCAAATTATAAGCTTTATCTATAAATTTAAATTTACTTATACCTTTAAATGTAAAGTATGAACATGTTGAACAGACTATGCCAACAAAAAGTGCACCAACAACATCACTTGCATAGTGAACCATGAAATATATTCTTGTAAATCCCATAAAAATTGGAATTAATAAATATAGCCACGATATTCTCTTTTTAAAACATATAAATAATGAAAAGCCAAAACCAGTTGCTGCTGTTGTATGACCTGATGGGAAAGAAAATCCTGATTCTAATAAAGAACCAGCTGATTTCCACCAAAAATAAAAGTCGCCATTAGTATCGATATAAGGTCTTAAACGAGCAAAAACGTTTTTTAAAAGCAAATTTGTTAAAAGAAAACCAAACAATAATGCTATTAAAGAAATTGCTCCTGCTTTTCTAGTCTTAAAAAATAACAACATAATAATAGCAGCTATAATAAATACTAATCCTGAGTTACCTAGTGTAGTAACAAATTTCAAAAAGTCAGTAAAAAAGCCGTTGCTATAATTTAAAAAGCTATTAACAGCTTTTCCTATACTATGATCAAAATCATAAATTAAACTTAAATTAATCATGCTTTACTTCTCAACATTTAAAATCTTACTATTAGCTAACAAATCACCATAATGGTTAATTGATAAAACCATTTTATCTTGAGAAACTTTATCAATAACTTCAATGATTTTCTTAGCACTAATAGCATCAATTTTAGCGTTCATTTCATCTAAAAATAGTATTTTACTATCAAATATAATTGCTCTAGCAATATTAAATAAAGATAATTCACCTGTTGAATAATTGCTAGTTTTAAGTGGGATAGAAATATCAGTAATTCTATCTAAGCCAACAAGTTTTAAAGTCTCATATACTTTTTCATCAGAAATATCTTTATTTAATAAAGTAACTTCTTCTTTAATACTACCACCAGAAAAGTAATAATCTTGATAGACAATACCAAAGAACTTACGTTTAACGTCATCAGATAATAAGTAAGTATCAACTCCGTTAATAGTTACTCTACCATTTGTCGGTTTAATAAGACCATAAGCAAGTTTAAATAATGTAGATTTACCACTTCCACTTCCACCTTTAAATACAAGTCCAGGAATTCTTTTTATTGATTCTTTCAAAAATAGCGTAACAAAATAATCTTTTTCAACTAATGAAGGTTCAATACCAAACATTGTACTTGCAGCAATTATTGCTTTCCTAAATCGTTCTTTATCGTTATGTAAATTCATTGAATAACTCCATTTTCTATCATTTTTTTAATAGCACGTGCTGGAAATTGTTTTGACATTTCAAACAATTGTTTTTGTGTAACTTGGTATTTTTTCATATAGTCAACTACTCTTCTTCGTGATGACTCATCAAGTTTATCTTTTTTTTCAAAATCATTAAACAATTGCAAAATTGTATATGCCGCATAATTATCAGTGTTAATCTTGCAACGTGATTTTCTTAAAATGAAATTTCTACCATTTATACTTATCCTTCTACATCGTGTAGTTTCATTATTAGTAACCACTTCGATTACTGCAGCCATTTGTGTTGTAATTGAGAAATTATTTAATAGTTTTATTCCACCAAAAACACCAAAAGTATCACTTGCATTTTTCAAATACTTTTTTTCAATGACAGAATCAACTGTTATAGTAGACAAATCACCCCAAAAGGTTGTATTCGGAATATAGTAAACTCCCTTAGTAAACTGAATTATTTTTTTATTTTCTTTTGCTTTATCTATGTATCTAAAAACTTGTGCGCGAGAATATTCTTTAAATAAATCAAGTATTTCTTCAGTAAAGATAGGTTCGTTAATATTAAAATTTTCTGTTAATTTATCAATAAACATATCTACACCTCCGTTTTATAGTATAATCATTTTATCATAATATGATACTACTTTCTACATTTTTAGTTAAAAATAATCACTCAAATTAAGTCAACTATATTATCACTAAAAAAGATGAAACCAGTTTATGTTGATTTCATCTATTTTATTCTATTCAAATTTGTATTCGTAATGAATAGTTATATTAGGTAATTTTTCATAAAGGTTTAATATATAAATATTATTTGATTTAAATTCAGATTTTGTTCCTTCATAGTATATGTCTGTTAATGAAGTACAGCCTTTAAATACATCTGGTAAATTACAATATTCTATGTTTCTTCCTAAATATACTTCTTTAAGATTAATGCAATAATTAAACGATAATTCATCTAATAGTTTTACATCATCATGCATTCTTACTGATTTAATTGAACTGCAACCATAAAATGCATAGATCCAAATAGCAATGATATCTTCAGGTATTACTAGATCTTCAACTAGTTCATTATTGATATATAATGCATATGATAAAGTTCCATTTGAAAAATCTAAATTATCATTTTTTTCATCGTTGTGATAATCTAACCATTTATCTAATGGTCCTAGATATCTAACTTCTTTGAGCGAAGAACAATCCAAAAAAGCTTTCATTAATACATTTGCGTTTTCACGTATAACTAAAGACTTAATAGAACTACATCCAACAAAGTTATAGTTTATACAACTAACATTATCGGGAATTTCTAAATCAGTTACTAATTCGTTATTGAAATATAGATCTGCCCCATAACAACAAGGGTTAGAATAATATGTTTCAAATTTAATATTTAACCAGTCTTCCAATGTTCCTAAATAATTAACTTTTTTAAAGCTATTACAATCAATAAAAGCATTATAACAAATTTCTTCTATTCCTTTGCTTAATTCAACACTAACTAAATTTTCACACTCTGAAAAGGTTGCATCAGGAATTGATTTAATACTTGATGGGATATTTATAGATTTCAATGATGGACAATCACAAAATGCAAATTTTCCTAAAATCTTTAACCCTTCTTCTATATAAACTTTTTCTAAGTTAGAGCAGCTTCCAAATACACCAGCGCCAAATTCATTAATATTTTTACCTAAAGTTACAAATTTTATTGAACTGCAACCAGCAAAAGCATAATTATTAATTATCGATGCGTGTGAAAGATCTAGATATATCACTAATTCATCGTTAATATATAAATTTGCTTTATTAGAACATGGATTAGATTCTTCATCAGCAAAAGATATATTCAACCAATCTTCTAAACTTCCTAAATACTTAACATCTTTTAAATTATAGCAATTTTCAAAAGCTCGTTTCTTTATTTCTTTAATTTTTTTAGAAATTACAACAGTTTTTAAAGAATCAATTCCGCTAAATGCATACTCACTAATGCTATAAATGTTTTCAGGAATTACTAAATTATCAAGTAATTTATCATCAAAATATACTTCGTTTGATTGATAACAAGGGTTAGAATATATATTATTAAATGATATATTTAACCAATCATTGACATCACCATTAAAATACACCACTTTATCATATGATGTATCATAAAACGCATTATTTCCAATTTCTTTTATATTTTTATTAAGAGTAATTTTCTTTAGAGAGTTGCATTCAGAAAAAGCCTTATTTCCTATTGTTGTTAGGCTATCTGGCAAAACTATTTCTTCTAACTCGTTACAGTATTCAAAGGCAGATGCTCCAATTTCTTTTAAGTCACTTGGTAACGAAACTCTTTTTAAAGAAAAACATCTTTCAAAAGCTGAATCAGCTATTTTTTCAGCTCCATTAATATATATAGTTTCTAATGTCGAATTCATAAATGTATTTGCTTCAATACATGTAACACTTGAAGGAATAGCTATCGTTTTAATTTTCGAACAATAAAAGGCATATTCACCTATACTTCTTAAATTAGATGAAAGATTTATTTCTTCAAAACCTGTAAATGCAAATGCGTACATACCAATTGTTGTAACTTTTTTGGACAATTGAATATAACTTAAATTATTACAATCGTAAAAAGCATAATCTTCAATGTAATAAATATCGTATGGCATTGTGACTTTTGTCAAACTAGTACAATAATAAAAGGCATAATTATTTATTGAAGTCTTTTCTTCTGGAATTTCTATTTCTTCAACTAGCTCATTGTTATAACAAAGCTTGCAAGCTCTAGAACATGGATTAGAATATTCATTTTCAAATTTGATATCTAACCAATCTGAAATAGTTCCAATAAAATTAACAGTATTATCTTCGCTATAATTTCTAGCATTTATAAAGGCATCACTTTTGAATAATTTTACACTACTTGTAAATTCAAAATATTTAATAGAATAGCAATTTTCAAATGCATTATTACTTATTTCTGTTACTCCGTCTTGTAAAACAACACTATTCAAACTAGTACAATTTTCAAAAGTTGCATTGTTAATATAATTAACTTTTTTTGGAATAGTGATATCGTATAAACTCGAACAATTCTTAAAAGCTCTATCCCCTATATATATAATTGAATCTGGAATAATAACTTTTTTAATTTTATCACAATCCATAAAAGCTTCAGAATCAATATAATATACAGGTGATGAGTCATGAGTTTCAGGAATAACAACTACGTTAGCTTCTTTATTTTCTAACCCTTTAACTTCATAAAATTTATTTCCGTTACTATATCGAGATTCAAAAATTAAACTATTCTCATCAGCCACTATAGCTTCTTCGTATTTTACATATCCACAGTCATAGCATTCATATTTAAGACTATATGTGTCTGCATTATTAGGATCAATAGCCACACCACTACTTTTGAATGAATGAAATGTTATATGTTTTCTAGCATCACAATCCTTACATTGATAGAAATGTGATTCTTCATCATAAGATAGTTCATTCTCAAATTCATGTGTTTTAGGCAAAAATATAGTGCTTGGATCATAGCCAAAATTTATTGTAAATCTATCATTTGAGCTGTCATTAAGTGAAAAATATATATTTGATATCCATTTATTATTATCATAAAATTTGACATTGACGTTATAACCGAAAATACCAAATTCTTCATTCATAACAATTAATTCGATCGAGTCGATATGATAAGTGTTTGAACTATTATCATAAGTAAATTGATTACGTTTTCCCTTTAATCCTTTAAAGGCATTTCGTACACTCAAAAACTTTTCTTCAGTTATTTCGACTTTACTATAATAACCTTCATCTTCTTCATAATGATAATATTTGTTATCTTGTTTTTCTAAATACATTTTACTAGAACTATATTCAGATTCAATATCCGCATCTATTGCATTTTCATCAGCACTGAAATCGAAACAGAAAGGGTTGCTATTAAAAACTTTAATTGAGTAAGAATAATTAATAGTATCAAAGTTATCAATTACTTGGTTCCAAGATTCTGAATCTAAACCACTAGCTTCACTATTACCTCCAATATTAATAAAATTACAAGAAGCAAGAGCTAAAGCAAATGGAATAGCTATAAGCATCCATAAATATTTAATATATTTTTTAAACATAAATTTCCATCCTTATATATTAGGTAATTCAAAAGAATCAGTTTCATAAATTATATCGATATTTGTATGTACTGTTCCATTGTCTCCATATTTAAGTTCGTACTGAACATTAGTTACTTTTTTATTTTCATCAAATTTCAATTTAGTATAAACAACACTATAGAATCCAACAAAAGCAAATGCATCCATACATACTGTTGTTGAAACGTAATAGCCAGTTAAGGAATCATAACTAAATTCAATATACTTATTTTTTAAAATTATAAACATATTTCTAACATAAGAATATACTAAATAATCAACTTCACTTTTTTCAAATTCTTCTTTATCATAGTCGTATGCAATTAAGTAATATTTATCATCTTCTTTATAATAATATTGTTGGTTATCATAATTATCTTTAATTCCGACATTGTCTCCAATGCAATTTGCAATAGAACTATAAACATTATCTTCTGATCCTATTAAATAACCACTAGTGATTGATTTAAAATCAATGTTAGAATATGATTCAACTATTTGATTCCATTCATCTTCTTTCATAGGAGCTTCAGGTATTACTACATCTTTATTCCCATATGTAAATTCAACATCATATTTAATTAATGTTGAATTCTCTATAAAGTTTAAATCATAAAAGATCTTAGTTATTTTTTTATCACTATTAAATATTAGCTTAAAAGATACTATTTCAGCATTAAGAGCTTCAAAATTAGGATATGATATCTTTTCAGTTGACGTATAACTATTTTGAGATTCATCAAAAACAAATTTATTATATTGACCTATCAAATAAGTATAAGGATTTCTAATATTATCGTAATCTTCTTTTGATATCTCATATTCATTTGTACCAATTGAGTTTGTTTCAACAGCACTATATTTTTCCTCTGATTTTATATAATTAATACTAGTAATAGAACCATTTGTTTCAACACTAGCATATACTTGATTACCAATACGTGTTGTATTAGATATAGATACAACTGTTTGAGATTCATCAAGTGTGCTTTTTTCTATAGTACTATAGTCAATACTTGAATATGATGAAATAACTTCATTCCATTGTAATTCAGTAAGTTTTTTTGTCTCAATTGTACTGCTTGTTGAACTAGTAATACTACTTGAAATAGTTGAGAAACTACTGGTATTAACACTACTACTTGGACTTGATGAATTAACACTTGATATAGAACTACTTAGTGAATTAGATTCACATGAAACTAATAATAAAGATAATAAAACTAAATTGAATTTTATTAATTTTTTCATTTTAAATTTTCCTTTTAAGGCATATATACTACTGGTTTACCATCAACATATGACCAATAAGTGTGTAATTTATCTGTTGGATTAGTTTCTGAATAATAACAAATAATTGATTCAGAAATATTATTTGGAAATTCTTCATAAGTAAATACTGAACTCCACTCCTCAAGTGAGCCTTCATAATAAATAGCATTTAAATTTTCACAATATACAAAAGCCTGAGAGTCAACATATGTAAGACTATGAGGTAAAATAATTGAATTTAATCTTGTACATTTATAAAAACTTCTATTACCAATTCTTAGTAAACTTGCTGATAAATTAATTTCTGCTAGTCTTGTACATCCATAAAACGCACTATCTTCTATTTCTGTTACATTTGCTGGTATATCTACACATTCTAAACTCTCGCATTTATAAAATGCTCCATTACCGATTTTAGTAACACTAGAAGGAATTTCTACACTTTTTAAATTAGTACATTTATAAAATAATCTAAAACTAATTTCACTTAAGCCTTCAGGAAGTTTAGCATTGATCAAATTAGTATAGTTTGAAAATAACGAATCGTCTAAAACAGTAACAGGAAGATTATTATGAGTATTTGGTATATCTACAGTGTAAACTTTACGAACATCATCTATGTTTATACCTGTAACAGCATAGGATTTATTATCGTTATTTAATTCAAAAATAAGATCTTCTTCAGTAATATTTTTCAATTCTTTAGGCTTAACATATCCACAAATTTCACAAACAAATCTCGTTTCAGTTTCTTTGAATTCATGTTCAGCATAATTTTCATTTTCGTCACATCCATCGCAAGCGTGCCAATGACAATTATCATCATATGACCACTCTTTTGAATAATTGTGCTCATGAACTGGTGGCAAAACAATTTCATCAACATCATAGTTAAAAGTTAAAGTTGAAGGAATAGAATTATCTTCATATGTCAATGTATAAGTAATTGACGAAACTTTATTTTCATCATTAAAGTACATTACTACATTTTTCATTTTTCTTACATAGCCTATACCTTCAATATATGGCATCTCTATTTCATCTGCTGAATAACTATTTGTTTCTTTATCGTATGTAAACAAATTATATTTACCAACATAAAGCAAATTAGAATTTCTATAATCATCGTAGCCTGCTTTATTAAATTCACCCTTTTTCCAAATATTGTCATCGTTATTATAAAGTAAATAATAAGTATCATTAGATTTAACAAAGTAATATATATAACCTGAAAACATGCTATTTTTTATATATAGACTTATAAAATCGTTATAACAAGTAAATGTATATGAAGACTTTTCTGAATCATTTATTTGTTCTTCAGTAAGAGAATAATTTAACGTTGTAAATGAAGTAAATAAATTATCCCATTCTGTTTCAGTTAGTGCTCTATGCTCTACTGAACTAGAACTGCTACTTGAAGAACTGGTATGAGAAGAGCTACTACTAGATATTGTTGATGTAGAACTACTTATAGAAGTAGAGCTAGTGACAGTATTAGTACTAGAAACAGAACTACTAATACTTGTTGAACTTGGGCTAGTAATTGAATTAGATCCACATGAGACTAATAATAAAGATAATAAAATTAAATTTGCTTTTAAAAGTTTTTTCATTATAGTTTTCTCCTATTTTAACTACCACTTTGTTGGTAAATCACTAACGTATTGCATATAAATCAATTTTCTTAAAATGCAAAAAAGGCTATATTAGCCTTATTACGAATTTCTATTTGTATAGATATTATTTGCCCATCTTTGCAGATCACCTTCTAATACATAGAAATCAGATTCTTGAACATTTCTAGATTCAATATTTTGGAGAGCTGTTGTATAGCTTGCTTTCTCTGACATACCTGAGTTTAAAATTGTACAATCAAGTGTAGAATAAATATATTTGATACTACCATTTTTTTCTAATCTATATGTTCCATATATTGTATATTCACCATATCCATCATATTTAACAATGCTTGAAACTATTTCAAAGTTATAGCCCATTTGTCTATATTCTTCCATTTGTCCAACATATTCACTTGAGTTTATAAAATAATACGCTGAATCATATTCAGCAGCTTCATAATTAGCTTGTCTATAAGTTACTTTATTAACATCTAAAGACAAAACTTGACTTAAAGTTTCAATTGGCTCATTAAAACCAATTTTATATATTTTAACAAATTCAGTAGTTACTTTTTCAGAAACATTTGTATACTTTGAAGATGGAGCAACATAAACATTAGTAACTGCATATAAGTATCCATCAGAAATATATAAGCCATTAACGCGAACTATGTTATCTTCTGTAAGCCTTCTTAAAAATATACTTACAGTCGATTCTGATATTACACTTTTATCAAAATCGTATGTAAAGATTTTTACGTTTGAAGGATAGTATGAACTATTTGTTTGTGATAAAGCTTTAATACCGACATAAACAGTAAAATCACTTGGCAAGTAATAATAACTATTAACTGGAGTTGTAAATGTTTCACCACCAATTCTTACTTCATAAGAATCAGCATGTTCAACAGGATTCCACTTAAAGCATCTTGTTTTTTCATTATATGTTAAATTTGTAGGTGTTTTTAAGTCATTAGCTACATGTTCTATTTCATTTGGACTTTTAAATCCACCAAGTTGACAACTAGTTAATAAAACTAAAGATATGCTAGTTATTATAATATTTAATTTATTTTTCATATTTATCTATTTACCTTCTTCTTACCACTTTTATAATCTTTATAATCATATATTTCTTTATTGATTTTTTTCATTAATATTCTTTGTGTACATCCAACAATAAAGTAAATTACAATAAATACACTTGGAATAATTATTGTGAAGCTAATATGACCACTTGAAATAAAATAGAGCATTATATATAAAGCAAATGTTATATACGGTCCAACTATAAACCAAAAAAATAAGGACTGACCAGTTTTATCCTTATCACCATTTTGTTGATCAAATTTATTTTTATTAACATATTCATCCATTGATGAGGTATCAAGATATTTATTAGTAAATTTATATTTATCATTTGCAAATTTAGAAATGTTTTTTCTATTCATAAACGCTTTTACTATAAATTTAATTGCGTAATATATAAATGATATGAAACTTAAACTTGCTATTATAAAAAGAAAGTCAAAAAATACCGCATAATTTAATGTTGTTTTAAATTGTTCAATCATTTCTTTTAAAGCTATTATTGAATAATCAAAACTTGAATAATATATTTGCTCAATTTTATCATCAATTTTAACATTAAAATAAATTGTTGGGACAAACAAAAATAAAACATTTGCAATTAAATAAATTACATTACCAAATATTCTTATATTTAAATATTTAGTTAATTTTGTTTCTAAATTACTTAAAAATTCTTTATCATTGTTAGTATTTTGTAAAGAAGGTGAAGTAGTATCTTTAGCTATAACAATTGGTTTTTCTTCTATCTCTTTTTCAATTTTTACTGGTTGAACTTTTTCGACTTTTTTCTCTTCTTTAAATACTTCAGGTTTAACCTTTTCTTCTAAAACCAGTTCTTCTTTTATAGGTTTTGCTATAGGAGCAGCTACTTGCTTATTAACTGGTTCATTTATAGTTTTTTTAACTTGTTCCTTAGGAGTGCCACATTTTGGGCAAAAACTAAAATCACTTTTATAAGAAAAGCCACATTTTGAACATGTGATTAGCTTATTCTCTTTAGCTATTGGTTTACCACAATGCGGACAAAAATTTAAATCTCCTTCAAACTCTTTATTACAAAACGAACACTTTGACTTCATAATTCTAACCTATTTCTTATTAACAATTTTCTTCAAATTTCTATTCATAAAGAAATCTATAACTAAGCAAACAACAAAGAGTATGAAGAAAAGTATTGGAAATGTAATTAAACCACTAATCTTTTCATAAAAGAATTTACCGTCAAACATATTATTAAAAATAATCATTAAAATCGTTAATAAAAATAATCCCGAGACAGCATTATAAAATAATTTATTCTTATTTAATAATTGATTTGCTCTTTCAGTTTTTCTTATATAAGATTTAACTACATCTTCGTCTTTTTTAGATACTAATTCATAAGTACTTCTCGAAGCCTCTTCAATATCTTGTATTTTTTTTATTTCTTTTACTAAGTAATAAATTGTAAACCCTAAAATGACAATAGAGTATATTGTTATAAATACAGAATAAAATCCTAAAGAATCTGCTCTAAAAAGATTCTTTATATTTAAAATAGCCAATTTAAAGAATGACATATGAACTAAAGAATCATTTGATCCAATTTCAACAAGGAATGGAATAAATATATATAATAAGATAAATAAAGTTATAGATCCAAACATTGCAATACGAACATATACATCTTTTCTTACTTCTTCTTGGAAACTTTTTTGTTGATATAACTCTAAACCTTCTTCATTATTTTCTTCAATTGGAGCACTTTTAAATGCTTCTTTTTTAAAGAAAGGTATATTTAAATTAAATTTCTTTTTTTCAACTACTTTTTCTTCTTTAGGAGCACTACTATTAACTTCGACAATTGGTGTATCGTCAGCTATTGTACTTGTCTTTTCACCACACTTTGGACAAAAACTATAGTCGCTTTCATACGAATAGCCACATTTTGGACACGTTACTGTCTTATTGCCAGTTTCTATTGGCTTTCCACATTTTGGACAAAAGTTTAAGTCGCCTTCAAACTCTTGACCACAATTTGAACACTTTGATTTCATAAAATTCCCCTTTTGTATAAAATTATACTTTGACATAATAAATATACCCCCCCATTTTAATGTCAATATATTTTTTAAACATAATTCGATATGAACTGCTATTATTCAAATATGGTTTTATATTTTGTATTTTATTTTTTACTTTATAAATTTATACAAAAAAGACTCATGCCTTTTTAATCAAGCACAAGTCATATTGTAATTTTCAATAAAGCTATGTTATAGCTATAAAAAGCACTAATATTTATAGAACTATAATACGGAGGATTTATTCCATATACTTTAGTTCCAACATCATAAGTGTTAGTTAATTGAAAACTATTATCTTCATTAATACATTTTTGTTCAATGAATTCGTTTTTTACATAGTTTTTAGAATATTCATTAAACAATACCATTTCATAATGTTTTCTTAATTATTTATTATGCATAAAATAACTTTTCAAGATTATAGCGCGTATGAACATGCAAATATGATAGAAGCTATTATTAGTATTACATTTAGAGATAATAAGATATTACTAGTTATAAAAATTATTTTTTTAGTTTTATAATTTTGAATTCCAAACTTCCAAATCATATACAAAACTATATTAGCAACACATGTAATAATAGTTATTAACGCTATTGGATTTTTATATTTTAAAGTAGCATAAATTATTGACCAATTATAAGTTATAACTTGAGGATAATATTCTCCATCAGGTATTGGATAGCTATATTCAAAGCCATGTAATAGTGGGATAAACGCAACAACGATAAAAGCAAAACATATAGTTATTCCAACTATAAATATAATATTGTTTATAATTCTCTTTTTTCTATTAGATTCAGTTTCAACTTCATCAGTTAAATATGAAACATCAACATTATAAAAACTTGCAATTTTTTCTAATATTTCAGTAGAAGGTATAAGTAATCCACACTCATATTTAGCTATTGTAGATCTAGAAACATATATTTCTTTAGCTAATTGATTTTGAGTTATATTCTTTTTGATTCTAAGTTTTTTTAGTTTTTCGCTAAGTTTCATATTTGCTGCTCCCATACTTAGATTATACATTTTTAAATTTCAAAAACTACAAATCACTTATAAGAACACTGTTCTTTTTTATAAAAGTATTTTTTTTAATTATAAAGAAGGTGTAAAGTTTGCATGTAGAATGTTGTTTTTTACACATTTCAATGATATTCTTTGAATAGAGGTAACATTTCAAATGAAAATTAAATCTAAGTCGTTAGTCGGCGCAGTTATTCTTTGCGTTGCAAGCCTTACCGGCTGCAGTGGGCAAGAAAAACACACTCACAAAGAAGTTACTAGATACAATGATGAGTATCACTGGACTATTTGTGAAATCTGTAACAAATTGATGTCAGAAAAAGTGGCACATACAATTACTACAGAAGTTACTAAAGCACCTAAGTGTGATGAAAAAGGTCAAGAGGTACATAAATGTGATTGTGGATTCAGTCAAATTTACTACATTTCTGCCACTGGTCACAAATACAAAACAGAATACTCTTATAACGAAACATCACACTATCATGAATGTGAAATATGTCACGATAAAACAGATATCGAAGACCATAATTTGCTAGAAGAGATTCTTGAAGAACCAACCGAGAAAAAAGAAGGTAAGAAAAGAGTTTACTGTGATAAATGTTCCTATGAAAAATTTGTTACTTTAAGTACGATTTCTCCAACTGAAAACATCCTTGAAATTCTTCCTGATGAAGTAAATGATCATCCATACTTAGAAATGAATGGCGTATATTTAAACGAACAATATCCTAGAGAATTCACAATTCAAAAAGGTTCCGGCTATATAAAATCAGATAAGCTTGGCGCTATTTCTGAAATTGCCATTCACTTATATGGATATCGTAACAGTGTAACTGTTTACGATAACATTACTGGTGGCAATCAAATTACTGGTACAAAAGAAACTAAGTATCTTGATGGTACACCAGGTAACTTATTTACATATGACTTAAACGGAGCTACATCATTTAGAATTGAAAACACTGCCACTTCTGATGCTAACGCTTTCTCTATCACTATTAAGCATAGCGGAAAAGTTGAAAGTCCTAAATATGAAGAAATCTCTATTTCTAAAGCACTTGAAATTGGCTCAGCATTAACAGGAGTCAGTGAAAAAAGTTATATTGTATCTGGTAAGATTACAGCTATCAATGATGAACTAGTAACCATATCTGATGGAAATAATTCACTTGTTGTTGAAAACAAATATATTAAAAACAATATGAATCCTGACTACACAGTCAAATTAAAAGGAAAAATTGAAAATAGAGACGGACAAATATTATTAACAAATATTTCCTTACAATCATACGATCCAGCTAAATATGGTGTTGAAATTCAAGCCTCTGAACATGGATCAATTCAAGTTGATAAATATTCTGATTTATCTTATGACGATAGAGTTAAAATTACCGTTATTCCAGATGAGGGCTATAAAATTAAAACACTTTATGTTAATGGAATTAAGAAAAACTTCTACAATAACTTAGCTACATTCTTAATTAAGCAAAACACATTAATCACAGCTGAATTTACTAAAGATTATGGTGAAAATACTATTGAATCAGAATATGTATTTTCTTCTTACGATTCTGGTGTCGATAAAAAAGAAAACGAAGAACATACATTAGATGATAATACAAAAATTACAGTCAACAATTCTTTCTTCTCTTCTAACCTTATTATTTATGAAAATGGTTCAGCCTTAATTGAATCAAAAGGAGCTATTAAAGAATTAACAATTAAAACAACTGCAACTATAGGTTCCTTATCAATATATGGAAAAGAAAGTGATACAGTTAATAATCTTATCGCATCAATTTCAAATGATGGAGTTACAGAATATACATACGATATTTCAGATAAAAACTATACAACATTAAACATAGTTTCTACATCTGGTACAGTTTCTCTTGAATCAATTTCTCTTGTCCACGTTAACACTGACACATTAGGCAACTTTGTTATTCATAGTATTGAAATGGTTGGGACTTATGGTGATTCAAACCTTATTACATATGGAAACTATGATATTTTAATTGATGGTGGTACTGAATTAGATTCTGACAATTTAAAGAAAGCTATAGATACATATGTTATTGATGGAGTCTTAGACCTTCTTATTATTACTCATCCAGACTCAGATCACTATGCTGGTATAACTTCTGGCAATCCATTCGTTAATCTCACGGATGTCAAAATGATGGTAACAGGTGATGATGCTAGCAACGATTCAATAGTCGATAACGTTAAGTCAAAATTCCCAAATCTTGAAGACTATAATATTTCAGAACTTGTAAGTGAAGAAAAGAAAACTCATACACTTAGTGTTGACGATAAATTTTCTATCGATTTCTTGTGGCATCCAGGATATAGCGTTAAAAGCAAAAATAACCAATCAGTTGCTACATTATTAAAATATAAGAACACCAAGTTATTCATGGCTGGCGATATGGAAAGAGCAGCATGTAATAACTTCATTCCAACACATCCAAATTTAACAAGCGAAGAAGATTTTGTTATCTTTAAAGCTTTACACCATGCTTCAAATGGTTCTAACGATACAAACTTTATCAATTACATCAAACCAGACTTTGCCTTTGTCACTGCAGGTATGAAACTCTCTGATTCAGACAATACACCTAACTACAAAGCTCACCCATACTTAGATGCCTCTATTAGAATTGGCAACTACACAACACAATATTATTGGAGTGGTGTCTGTGGACAATTAAATATTGTTTGTAATGGTTATACTGCTACTGCTAAAGGTTTAGGAAGATCTAAAGATTACTACGTATATAACAAAAACACTGGTGAATATATTAAAGCCGATAAAGAAAAAGAAAAAACTGTTACATACTTTGAATCTTATTTCTATCAAAACGCTATCGTTAATATGGATAAACCAAATTTAGCCGGCGTAAGCTTATATTGCTAATTATATAAACAAACATTATGCCCAGTGAAGTTACTATTTCACTGGGTTTTAATATGTAAAAAATTCCAAATTATGGCAAATAAAAATCCTTATCTCACTTAAGAAATAAGGATTAACTATTAGAAATGAATAAAATAGAAGAATACACCAGCTGTAACTATCAATACACAAGTTAGAATTAATGATACTTTTTTAGCAGGTGTGTCTACTAGATCAAAATTTATACTTAATATTATAGTCACAATTAACGTAACAGGAATAATAGCATAAATACAAATTACTAATATTAACGTTATCAAAGCCGCAAGTATAAAACCAACTAAGACAGCTAATAAGAATAAAATAATAATTATTAAATCAAGAACAAATGTTACAACAATTATAATAAGCGCCGGAATAGCTCCTAATATTGCAACAAGAATTGAATTACTAGCAGCTTCACCAAAAGTGTTTACAAACCATGTTACTATAAAGAAATATGGAAATTTATTAGGTAGGCTACCTAATCCGTTAAAAGCCCACTCTGTAAAAGCTTTAAGCACATTATCAAACACGTTAGAATATTTAAGTGTAAGCATTAATCCACAAATCAATAATGGTACAATGATTAATAATATATTTTGCCAAGATAAGCCAATATTAAAATTAATGCTCTTTCTCTTTTAACTTTTTCTTTCTTAACTTTTACCTTCCTTATTTTTTCTTTTTTGACTTTTGGTTTCTTTTCTTTCTTTACTTTAACTTTTTTCTCTTTTGGCTCAGCCTTTTTATTTTCTTTAACAACAACTGAAGTTGTTTTTGTATTTCCACTTAATACGTCTAATAAACAATCACGTTCAAGAACTATTTTATCAAATGAACTGTCTCTTCTTTTTTCTAAATCATTATAAATATTTTGTAGTTCAGGAGTATCTTCAATTTTTGATAACTCAATTATTGCAAGACTGTTTTTCATATTCAATGGTAAATCAGAAATAATTTTGTATAATTCAGTTTTGAACTTATTTTTTGCGTTTGTCGTCTTGCGAAAATACACGCCTTCTTCGCCTCTATAATAATTTAATCTTCCCATTATATTAGCTTTTGGAATTGCAGTATCAAAGTTATTTATAATCGATGAAACTTGTTCTTTATAGAAATAGTTATTATAACAAGAACCAATTTTTGAAATTAATTTACTATCTAGTGTAGATTCGCTAATTTGATTTGCACATACAACAAAATAATCTTTTACTTCTTTAGGAAATTCACTACTAAAGCTGCTATCAAATTTATTGTTAAAAAACAATCTATATTTATAAACATATACGTAGTTTTTTAGCCATTTGCTCATAAATAAAACACACGAATACTTAATATATTCAAGACTAGCTACTGCGTATTTAACATAATTTTCTTTATAACCAGAATAATCAATATATTTTTTCAAAAGTATATTTAAAGAATTTGATATATACTTTAATCTTCTTGATAACAAATCGAAAAATACTACTTCATTTAATTCAAGTAATTTACTTTGGTCGTTACATTTATAGTAATCAAGCTTTGCACAACCAAAACGATAAACAAATAAATAAGCTTCTAATTCATTCGAATTAATTGCTCCATTAAAATCTGGAAAATTAATAAAATTAAATACTGATGCATTTTTATATGCATTCATAACCATTAAATTTGATGACAGTTTATCTCTAGCACTTGTTATATAACTATTATCCCATTTGCCCCCAGATATTTTTCTACCATCTTTTGTATAGTGATTAATAATTTCTATAATACCACTTAACATTTCACAACGCATTTTGATATTAAACTCTAATAAAGTCTTATCTTCTTCATTTTTCATAATTTTACCTGCAATTAATAAATTTTAACCCTAATTAAATTTATCGCTTATATACTAACACATAAAATAACATTTATATTTAAAAAGCTCAGCAAATCTATTTAGTTTTACCAAGCTTAATTAAACTAATATTGATTATTCTTAAACTGATTTTTCTTGCTTTACTGGAAGAATTTTCTTTGCGTAATTTGCGCATGTGTTCTTTAAGATTACTGTAAAGATAATAACTAAGATATAAACAACAATACTAAATGCTCCGTATCCTCTACATACCATAAAGCTTAAGACAACATTGGCCATGTTACCGATTAAGCCGACAAATATAAGTGTAAGCATTGAAAGAATTTTTAAGGCTTTAGCAATACCGTTAGTTGCTTTTGTCATTTTACCTTTTTGATTTAATAGAGCTAAGATGCTTAATACAAGAGTAGCTACAACAAGTAAGACAAGAATTACATTAACCCCATAATATAATCCTGCAATATCTTCTGGAGCGTAGTCGTATCTTGGGGCTGCGAGTGTGAAGAAATTAAATAGTAATTTATCCTTTCTTACAACGTTTAAGGATAAACAGAAAGGATCGCACAATAATGCAAAGAAAGTAACAATTGCACTAAAGACAACAGCCTTTACGCTTAATCCTCCAACACTTTTTTCTTTTTTCATATTTAATAGACCTCCTTTTTTTATCATAATACCTTGACTTATAAATATGATATCTAGCCTTAATATTATTATTAAATAAAATACATGTCAATAATTATTAAATATTATTCGAAATTGATTTTTATTTTTTACATTATAAAAACAAATCAATAAAAACAGCTTAAATACTATGTTTATTGTTATTTAAAATTGAAACTGTTTTATCTATTTATTTTTCTAATTTTCTCTTGTATTTCAATAGGAGTTTTATCTTTAGGTAATATTGCAGAATGAAATCTTGATTCACCAACAATAAAATATTTTCTTTTTTCTTTAACAAAGTTTATTTTCATTTCTGTATAAGAATTTCTTATTCCATTAAATTCTCTTTTAATATTTATAAAAATAGTATTTTCATTATGATTAATTGATACTGTTTCTAATTCTTTATGATCTAATATAGTTAGTGGTAAGCCAACACCACCTTGTGCTCTTTTCTTTGTTTTATAAGCAACAAACACTAAAAGTAGCATTAATGCTATTATTACAATCCATATAACAATAAAACATTCCATCGCATTATTACCATTGGACGAAAGACCTAGAACAACCCCAATAGCACCAAATAATAAGTAAATTAATATCAAAGAGAAAATGTACGGAAAGAATAGATATGAAAAGGAATAAGAATAATATTTAAACACTGATTTTATAGTAAATGAAAAAGAACTTATATCATTATTTTTTGTTTCATTTAATAGTTCTTCGTAAGAACACTTATAAATATCTGATAAAGACTTTAAATCACTATCACTTGGATTAGCTCTTCCTTGCTCCCATTTTGCAATTAGTGATCTTGAACAAAACATTAAATCAGCTACATCAGCTTGAGAAAGTTCAACGTTTTCTCTTAACTCTTTCAATTTTTCATTTAGCATATTTTTTCCTTTATAAAATAACAAATATCCTTTGTTATCAAATAAATCATATCATATATATAAATTAAATATTTGATACTTTATGATACTTTAATATTAATCAGCTATATCTAAAACAATTTTTCTCAAATCGACACAAGCTGTACTAACTTTCTTTATATCAGAGACATATATTTTTTTATTATTGTGTAAATAGATAACAATTTGTCCCGTCGTTCTCCAACCAATTCCAAATATGTTATATTTACCTGATGGTCCCATATAAGGAATATACTTAATATCTTTTACATCATTAAAATTAACAACTATCTTTTTATAATTATATATTATTAATTTTCCATCTTTTACTTCAATTGCATTAGTTCTTTTTAAAAAATTTAAAATAGTAAGTATTAAAAATATAATATCAATAACAGCAACGACAATAGCCATAGCAACAAGTAATGAATCTGGATTACTACTCTGACTCATACTATAAAAAAGCCAAGAATCAACAACTAAAAACATTATAAAGATAAATATAAATAAATATCTAATTACTTTTACTCTTTTAAAGGTCATAATTTATTACCTCAATAAAATTATATATCATATATATTCTGTTTTATAGATAAATAAGGCCTTGGAAGTAGCATATAAATATAATTATGTTTACGTTATACCAAAGCTAAAAAAATATTATCAATAATAAAATTATTTTGTTATTTGTTCGATATTATGATCTTTTAATATTTTCTCAAATTCATCTTTATATCTTGTATTAATTAAAACTTTTTTGCCTTTTATAAACAAATTAAATTGATAAAATACAGTTTTTCTATATCTTTTAAATGTATATTTTTCAATATCACATATATTTAGTTCTATTTTTTAAACAAGGTTTTTAAATAAGCTTTTTCATCATTAAACTCTAATCTATATTTAATACCATATAGCCATCCATATAAGCTAAATGTTCCTAATAAAAGCCAAAAAATTATTAATAAAATTAAATCTTTATTACTAAATTCGCTATCTTTCATAAAATAAATAGCAGTTGGCATTATAATAGAAAAAACATAGCAAAATATCATAATGTTTCGAAATGTTTTACTTTCTTCCTTCATTCCATCAATTATTTGTTTATCCATAGTTTTTCTCCTTTTTAATTAATAATATCAATCAATAATATTACACATGCAGCAACACCTGCAGGTACTCTTGCACCAGGGGCTGGAACTGAAGCAATTCAAACGCAAATAAGAGTAGCTCCGGCAATAGTACCCCAACCAACATTTGTAGAAATCTCTTGTGTAATATTTCCTGAAATAGCACCAACTCAGAAAAACATATCTCCTTAAAAAACTTTAGCACAATAAATTATTCTTTTTACTTTCAATACTTTTCTATTTTACTAATTTCTATGAAAATAAAATTCACATCTATCATTTCCACGACCGATTGTGCCTTTACGTTCGAATGCGATATCACACATATTTCCATAAACATAACCATCGCTTAGACAAAATGTACTTGTCAATTTTTTACAGCCTAAAAGCTCACAATATTTCACATATGAGCACTTCAAACATCAACTCTATATTTTTTATTATTGTATTCAATTTCTTTAAATTCAAAGCCAGCTTTTTCATCAAACATAGTATTGAGCATATTGTGAAAAATTTTAAAGAAAAGAGGTCTAATAAAAGGAATTTTGGTTACAAGATGTAGATGTCTTCGATCAGGAGTAACACCTATTCTTACAGATTCATTTATCAAATCTATAGCTTCTTCGCGTGGAATATATTTAATCATTTGCAAATAGATAGCAGCCCTTGGAAATATCATTCGTTAAGTATGTATCTTTTCTTTCTTAGGAAGCTCTTTATATTTAATACATAGTTCATTACAAAGTGTTACTGCATCATTAATTAAAGTATCAGTTTTTTTTCAAATTTTATTTCTTAATTCATTCAATAAATAAGAAAAGCTACCAAGTTTTTTATAATATTTTTTATTTATCATAACTACACGTTGCTCCACACTTGTTAATAATATTTGTTTCTTATAAATTTAGAAAAATATGACCAATTATCTTATAATAGGAAATTTATTTTGTTTACCAATATTCAAATTGAATTGAATTACTTATTTCTATTAAGTAAGCTTAATATTTTAAATTTATCTTTCTAATTAAATATATCATAAAACAAACAAATATCGCATTTTAAACGTAAATTCTGCTATTTATGCAATAAAAAAAGTCTGATAACATTGTACCAGACATATTCTACTATAATGGGTCTGATTACCAATATTGATACAATGCATACCCTGGGCAATGAATTTTTGCATACCCCCTAATTAAAAGGTGCATACCCTTAGAGTTAATTTGCATACCCTATCAACAGCTTTTTTATATTTAACACTTTACATGTGATTGCTGTTGAAGAAAAACTTCATCTCCATCTAGAATTAAGGCATAGCGGATTAAAAAATTAGATAAGAGTAGAAAATATTGACGTTAAAATTTCAAATAAATAAAAAATGAAAGAGTATTAATGTTATTTTTTTTCGTCATCTTAATTCTTAGTGTGTTGTTCTAGTTCTAACATAAACTTATTAAAAACAAACATAAATAATTGATCTTGAATGGCTCTATATTTTTTAAATTTTGTTTCTATATGAAGTTTGGCTATTTCATTAGAAACTTTGCCATCCTCAGTAGTTATTCGGAATTTTCTAATAACTGAGTTCTCATCTAATTCAGAATCTTTAACTATCTTTTTAATGTGTTCATTAATCATAGTATAGAGCGTTAAACACAATCGCTAACATCTAAGTTATATAGTTTGATTACCACAATAGGATGGAAAACTGATTACAGCTTGTTTGAAAGTGGAAAATTCGTTTTAAATCGAAATTCTGTTTTATATCTTGATAGTAAATAAAAACGAGGCTTCAAAATTGGGCCTCGTTTTTAAATGCTTATAATCAATTAGGCAATCATTATTTTAACGGATCTTCTAGTAACTGTAGTAATACAATCACCAATAGTAGATTCATTTTTAGCTTCAACTCTTATAATTACTTGTAATGGATTTGTGCATTTAAGTGATTTTCCATCAATTAATGTTAATTCTATGCCTGAAGTTGTGTAAATAGTAAATTTAAAATTGGCTGCATCACTTATTTCAAAATCATAATAATAAACAAAATTTGATATGGGAGATTTAACCATTTTTACTAAGTAATATTTATATTCCTTAGCATAGAATGTATTATTAGTAGAAGTAAATTTAAGGTCGGTAAATGAAGCTTCAGTTTGTCTATTTAAATTACAGAATTCACATTTACCAGTAGTTAAATATAAATCAGTATGTTCATGTAAATGCGTAATAACACCACTTCCAATAGTTTTACCACCTTCATAGATATTAAATTTAGCACCTGCTACAAGTGGTTTAGGCATATCTAATGTAATCATAATATTTTCTTCAGTAGTTCCAGGCATAAATAATTCAAGATCTTCTGAGAATGTAAACTTACCACTAAATTGTGAGAAAGTATCAGTAAAACTTAATGTTGGATTATATCCATTAGTTAATGGAGTATGTCTACCACCTTCATCTTTTGATAAAAGAGTAACAGTAGCTTTAAATACATCATAATTTTTAACTGTATTTAAAGCCGAAATAATATAACCTCTAGATAATTCAGATCTTTCAACACCAGAGACTTTTAAACTAACTTCATCACCGATAGTAGCGGAGGCTATATTAACATTGTTTTTAGAAATAGCGGTAACAGTAATTTCTTTATAAATATTATTAACGAAAAGTTTATCACCAACTTTTACAGTTCCTTTAGCAATCTTAGTTGTAATAATTGTATTTGATCCAACTTTAAATACATCTTGAATACCACAATAGAATGGAGAAGCATCCAAAACAACTAATTCAAAGCTATCTTTTCCTTCAATAGCCACTTGATAGTTAGCATTATAATTAATTGATCCAGCAAAGCGAATGAATATCTCACTTGTAGGAATACTAGCTCTACCTATAACATTATATTTAGTATTGACGCAGAATGATATGCTATTAGTATCGATTGTACCCGTTGCAATTTCTAAATAACTATCAACAGAATTTTCAACATAATTTATTGTATAAGGACCATCAGCGATATAAATAGTAACTTTTTTAATAGTATATTCGCCATAAGTAGAAGCTTCTAACCATTCATCAGTGCCTTTTAACTTAGCAACATATTCATAAGTTCCGGCATTAATTGGGACATTATTAGTAAATAAATTATCGCCTTTTTTTCTATATTCAACAGTTAAGCCACCGGCATTATTAGTCATAGTGAGATAAGGGTCCACTGGTTGAGGATTTCCATTATAAGTTAATTCAGGAATATTCGCTTTAATTTCTCTATTTTTAGGGGCAAGACTAGTTCCTTCTAGTGTTTTTTCTTCATGATATCCACAAACTTCACAATCTCTTTGAATTACTTTATTAACACCATAATTAGCTTCAACTTTGGTCGTCCATTCACCACTATGATTCGCTTCGTCAATTTTCAATACGTCATGAGTTGGTGCTAATTCATCACAATTAGAAACATGCCAATGACTATTTTCGTCATATAACCATTTAGAAGTGTCATAACTATGAATTGCAGTTTCTTTAATAGTTCTAGTAGTTTTATAATTACAAATAGAACAAATACCTTCTTCTACTTTATCTTTATGAACTCCAGCAGGAGTTTTTTCAGTCCAATTAAAAGTATGATTAGCTACATCTTTCTTTTCACCACATAATGGATCTTTGCATGCATGCCAGTGCTGTGTTTCATCATGATTCCATTCATTAGAATAATCATGAACGTGTGAAGATGATGGTTGACTTGTAACGTGCGAAGACGTTGGTTGACTTGTACTGTTTTTATTATTATTATTACCACAGCTTGTAAAAGTACAAGTTAGTAATAAAGCAAACATTGCGGCTATAATAGATGATTTTTTCTTATACATATTATTTTACACTATTTATTTTTTATTTCCCAATAGTGCTTAACCTCCTTTAAGATTGGGAAATTTTTATTAATCAACAATAGATAAGATATGTTCTAATTTTAAAATTCCAGTTGTACCTGTAATAATCAATTTAGATCTATCACTAGAAAAAGTTGTTGTAGTGCCAATAAATAAACCATAAGTATGAGCTGGATTTCCTGCTTTCATATCTTCTTCAGTATCAAAAAAGACAATTGTATTTTCATTAATCTTATAAAGTACAGTGCATGAATTCATATCTGCTTCACCATTAACTTCTACCCCAAATTCAACAGTGGCTTTTTCTTGTAAATTATCAAATGTGAATTTAATGATAGAGGAATCATTCATCTTTTGGTATTCTTCTTCAGTAAGTCCCATTTCATTTAAAAATTCATTTTTTTCTTTTTCTGTTCCACTCCATGTTATTATAGATGAAGTGTGATTATATGTTCTACCTTTAATGCTTTCAATGCCCCACTTTGCATAGAGAGTAAAAACTCTTGCAGGCATATAAGAAAATTCAAATTGCTTATCATTTAAAGTCTTTCCACCATCATTACTTTCATACCAACCAACAAAAATGTAATTCTCTTTTGTTGGATTATTAGGAGCTTCAATTTTTGCTCCTGCTTCAGCAGTAATGCTTTTTACTTCACTACCACCTTTACTATCAAAAGTAATTGTATAAGTAGTTTGCTCTTTTAATTTATCAATTATTTCAGTTTTTTCTTTTAAACAAGTTGTACAAACATATTTCATTATCCCGGTTTCTGTTTTAGATGGTTCTTTCATAACTTCACCATCATTCCAAATGTGCTTTTCTCTTTTAGATGTATCTTTATGACCTTCAACTTGACAAACATGCCAATGATAATTTTCATCATTTTCCCATTTTGTAGAAAAATTATGATTGTTTTGACTACAGGAGATTAACAAGGGAAGGACTAAAGATAATATAATCTTCTTATGTTTCATTTAAAAATGTTCCTTTCAATATCAAGAATATTCTAACAACTAGATATAAATATAAGTAGTGCCATTTGACACCCCTAATATTATTTTATTTTGTATAATAAATAAGAAAAAGGCGATACCATCGCTGATATCACCTTCAAAGAAGTGACTAAATTTAATTTTTTATATTTCATCTTTTGCTTTATCAAGAATAACAAGTCCAGTTTCTCTTGCTCTTACTGCTAGTTGAGTTCGCGAACGAAAACCAGTTTTAAACAACATATCCGCAACATGGTTTTTAATAACACCTGCAGAAATTTCTAACTTTTCTGCAATCTCAACATTACTATACCCACCAGTAATAAGTCGTAATATTTCAAGTTCTCTTTCGGTGAATTCGCTGCTTAGTGCTAAACCAACTTTAACTGATTGGGTGTTTTTAGGATAGACTATTTCTCCTTGCATTACTTTTTCCATAACTTTGAGAATTGCCTCTTCATTTGTCTCTTTATACCAAAATCCTTCTACGCCAATTTGTTTGGCGCGTTTTATGTAGGAATATTCTGGCATTGAAGTAACAATTATAATTTTTATTTGTGGAAATTTTTTCTTAATAACTTCTGCGGCATTCAATCCACTTTCACCATTTTCAGTCACTACATCCATTAAAATTAAGTCAACAGGCGTGTGAGTACAAATAATATCCGCAACAGAAGCATTTTCAATGGCATTTTGAAGATAGAATAAATTAGAGCTTTCAATATAATGAGAAAAAAGTGTTTTAGGCATTTGTTGATCTTCAACAATCATCACAGAATATTTGCCATCTTTCATTTCACTTACTCTCCTTTAATTTCTATTTTTAGTTCAAACTCAGGTTTACTTGTTATAATCATTTTACCAAATTCTCGTTCTACAAGTGAACGTAAATTTGTTAATCCTCCGCCTTCAACAATTGTTCCAGTTGGTTTTTTACCATCATTTGTAATTTTTATAATCCATTGATTACTACTTTTTTCTACTTCGACTTTCATCTTTTTTCCGTTAGCGTGTCTAACAATATTAGTTAAACATTCATGCATTGCATTAACAAGTATTTTTTCAATAATTGTATCTGATGAAGGGTATTCTCCTTTATATTCAATTTTAACTCCCACCATACTAGCGGCTTCTTTTATAACATCAAGATTATTCTTATTTTCTCTTTTGTCACTATTTTTAAGTGCATCTATTTCAATTTTCCAAAAATCAAATAAATCTTTTCTATCTCCTAAAGACATACAATTAGACAATTTATGTTTTGTAGTTAATAGAATTTTACCCATATCATCATGAATACGAATTTTGGCTTTAAGTACCTCCTTTTCATGAGTAAGCTTGTTAATATTTTCCCCATAAGTAATAAGTCTTTTATTTACTAAGTCTAATGCATTGAGTTTACTTTCCAGCTCTTTTGTTAATTTATAAATTGAAGTAATATTAGAAGCAATAATCTCATAAAAAATTTTATTATCAATATCATGAATATTTCTTTTTAATGAAATTATTACTCCGTTTTTAAGTTCAATAATCGGCTCTTCACAAATTTTTAAAACTTTAGCGTCATTAGTAATATCATTCAACATAACACTTTCCCAAAAAGTTTTACCATTTAATAATGCTTTACCTGTTATTAATAACGAGAGTTCATTCATTTCAATATTGATAAGACTTACTAACCCATTATCATCATAAAATGCAATTCCTGATGGTAAAGTATCTAAACTTTCTTTGATAGAAAATGGTGATAAATTTTCATTTTTCCATTTTGTTGTATAAACTAATAAAAATACTTCCGCTGATAATAAAACTAAAATTAAAATTAGAAAGAACACAAATGGTAATTTAATAATTGTGAATGATGGCTCAAACACTTGTCTATTAACACGATATAAATAACTACCGCGCATAGTTAAAAATATCGTTATAAATGATAAAAGCAATGTAAAAATAGCTAAGAAAATAGTCCAACGCTTTTTGCATATTTTTATAGCCATGATTGTATCAAATATAGATAAAATAAATGCTAAAATAAACAAAATAATCATTATTTGTTGTCCATATAGTGGAGTGTCAATGAATCGCATATTTACACCCCCTCATAAGGAATAACTAAAGAATAATATGTTACTCCATCATTATTTTTTATTACGCAACTAGGAAAACTTTTTACTAATCTTTTATCAAAATCTTGATCATTAGTTAACTTAACGTCACTTTCTATTACAATATGAATGCATTGATTACTTTCAAAAACATGTACTAATATTGCAACTGGTAAATCATAAAATCTAATAACACATTTTTCAAAAAAGTCATAGATGTATCCTACACTTTTAACGCTTATTTCCCCATTAATATTAAAATCTAACGAGCATTCTATACCCATCAAGTATAAATAATCTAATGATTCTCTTATTGATAAAACGAGCTCTTCTCCATCAATATAACTATTTTTAAATTCAAGCATAATAATATTACTTCTTCTTTTAATATAGGCTACTAATACACATGCAAATTGCATCTTTTTTTTATAATCTTCGCTATTATTTATATCAATACTTGATAATAATTCATCTAAATATTTTAATTCATTAGATGTATACTTATCAATTTTGGTGTAGATTTTTATTTGCTCATCAAGTTTGGATTTTTGTTCTTTAATTTCATTTTCTGCTTCAATAAGGTCATTTTCTTCTAAAATGCGTTCATTTGTTTCTTCTAACTTATCATTTATTTTATTGATAGATGATACATCTTCACATCTAAAAACATATCCGCCATGAATTTTTTCCGCTAAAAGGCGAATATTTTCATTTAACATTATTGGTGATTTACTTGCAATTTGAAGTAATTCTTTATTAATTGATATGGCTTCTTTTGATTTATATTTGATGTTAAATGCTTCATCAGTTATGAAAGCAGAATACTTTGAATGATAAAAATATTTCTGATAATTATTATTTGAAGGAATTAGTCCAATTCTAATACTACTTTCAATAGTCATGACACAAGTGAAACATAAAAGTTCAGGAATTTTAAAAGAAGAAATATTAATTATAAAAAATAATGTTGATAATGTAGCGCATATTAGAAATGTAGAAATAGGAATCCATGCTTTCTTTTTGCAGGCTGATACTCGACATTTAAAAATCATATTTATTAAGCTAATTATAGTTATTATAATTTCCCACGCTAAAGCAAGATAAAACACAATTTGGTGGCGATAAGTAAGTTTGCCTCCTTCAAAATTAAGTTTAAATACTAATTGGTGCAGATCATTTGTATAAATAAGTAGCAATAAAATCAAAGCTGGAATATATATTAAATACCAAGTTTTATTAAGAGATTTATCTTTTTCATTTTCAATACTTAATGTAGCAAGTAAAAGCGTAGGTGGTATTATCATTTGTGGAACATAATATGAATACCACATATATCTGTTTAGTGTATCTATACTTTCCGTAAGGTCATATTTTATCATTCTTACAGTTAAAAAAAACAAAATTAAAATAGCGACACTAATAAAAAAAACGCGTAAATCTTTTCTTACCATTCTTTGTATAAGAGAAAATAACCAAATTACAACCAAAGTAATAAGAATTGAATGCGCTAATAAGGCACATAGAACATGAAAAAACTCAGGAAGTTTAGAGTCAATTAATTGAAAAAAGCCCGCAAGTAAAAAGAAGAAGATACATATGGCATAGACTATTATTCTATTTTTGTTCATTGCTGTTTGCACTAGATATTCTCCTTTTGTTTTCACTAAATATTAACATTAGCGCTTATTTTTTTCAATTATCAATACTTAAAAACAATACTACTTTTACTACTAATTGTGCCTATGTTATGTTCTAACTCTTTTTCTACAAATTATACAACTGATCAAGTGATCAAAGTTTACAAAAACCATTAAAAAAGCTTATAGCTAACAAGATGCTTTATTCACTAATGTTGATAAAATTGATGACGGCGCTGTTTATTTTATTAGAAACGCAGCAAATAATATATGCAAATTTTAGTACATTGTTATAATAATCATCTTTTAACACCTTGAATAATGTATTTGATGTAATTGTTATATACAAGTCGGGATTATTACTTGTAGAAATTTGATGGTTATAACCATATATTGGTAAAGTAGGAAAAAAACGAAAAAAGCAAATAAAGTTATAGTCAAAAACAGAATTGAAAAAAATAATTTTCTCTTATTCACTCATAATCATCTCCTCTCTATACTAATAAATAAGATTTTTTAGATCGCACAAAACCAAAATAGCAATCAACAAAATTTGCCACTTGTAACTTAATAATAAATAATTGTACTTCTATAAAAATTCGGACCTTTACAATTTCATATTATCATAATTGATTTTATTTTCAATAACTAAATAGAATAAAAACACCATTCGTGATGGATGGTGCTATAAAATTATTAAGTTAGCAACGCATATTTATCAATCTCGGAAACAGCCATAATCTCATGGTTAATTCCGTCGTCCTTCAAAGCTTGCCTTTGCGCGCCAATACCAGCAAACAACTCAACAACTCTAATTTTGTTTTCCATCATTTTTTCTCTCCTTTACACCATTAGGAGATTGTCTGGTATTTTTGATGGGGTATAACTAAAAAATTCGTAATCGTTCAATCATTGACGTTTCAAATCCATAAATTCTTATATAAAAAGAGCTACAAAAGCCCTATGAATAGTTTTTCAATGTATCAAAGTTCGTGGGTTCGAACCAACGGTAGGAATTGAACCCTCGCAAAAATAAAAAAGTTTGACACATTTTTACTGTATCAAACTAATGCTTTTTTAATGGTGCGGTCGGCGGGACTTGAACCCGCATGACATGGTCATACGCCCCTCAAACGTACGCGTCTACCAGTTTCGCCACGACCGCAGCGACTATGTAATTATATAATTACTATTATTATTTTTCAAGTATTAATTTATAAAACTATCATAAAAATATCGAATTGAGCTATTTTAAATTCAAAATATGAGGAATTATCGTGTTTTTATTGAATTCTATTTAATCTTATACTAATATAGTTTCGAAAGGAAATGCATAAAATGAATTGTTAATATTTTTTCGAGTTTACTCAAATAATTAAAAAAAATAATAATATACTTTTTGTATGCAATAATGAGGTTAAATATGGAAGAATATACAATTCAAGTTAATAATTTAACAAAGGTTTTTACTAAGCAAATACGTCAAAAAGGTTTACTTGGTATGATTAAATCTTTGTTTTCAACGAAAAAAGTTAAGTTAACTGCTGTTAACAATATTTCCTTTTCGATAAAAAAAGGTGAAATGGTCGCCTATATTGGAGCTAATGGCGCTGGCAAATCAACAACGATAAAAATGATGACTGGCATTTTAACTCCAACATCAGGCGAAGTTTTGATCGATGGTTTAAAGCCATATGATTCAAAGAAACGAAAAGAAGTTTTAAAAAAAATCGGTGTTGTCTTTGGACAACGAACACAGCTTTGGTGGGATTTGCCTCTTTTAGAAACTTACTATCTATTAAAAGATATATACGAAATAAGCGATGAAGATTTTAACGAAAGATTTACCTACTTACGAAAAACTCTAGAGTTAGAAAAATTTATTCAAAGCCCCGTAAGAACACTTTCGTTAGGCCAAAGAATGAGAGCCGATTTAGCTGCTTCTCTTATTCATAACCCTGAAATACTTTTCTTAGATGAACCTACCATTGGATTAGATGTTTTAGTTAAAGAACATATAATTAAGGCTATTAAAGAAATAAACGAGAAATATAATACTACTGTAATTTTAACGACTCACGATATGAACGATATAATTAGTTTGTGCAATAGAGTTATTATCATTGATGAAGGTAAAATATTGTTTGATGGTCATATAGACGAAGTTAAAAATAGATTTGGTAATATTAAAAACATTTTTTTATCATCAAACAATTTTGATGCAGACAAACTTTTATCAATATATCCAGAAATATTAATTGATAATGAAAACAATAATATTAAAATCGAATTCGACGCCGATAAAACAAATATAAATGATTTAATGAAAACTATATTTTACTGTGGCGATATCAAGGATATTTCTATTAAGGAGAACGACTTATCTAATGTCGTTAAGCAAATCTATGAAAACAAGGCATTTTAAAAGATTAAGAGTTTATCGTAGTTTTGTTAAAGCAGGAGTAATGGAAACTTTGTCATTTAAGTGGGCAATTTTCGGTTGGCTATTTATCGATTCTCTTTCAATACTATTAACATGCTTTTTGTGGTATGCAATATTTAATCAAACTAACGATGGACTATATCAATTTAATGAATTCAACGAACGTGTTTTAAACGGATTTACCTTACCACAAATGATTTCATATCAATTAACGGCAATGATCGTTTCTAGCTTAGTCTATTCATCCGTTTCATTTTGGTTTGTCACTGATGATATACGCGAAGGTAATATCGCTATGCAGTTAATTAGACCAATTAGTTATAGATTAAGAATTCTATCAGAATCTATCGGATCTTTTATAGTAAATTTCTTTATTCTATTTATTCCAGTTATGACGCTTATTGTCGTTATCAATGGTTCAATATTTGGCTTTGATAAAATATTCTTTAGTTTTAATTGGTATAACATTGTTTTTGGATTACTTTCTGTTTCAATGTCTTTATTAATACTAGATACTATCGATTTTATGTTTGCTCAGTTTTCTTTTTTTACTGGAGCATCATTTGGACTAATGCTATTAAAATCAGCCATCATTCAATTTTTTAGTGGTGCTTTAATTCCTTTCTCTTTCTATCCAAGTTGGGCACAAGTAATATTAAATTTATTACCTTTTGCAAGTACTCTTTCTTCACCTACTTTAATAATAATGGGAAAATATACTTTAATAGGTTCATTGCAAGTTTTAGGATTACAACTATTCTGGTGTATAGTTTTATGTTTGCTTTCGACATTCATTTACTCTAAGTCATGTAAACATGTCATAAGTGTAGGAGGTTAATAGTATGAAAAAATTAAAATACTATACAAAACTATACTTTAGATTCATCGCTATGGCATTAAAAACAAAACTGGCTTATAAGGTTGATTCATTCATAGGCATATTAGCTTTCTTTGTAACTAACGCAGTAAACTTTGCTGTTTTATATTTAACGATAAACGCTATTACTGCTATTGATGGATACACTTTAGAAAACATAGTATTCTTATATGGATTATGTTTGATTCCAAAGGCTATAGATCATATTTTCTCTGACAACTTATGGGCATTAGGTCAAAACATGATTAGATTTGGCAAGTTAGATCAATACATGACTAAGCCTCTATCACCTTTCTTTCAAATAATTTCTGAAAAATTTCAATTAGAAGGCTTAGGTGAATTAATTCTAGGCATTATATTTATTTGCATATTTGCGCCACAGCAAACTGGAGTTAATTGGAACTTTATAAATGTTACTGGTTTAATATTCTCTGAATTTGCATCGTGTTGGTTATTCTTTAATATAAAAACGATTGGTTCATGCACTGCCTTTTGGACTAAAAGAAGCAATCAAATGCTAAGCACTTTATATAATTTTAACGAATTTAGTAGATATCCTATAACGATATTTAAAAATGACATAATAAAAGGAATATTGCTATACGTAATTCCATTTTCACTTTTCAACTTTTGTCCAATTGCATGTTTATTTTCACCAACTGGTAAGATAGATTACATATTCAATATTCCAATGAATATTTGGCAAGTTAATTTAGTTTTAATCGGCTTTTTAGTAATTTTATTCTCACTATCTATAATTTTATGGAAGAGAGGATTAAAAAGATACGAAAGTGCTGGAAGCTAAAACTTGTGGACTTTGGCTAAACCACCTAATGAAGTTTCTTTATATTCAATCGGTAAGGAATTGCCTGTTTCACTCATAGCTTTAACAACTTCATCAAAAGAAATAGCGTTCTTTCTTGCTTTACCTATAAATCTAGCCATAACATAAGCTTCATAAGCTTTCATAGTTCCAACAGCATTTCTTTCAATGCACGGAATCGCTACATAACCATCGACCGGATCACAAGTTAAACCAAGTGAGTGTTCCATAGCTAATTCAGCTGCATATTCAATAGCATCAATATTTTCATTTTCTAGATAAGTTAGTGCAGCAGCAGCCATAGATGTTGCAGTACCAATCTCAGCTTGGCAACCACCAACTGCGCCAGATATTGTTGCGTTGTGCTTAACTATATCACCAACAAGTCCAGCTATCATCAATCCTTCAACAAGTTTTTCTTTACTAAAGTTCTCATATTTATATAAATAATATAATATTGCAGGTAAAACACCAGCGCTGCCACATGTAGGAGCTGTAACAATAGTTCCTCCGGCAGCGTTTTCTTCTGCAACAGCGTATGCATATGCTGATAATTTAAGTAAGAATGAATCTTTGTCACTAGCGCTTTCAGAAGTTTTTATTATGTCGCTTGCAACTCTTTTAACTTTTAGTTTTCCAGCCACGAAGCCTTTAGTTTCAAGTCCACGTTCAATGCAACCAAACATTTCATCTAAAGCTTTTGTTAAATATTCAACTATATCTTCACCTTCGTGTTTTTTAACATATGATAATTTTTCTCTTAGTTCAGCAAAATTACTTATATCATAAACTTCTTTTTCTTCAATAAAAGATTCTCCACCCTTAATAACACTACCACCACCGATAGAAATATAAGTCTCTTCTTTTATTACTTCAAAGCCTTTTTTAGCTATAAATGTCATAGTATTAGGATGAATAGTCTTGGTATTGATATCAAACTTACATTCAGTTTTATAATCAGATAAAGCTTTAATAATGATTGCGTCAGTCATATGACCTTTCCCTGTTAAAGCCAATGAACCATATAATATTACTTCAATATTAATATCTTTATCTTTTGGAATTAAGCCTTTAAAATCTAATGCAGCCTTATATGGCCCCATTGTATGACTAGAAGATGGTCCCGGTCCGATTTTATATATTGTTTTTAATGATGTAAGCATATTAATTCTCCTTAAAGTGCAATAAATCTACTAAAATTGAATCTAATATATATAAATATTTTTCTTTTACTTTACATATATCTTCGTCAATATCTAAATAGTCTTTAACTTTTTCAATTTCATCCTTATAATCTATCAAAAACGAATGATTAAATCTTTGATAAAAATCATTTAAACTAAACCCACTTACTAATCTTAAATTTAGCATCAAGAAATCAAATTCTTGATCAGATAAATCTTCAAAGTTTTTTTCATAAATAAACTCATGATTGATATATTTATTTATATTTAATGTATTTTTATATCTTAACCCATCAACGAAACCTGTAGCACCTAAGCCACATGCATAATAATCATCACTATGCCAATAAGTCAAATTGTGTTTGCTTTCAAAACCACTTTTAGCAAAGTTAGAGATTTCATATCTTTCTATTCCTTTTTCTTTAAGTTTTGAATTTATCGTTTCATAATAATCGTCCAATTCATCTTGTAAAGGTTCTTTAACTTTTTTATTAAAAAGTACTGTTCCTTCTTCAATTTGTAGAGGATAAAACGATAAATGATTAGGATCAAACGATAAAGCAAAATCGATATCTCTTTTTAGTTTTTCAATATCTTGATTAGGTAATCCGTATATAAAATCCATATTGACATTATTTATACCGACAGATTTTATATTATTAATAGCTTTTATAACCATATTAGCATTATGATTACGATTTAAAATTTTTAAAATGCTATCATCGATAGTTTGAACACCTAAGCTCACTCTATTTACACCATTTTGAGCCATTAGAAGAGCTTTTTCATAACTCATCGATTCTGGATTAGCTTCAACACTAAATTCACCTAAACACTTTATATTTTTACGAATATACGAAAAAAGCCGGTTAAATAAATTATCATCTAAAGCAGTAGGCGTTCCACCACCGACATAAACAGTTGAAAAAGTCTTAACCGGTAATTGTGACAATTCAAAAATTAATGCTTCAATATATTTTTCTTCATATCCTGTTTTCTTTAATAGTTTAGGAAAATCACAATATGAACAAATACAATCACAAAAAGGGATATGTATATATAAAGAAGAATATTTATTTTTCATTTTCTTTCTTTGATTCTTCTTCTAATTCATCTTTGTCGACAGTGACAATAACACTATCAACATTTTCTTTAGCTATCTCTTTTTTTGTTTCTTTCTTATCGTTTTTTAAGCCAGGTACTAATTGAGTAATGATAGCAGCTATCAAACCAATACCAACAATTATTCCAATAATAATAGCTATAACCATAAATAATCCTTCTTTCGTTTAATATCTTGGAACAGGAGAATAGACAAACTTGTTCCTAACTTTAGTTTTAGAATAAAAGCCATTTTCAGCTAAGAAATCCATCGATGTTCTCGCTGTTTCATAAGCCACGTTTTCTTCCTTTTTAAACTGTGAAATAGTATAGTGCTTACCAATTGTGCAATGACATGCATAAAAGTGAGCTTGAGTTCTTTTTAAATACGGATAAACCTCTAAAAGATTAGTGACTATACCTTCGACATCTTGTTCCTTAAGTCCAGCTGGAAAAACTGGTAAAGCAACATTCGATTCTCCAATATATGGCGAAGGCTCTTGAGGCTTAACAAACTCAACAGGTCTAGCCATAACTGCGACAGATCTTTCACTTGGTTTTGCTTCTTCTTCAACCGTCGACTTTGCATTTAAGCCTTCATCTTCAGAAAGATCTATTTGTTCGTTTTTAATTTCATCTCTTTCTGTCAAAACAATTTCATCTAAAATATCTTTTAAGTCTTCATCGAGTAAATCTAAGATATAGTTAACATAATATGTTAAGTCCAATGTTTTTTGACATTCGATTGAAATCTTATTTAATTTTTCATCAGTATCAAAAACAATTTTTTCAAAATTTAAATACATGCTAGCTTCATCGAAATCAAAGTGTCCTAAGCATATTTTTGCAAATAGAGCATTAGCCTCCTCATTTAAATAATCAAATGGTTTAACATAGTTTAAATAGTAGTTAGCTACAATTGCTTTAATCACTGGTGACAAATCACTTTCTCTAACAAAGTTACAAAGTTCATCGATCATATCAGCAATTCTTTCAATAGGTGCTGCTTTATAAACATAGTTATTTTGGTAATAATGAGATGTTTCAATTTCTTCTTCACGATACTCTTTTTCTAATGTAAGATTATCAAAAGAAACGCCTTGAATTTGCTTTAAAATAGATTCGAGCAATCGATAATCAATAATATCGGTATAATGCCCACTAGCATAGTACTTTAAAGTTCTTATATAGTTATATATAAGTGAATATTGACTTGGAATTGTAGATAAATCTTCATCCAAAAGATGAGAGACCATCTCTTGAGAAATGTTAGTCTTATAATTGCTATCTAAAACTTCTATAGTTTTAGCATATCTCCTTTTGGCAAATAATTCTTTGCCATAGGCTTTCATGTCGTGTGTTTTAACCAATATACGCGAAAGTCGTCTTTCAACGCTTGCAACTTTAAGTTGTATTGTTTGAGTGACGACAACCATATAAGGAGTACGATCAATGTTATGTAAATCTAAAGTTTTAGTATAAAGTCTACGATAATCAATAATTTGTTTCCAAATATTATCGATCATCGACATGTTATATGCATCTCTGACTTCATCTTTTGTGGCGTATTTTTCTTCGCTCCAACGAATTCCAATGTCTTGTGTAGGCACTTTCTTCACCTCGTATATTCAATATTATAAATAAGTTATAAAATGAATGGAAGCAAAAAACTAAAATATTACTAGTTTATTACTAACAAATTTTGACCTGTTTCGACTTAATCACCGTCATCAACTGATAAAACAGCAATAAACGCTTCTTGTGGAACTTGAACTTTACCAAATTCCTTCATACGTTTCTTGCCTTTCTTTTGCTTTTCTAATAGTTTCTTTTTACGTGAAATATCACCACCATAGCATTTAGCTAAGACGTCTTTACGTACAGCTTTAATATCACTTCTAGCTATGATCTTTCCACCAATAACAGCTTGAACTGGAATTTCAAATTGTTGTCTAGGAATAATATCTTTTAATTTATCAACAATTACTCTTGCTCTTCTATATGCAGATTCTTTAAAGACAACTGTTGTCAAAGCATCAACTACCGAACCGTTAAGCAATATTTCCATTTTAGCCAAATTGCTCTCTTCGTATCCTATTAATTCATAATCAAAAGAAGCGTAGCCAGAGCTAACAGATTTTAATTTATCAAAGAAGCTGAAAATAATTTCTGACAAAGGTAATTTATATGTCAAATTTACTCTTGTATCATCTATATATTCCATATTCTCATATATACCACGTCTATCTTGACATAAGCCCATAACAGCTCCGATATACTCTGTTGGAGTCATAACTTTAGCTCTAACAAATGGTTCACGTGCTGATTTAATTAATTGTGAGTTATTTGGAAAGTTGGTTGGGTTTTGAAGAATAATTTGTCTACCATCTGTTAAATCTAATTCGTAAACAACAGAAGGGGCTGTACAAACTAAATCTAAATCATATTCGTTTTCAAGTCTTTCTTGAATTACATCCATATGTAAAAGTCCTAAGAAACCGCATCTAAAACCTGAGCCTAAAGCTTCTGATGTTTCAGGTTCATAAACAAGTGAAGAGTCGTTTAAAGACAATTTATCTAAAGCTTCCCTTAAAGCCTCATAATCCTTGTTATCTGATGGATATAAGCCACTAAATACCATTGGATTAATTTTTCTATAACCTGGAAGAGGATTTGTAGCTGGATTAGCTGAAGTAGTGATAGTATCACCAATAACAATATCTTTAATATTTTTAATTTGAGCAGCTAAATATCCAACTTCACCTGCTTCAAGAGAATCAACTTTAACTTCTTTTGGAGTTCTAATACCAAGTTCAGTAACTAAATACTTTTTACCTGAACTCATTAGAATAATTTCATCGCCAACTTTAATTCTTCCTTCTTTTACTCTAAGTAAAATAATAACGCCACGATAAGAATCAAATTTTGAATCAAAAATCAAAGCTTGTAACGGCTTTGTGGAATCGCCTGTTGGTGAAGGTAAAAATTCAACAATATGTTCTAAAACACTCTCAATATTTAAACCAGTTTTAGCCGAAACTGGAATACAATCATCCGGATCAATCCCAAGTGTATCTAAAACTTCTTCTTTAGTACGTTCTAAGTCAGCAGACGGCAAATCCATCTTGTTAATAACTGGAAGAATAGTTAAATCGTTATCTATAGCTAAATAAGCGTTAGCTAATGTTTGAGCTTCGACACCTTGAGTTGCATCGACGACAAGAAGAGCTCCTTCACAAGCGGCTAATGAACGAGAGACTTCATACGTAAAATCAACATGTCCTGGAGTATCTATTAAGTTAAACAAATAATCTTCACCATTTTTAGCTCTATAGTTAATGGATACAGCGTTGAGTTTAATTGTAATACCCCTTCTTCTTTCAAGTTCAAGGTCATCTAAAAGTTGTTCTTTTAAATCTCTTACAGCAACTGCTCCTGTCTTTTCTAAAATCCTATCTGCCAAAGTTGACTTACCATGGTCGATATGTGCAACTATAGAAAAGTTTCTAATATGTTTTAAATCGTAATTCATTTCTTTTCCTCCCAAAATTGTGAAGTATATTCTCCTGCTTCACTTGCAGAGTTTACTTCTATAGCATCAGGCCATATATTCTCATATAATTCTTTATATTTAGACGTTCTAAATCTCGAATCAACAAGTACAATAACACCTTTATCTTTTTCAGATCTAATAACTCGTCCAGCGGCTTGTAAAACTCTATTAAACCCTGGATAGACATAAGCGTAATTAAATCCTACATCTGAGTCTTCTAGCCCTTCATGTTTTTTTATCAAATCGTTTTCATAAGAGATTTTCGGCAAGCATACTCCTATTATTATAGCCCCAATAAGCCTATCTGATAAGAGGTCAATTCCTTCTGAGAATATTCCACCCATAATAATAAAGCCTACTGTAGTCTTTTTTGGATTTTCTTTAAAACTGGACAAAAAATTAGAACGTTCATAATTATCCATGTTTCTATTTTGAGTTAGTATATCAATACTAGTCGTATATTCAAATAATGAATAGCATTTTTCCATATATTCATAACTAGGAAAAAATACAAAATAATTACCTACTTTTTGTTTAACAACTTCTACGATTAATTTAGCTATTTCTTTTAGTGATTTTTCCCTATCTTTGTAATAAGTTGATATATTTCCATCAACCATTACAAGTCTATTTTCTAAAGAAAAAGGTGATGGTAAATATAATGTATTTGATTCATCATTTCCGCCTAATAAGTCGATATAAAAATTATGTGGTGATAAAGTTGCTGAGAAAAATAGTGCTGAACTAAACATTGCAGTTTGTCTTCTTATATATCTTCTAGAGTCTAAACACGTTATTTTTATCGATAGTGCTTTTCCTTCAGAAGCTACAAAATAATACGCAAAGTTATCAGTATCCTCTTGCGGTAAATTCAAAAAAGAGTTTACTTTAAAATACACATCTAAAAAAGTATCGTTAACTTCTTTTGGAAAATCTTTTATAACAGTTTTAGCTCTTTCTAAAAATTCAGAAAGCATGTCCTCTAAATCATCTGGTACACACTCTAATTCAACATGATCACTACAGCATTCATAGTCCTTAAAATAATCAATTAGTTTATTTGTTAGGCTCTTTATCTTACGTGAATTAATATTAGGCATTTCTTTCTTTAGCTTTAAAAAGTCGAATATCGAAAGTTCAGCGGAATACATTTCTCTAGTTCTACTAGGTAAATTATGCGCTTCATCAACTAAAAGCAAATATGGTTTTTTAAATCCGTCTTCGAAATATCTTATTAAACTAGCTGTTGGATCAAATACATAGTTATAATCGCCGACAACAATATCAACATACATAGATAAATCTAGTTGAAATTCAAAGGGACAAATATTGTATTCTTTTGCAATAGCTAAAATATCACCTTGAGTAAATATTTCTCTATTTTCTAATTCTTGGAAAATAACTTTGTTAACTTTATCGTAATATCCTACTGCAAAAGGACATTCATCTGGATTACAATGTCTTTTTTTATCATTAATGCACAAAGTATCTTTGCTTGTTAAAAAAACTGAAGTAACCTTCAATCCTTTAGCAATCATATAATATAAAAGCTTAAAGACTGATTCTTTAATTGAGTTTTTACTTGTTAAATAGAATATTTTTTCTTTTCCAGGTTGAACTAGTGATTTAATGTATGGGAAAAGAGCCGACGATGTTTTACCAATACCAGTTGGAGCTTCTACATATCCAACAGAATTACTAGCCACAATATCGCTAGCAAACTTAATCATTTCGTCTTGGCCAGAACGCATCTGTTCATATGGAAAGTCAAAATTTGAAATGGACTCATTTCTATCTTTAATGCGAGCCTCTATTTTTTTAACGTATTCTATGTAAGAACGTAAGACATCAAAAACATATGTTTCTAATTCAGCAAAAGTGTATGCTTTTTCAAAAATTTGATTTTCTTCTTCACTTTTTTGATGAATATAAGTTAAACGCACATAAACTTTATCAAGCGTTTTTTCTAAAGACAACATGTAAGCGTAAAAAATAGCTTGTCCTAAATGCCACTCTTCATTTTCTAAATGGAAGAGTTCAATTTTTTCTACTGTTGTTTTAATTTCATCAATAATCCAAATATCCTCTTGATGGATAACACCATCCGCACGTCCATTCAAATAAAAAACATAGTCGTCAACATCGATATAAGCATTAAGTTGATATTCGGCTATATAATTTGAATTTTGGCCTTTTTGAAATACTGAATGTAATCTTGTACCTTCAGCCATACTAGATTGGTTAAAAACTCTAGTATCAAGACTTCCTTTTCTTAATACTAGGTCAACTACATCATGAACTGAAAGGTTTAATTGTTTTATCATATTAAATTATTTTATCATAAAAGCGTCTATTTAGCACTGATATCAGGCTTTATATTACTAAAAATAAAGCAGTTAACATTTATAAATAAATGTTCCATTTAAATCAGTTCTTATATATTTGATATTTAATGAATTTAGAGTATCTATAACACTAGCTGATGGATGATTGTATTTGTTATTTAAGCCACAACTAATAACAGCAAATTTAGGTCTTATATATTTTAAAAATTCATAACTAGAAGAAGTATTTGAACCATGATGTCCAACCTTTAATACATCTATGTTACTATCAATCGAAGATATTAATTTTCTTTCTATTTCTTTTGGAGCATCGCCCATTATTAAAAAAGATGTATTCTTTATTTTAAAGCTAAATACTGAAGAGTTATAGTTTGTATCTTTTTCTTTGTCTTTATAAACATTTATATCTTTAATAAAATCATCCCCTTCATTATATAAAACACTTTCTATTTTAAAATTATTAACTAATGAATCTAAAGCACCATAATGATCAAAATCCATATGAGTTATATAAACTCTATCAATCTTTTTAATCCGCAATTTTGCAAAATATGGAATAAGACACTCTTTAGCTAAATCAACATAAGTTAAACCACCTGTATCAATTAAATAGTTTTTGTTTTTATATCTTATCAATGTTGCATCACCTTGATCGACATCAATGAAATGAACTTCATACTTTGGAATGTTAATAGGAACTATAGGAATAACTACATATATAATAAAAACTATTAGCACTTTTCTCATCCACTTTAAGTGATATATTTCACAAAGATAAATTATTAAAATCAAAAAAATGTAGTAAAGCACAAAATATAGCAAAGACAATTCACCAACTGGAATTTTAATTATACATCTATCCAATAAATTTAAGATTTTACAAATAATATCTAACACTGGATATAATATCTCACCCAATGGTAAAAAGCTTAAAACAGCTATTCCAAATCCTATTTGCGATATTGGAATAAGTATCAATCTAAATATAAACGCAAATAGATAATAGGCATAATTATTAACTAAATTGAACGGTAAAAAATAAAAATATATCAACAATAATCTAAAATATCCTTTATACCAGCTATTTATTCTTTTTAGGGCTAAAGATGAAAAGTTTAACAAAAACAACAAAGGAAAAACTAAATAAAAACCTGCTTGTAGATAAGCTAGAGGATTTAATATCAATATAATAATTGCAGTTATTGAATCAACATCCAACTTTCTAATTTTATTTTTCTTTATAATTCTTATTATTTGAGCTATCAACAATCTTATAAATGCTATTTTATAATTTGATAAAAACATAAAAGTTATAACTATAATTAATTTAATAGTCATGTTTTCTTTTACTTTCTTATCTTTGAAAATAAAATCTAATAGCTTAATGATACAAATAACATTTAACCCAGATATTCTGAACAAATTTAATATTCCAGCACTTGATAAATAATCAAATTCATCTATTGTCGTGCCAAAAATAAATGAATTTATTAAATTTACATATTTATATTCAACGGATGAAATAACATAATTTTTAAAACTATTTATTCTTATTATATTTTTTATAACAATTTGATAATTTTCACATTTATATTCTTTAGTAACTCCAAATGATTTTAGATATAGTTTAAAGTTAAATTTCTCTTGATAATGAGAAAAAGAAAGATCATTAATCGCTCCATTTGCTCTAATTATATCACCAACTTCTAACCCTTTTATCTTTACATAAAAGGTTCCATAAACGCTTTTAACTATGGAATAATTAGAAGAAGATTTAATGACAATTCCAACTAGCTTCTCTGTTTTAAAAACTAGCTGATTTATAAAAGCTAAAATAAATCCAACAATTATAAAAGTTAAAACTAATTTTAATATTTTAAATTTATATTTAGCTCCAAAAAATAAAATTATGAATGCAAATATTATTGTTAAGTAGCTTCTATTAGCTAATAAAATTCCTGTTAGTAGCGAAATAAAGCAAATAAATATACTCAAGCAACAACTATCTTATCTCTTATTAAAAGATAAGTTTTCTCTCCTATTCCTGAAACGTTCATAACATCTTCTAAGCAATAAAACATTCCGTTGTTATTTCTATAATTAAGTATCGATTCAATTTGAGAATTTGTAAGGCCAATGATTGTTGCAAGTTGTTCTTTAGTTGCTGTATTTATATTCACTTTTTCAATATCTGTAACTACACATGTATCAGGAATTTCAGACTTAGAAGCTATATAGAAGTTAGTTCTATTACCTATTACTAAGGTTGGAGTATAAGAATTCGGATCAGCATTAACAAGAGTTCCACCAGCTTTAATGATCAAATCTCCTAAAGTTGATTCAGGAGTTATTAAATACTCTCCTGGATGCAAGACATTTCCCGTAATAGTAACTTTGATAGTATTTTTAGAACTAATTTCACTTGTGTAAGTATTATTTATATTTCCTGAATTATTATTAGGATCTATTTTACTCATAACGAATAGTCCAACAATAGTGACGACAACTGTAACAATAATTATTTTAAACATATAAAAAGTCCTCCCGCTATATATATGGGGAGGACAATAACTTTTTCTTTAAAATTTTACTTGAAAGAAATAACTTTTACTTGATATGGTTTTGCAGCTTTAACTGTAACTACTTCACCAGCAATGTGACCAAATAATGATTTTGCTAATGGACAACTGTCTGAGATTTTACCTTCAAATGGATTGCTTTCAACTATACCAACAATTGAATATGTACTTTCTTCATTTGTGGATAAATCAAGAATTGTAACTGTTGAACCAACAGAAATAGTTTTAGATAAAGTCTTTTCGATAATTTCACAGTTAGCTAAGTTGTTTTGAATTTCTTTAATTCTAGCGTTGACTTCAGCTTGTTTTTGTCTAGCTGCATCATAGTCAGCGTTTTCTGATAAGTCACCTAATGCTCTTGCAGCAGCTAATGCTTCAAGAACTTCTGGTTGAACGACATGAATTAAATCGTGAAGCTCAGCTTCTAATTGTTGTTTACCTTCAAGAGTAATTTTCATTTTTTCTGCCATAATATTACCTCTTAATCGAATATATTCATTCGGATTGCCTAGTAATTATATCAAAAAGTAAAAACATTATAAAGCGTATTTTATAAAATAGTGCGACAATTTTATAACCATAAATTAAATTATATAATATTAGTTAAAATTAAGCATATTGTGCTTCTTTCTTAATTAATAATAAATCAAAATTAAATGATTCAATGTTAAATGGAGAATATGGAATCAATCCATTTACATATTTATTCATTTGTGATCTATTTTCCTCTTTAATCCAAGAATAAACACGGGAATCATTAGAAATAAAATCTAAGGAATGTGCTTTATCTTTTAAAATATCTATTGGTTCAAGATTATGAGTAGTAAAACAAAGTTGCCTTTTGGAATCATTTTTAAAGAATTCAATTAGTTTTGTAAAAAAACACATCATGTAAATTTGCATCAATTTAATCATATAAAAAAATTCAAAAAATATATACATTTATGTATTTTTTATTCTTAATTTAAAAGATTATTTATATTACAATTATTTGATATTATCGCCTCATGAACAAAAAAGAACATTTTTATTTATTAACGTATATGTTTAATTAAAAGTACATTAATTGATTGTTTTAAACACATTATGAAAATTCTTGTATTTTTTTGTTGGTACAAATGGCTTAATTATTATATAATTAAAAGCTGAAAGAGAGAAAAATAAATATGGACGGAATACTTTTAATTGATAAACCAGCAGGTCTTACTACAAGACAAATAGATAATCATCTTAAGCATGTTTATTCAACCAAAAAAATTGGACACGCTGGAACACTTGATCCATTCGCAACAGGATTAGTTTTAGTTGGCGTTAATCAAGGGACAAAAGCACTTTCTTTTTTTGAATATCTCGATAAGACTTATATAGCCACTTTAAAACTCGGCGAAAGAACAAAGTCAGGAGATAATGAAACTGAAGTTGTTGAAACAGCAGATGTTCCAGAATTAAACGATACATTAATTTCATACAAAATGTTAGGATTACTCGGAGAACAAAAACAAGTTCCACCAATGTATTCAGCAATCAAGATTAATGGAAAACCACTTTATGAATTAGCAAGACAAGATATTGAAGTGGAAAGAGATGCAAGAAATGTAACAATCTTTGGATTGAAGTTAATTTCTTACAATGAAAAAGAAAATACAATTCAATTTGAAGCTCATGTTTCTAAAGGAACATATATTAGAACTTTAGGCGAAGATATAGCAAAAGCTTTAGGCACAGTTGGTCATTTAATCGCTTTAAGAAGAATAAAAATTGGTAAGTTTTCAATTGGTAAAGCTATTAAATATGAAGACATAAATGAAAGTACAAGACTTTACTCTATTCCATCAGCCTGTTACTTTATTCCAAAAGTTCCAGTAAATGAAAAAATTAAATCTAAAGTTCAAAATGGCGTACCAATGAAAGTCAAAACAAAATCAGATATTCTTTTATTTGTCGATCAAGCCAAACCAAATAAAGCAATTTCATTCTATATGCGTTCGGAAGGTGGTTACTTCCGCTGCAAGAGAGGCTTAAATGAGTAGAGTAATAGATTTATACTCAGCAAATTTAAGCGATTCTAACTTAGCTTTATGCTTAGGTTTCTTTGATGGTCTTCACCTCGGTCATCAAAAGGTTATTAATGAAGCTAAGAAGTGTGGTTCAACTGTAGGACTACTTACTTTTGAGTCGCAAATTAAATACAATCTAGGAAGAAATGAAAACGATATGATGCTCACATCGATGAGCGATAGACTTGACCTACTTGATAAGTTTGGAGTCGATTATCTTTTTCCTTTAACTTTCACAGATGAACTTAAAAACACATCATCAGAAGAATTTATTAAATTGATAATTGAAAATACTCACGCAAAATATTTAGTGTGTGGATTTCAAATTTGGTAAAAATGCTAGTGGCGATATTAATACCTTAAAAAACTTTGAAAAAGAATATGGATACAAAACAATTGCTGTTGACTTATTATCTGAAGGCGCAGTTAAAATATCATCTAGCGATATCATCAATTTAATTAAAAACGGTGAGATAACAGAAGCAAATTCCCTACTTGGTTATAACTATACGATTAGCGGCGTTGTTGATTATGGCTTATCTAATGGCCGTAAAATAGGATATAGAACTGCTAATATAAAATTGAGTTTTCCTTATGTCATGCCTAAAAAAGGTGTATATGCAACAGTATTTCAATTTGGAAAGCGAAGATATTTATCGATGACAAATGTTGGTACTCATCCAACGATAGATTCTTTACCAGATCCAATAATTGAAACAAATGTCTTTAATTATAACAGTGAGATGTATGGAAACAACGTTAAAATAGAATTTATTTGTCGCACAAGGGATGAAATAAAATTTAAATCTATTGATGAATTAAGAAATCAACTCGCCAAAGATAAGGATGAAATCATGGCTAAATATAGCCAATACATTCAAAATATCTAAGATCAAAAAAAATGCCTAATAGAAATATAATTCTATTAAGCATTTTTTATTTACTTTGAGTTATTTGAATTATTTATCTTATTGAGAATAGAATCAATTTTAGCGCCTTGATCATATAACTCGTCTTGAACAAAGTGAAGTTCTGGAATTTTATAGATATCCATCTTAGATGAAAGCATAGATCTAATTTGACCTTTTCTAGAATTTAAGAACTTTAATAATGGTTCAATACGTTCTCTATCAAGATGTGTAACATAAACTTTAGCATGTGAATAATCGTTAGTAACTCTAACTTCATTTACACTAGCTAATTGGCAAAGCTCTGATTTTAAATCATAGATAATAATATCTGATAAGTTTCTAGCAATAAGATTTTGAACTCTCTTTTTCTTATCAGCCATTATTTATCTACCTCTTCACCGTAGCTTTCAATGATATCCATTTCGCGCAATTCTTTAAATCCGTCAATGACAATACCACATTCGAAGCCTTCGTTAACTTCTTTGACGTCATCTTTAAATCTCTTAAGAGAATTTATCTTTCCATCGTAAACAACTTGGTTATTTCTAATAACACGAGCTGAGGAATTTGATTTAATTTTACCTGATGTAACATAGCTACCAGCAATAATGCCTACTTTACTAGCCTTAAAGATACTTCTAACTTCAGCTTGACCATAGATAACTTCATGATATGTTGGTTGTAACATACCTTGAGCAGCTTGTTCCATTTCGTTTAAAATGTTATAGATAATCGTGTGAGATCTAATTTCAACTTTTTCTCTCTTAGCTTTTTCTAAAGCTAAAGCGTTTGCTTTGACATTAAAACCATAAATGATAGCACCACTGGCTTCTGCCAAAATAACATCGCCTTCAGTGATTTCACCTGAAGCAGCTCTAATAATATTAATATTGATGGTTGGAACATCAATTTTTAATAATGATGATTTTAAAGCCTCAGCACTACCTTGAGAATCAGCCTTAATTAATACGTTAATGTTCTTTGTTTCACCTTCACCAATCATTTGTGAGATTGTATCAAGTGTCAATGGAGCTTTATCAGCAGCAGCGTTTCTACTAATTTCGTTAGCTCTACGCTTTTCAGCAATTAATTTTGCATCCTTTTCTGTTGGGAAAGCCATAAAGTTATCACCAGCAGTAGGAACTTCTGACAAACCTGTAATAGAAACTGGAGTAGATGGTGGTGCATCTTTAAGTGATTTCTTATATTCGTTTGTCATTTTTCTAACTTTACAATATGAAGAACCGACAACTAAATAGTCTCCAACGTGTAAAGTACCATTTTGGACTAAAAGCGTAGCTTTAGCACCTTCTTTTCTATCGAGTGTAGCTTCGATAACAGAACCACTTGCTGGCCTATTTGGATTTGCTTTAAGTTCTTTAAGTTCAGCAACAAGGAGAATATTTTCAAGCAAGTCATCAATACCAATATTTTTCTTAGCACTGATTTCTTTCATGATAATATCGCCACCCCAATCTTCAGAAATTAATCCGAGTCCTGAAAGTTCTTGTTTAACTTTTTCTGGATTAGCTCCTGGTTTATCAATCTTGTTAATAGCAACAATAATTGGTACGTTTGCAGCTAAAGCGTGGTCGATAGCTTCTTTTGTTTGAGGCATGACACCATCATCAGCAGCAACAACGATAACGACGATATCTGTTACTGATGCACCACGAGCTCTCATAGCTGTAAAAGCTTCGTGTCCTGGGGTATCAAGGAAAGTAATTTTCTTTCCTTTAATTACTTTTTGGTATGCACCAATTTCTTGAGTAATAAAGCCAGCTTCTCCATCAGCGATGTGTGAATCTCTAATTGTATCAATTAAAGTTGTCTTACCATGGTCAACGTGTCCCATGATTGTAACAACTGGTGCTCTTTCAACCAAATCTTTTTCATCGTCTTTAATAACGATCTTTTCAAAATCTTCTTCTGCAATTTTTTCTTCCTTACGTGAATCGAGATCGTTCTCAAGACAGATCTCAGCAATCATGTCATCATTTAACATTGTGTTTAAAGTAACAAGTTTGCCTTTCATAAGTAAAGATTTCATTACATCAGTCGTTCTTACGCCAATTTTACGGCATAAGGAGTCGAGAGTCATTTCTCCATAATAAACGAAAACTCCATCAACAATTTTACCATTGGCTTCGTCTTCCTTTTGGGCAGCTTTGATTTCATTGTTCTTCTTATTTTTGGATTTAGACATTCGCTTCACCTTCCTTTCTTAGCGTCTCTTGTATTTTATTTGCTAGTCCAGGATTTGTAATCCCGATAGCATTAAGAGGTCTGGCACCTATTAATTGTCCTAACTGTTCTTGATTAAAATCAACTTTAATTAGAACTGTTTGACCAATAATTGCGTTGACGTCTCTTTCGAAACGCCAACCACAATCTTTAGAAAGTAATACTAAACATACACGTTTTCTTTCTAATTTATACATTAAGTCTTCACCGAATGTTATAAACCCTCCTCTACGTGCAAGTCCAATTTCACCTTCTAATTTAGTCATTTAAGTACCTTCCTATTTTTTCATAAACTTCATCTGAAATTTTTACTTCCAAAGCTTTTTCTAAAGCTTTAGTTTTTTTAGCCTTTTCTAGTGTAGCCTTATCAGCTTTTAAATATGCACCACGGCCATTAATTTTACCAGTCGGATCAACTTCAACTGTTCCATTTGGAGTCTTGACGATTCTTAATAAAGTAGATTTTTCAGCTTTTACTTTATTAACACAGTCGAATCTTTCAACGATTGATTTCATTAGTAGTTCCAAGAACCCTTTCCTGAATCATCATCTTCATAGTAGTCGTCATCATCATAATCATCGTATTCATCATATGAATCGACATCTTCGTCTTCTTCTTCATCAAGAGCTCTAAGTTCTTCTTCTGTATAAATTGGCATTGTTGGAACAGCTGGTTCAATTTTCTTGGTAGAGACAACTTGTCCTTCTTCACTCTTGTCATTCTTTTTATTGAACTTCTTGCGTGGAGCTTCTTTGCCTTTTTTCTTTTCGTTTTCAATTTGTGCTTCAAGTTCAGCTAATGAAATCTTAGCTTTAGACTTAATAGCAATCTTTGGTTCAACTGGTTGTTCTTTAACTGGTTCAGTTTCAGCAGCAACTGTTTCTTTAACAGATTCATTTTCTTTTGTTTCTGTTTCTGGAGCAACTGTTTCTTCAACTTGTGTTGAAGTTTCATCAACTGGTGTTTCAACTGGAATGAAGTCGACAACTGGTTTATGCTCTTCAACTGGTTCAATAACAATATCATCATCAGATGCTTCAGCAGATGATAGTCTTTTTAAAGCTTCTTCACGTTTGATATCTTCAATTGTTCTATAGCTGATCTTGCTAGACATAGCTTCATCTAATTCTTTAACGTCAATTGATAAACCAACTAAACGTGAAGCAAGTCTAACGTTGACACCTTTTTTACCAATAGCAACTTTAGATTCTTGGTTCTTAACGACAGCTGTTGCTGTATTAGAACCATCATTAGGAAGTCTAATACCTATAACTGAAGCTGGTTTTAATGCTTCAACAATGAATAAAGCTGGATTTTCAATATATTTGATAACATCGATTTTTTCGCCTGATAATTGAGCACAAATGTTACGAATTCTATTACCATCTGGACCAATACAAGCACCTGTTGGATCGACGTTAGGATTATTTGAATAAACAGCAACTTTAGCTCTTGTTCCTGGTTCACGGCTAACTTTCTTAATAATTACAGTGCCGTCGTAAACATCGTGAACTTCTTCTTCAAATAATTTGACTAAGAATTCGTTGTTTGCTCTTGTGATCATAAGTTGTGGATTCTTTGATTTTTCTCCAACACTTTCAAGATAAACTTTAACGTTTTCACCAAGCTTAAATGTTTCACCTGGAATTGAATTTTTAGCACTTAAAACAGCTGTTGTTTTACCAAAGTTTAAAACTGTATAACCTTTTTCAACTTTTTCAACTTCACCGCTGATTAAGTGACCAATTTGTGAATTAAACTTTTCTAACAAAGCTTTTTTGTTTGCTTCGATCATCTTTTGCTTAAATGTGTTTGCAACTTTACGAATAAGAAGGCTAGGATCGCCAAGTGTAGTAATATCAACTTCTGTCTTTAATTGATCGCCTATTTGAATGTTTGGATCAATTTCTCTAGCTTCATCTAATTCGATTTCAACTAAATCGTCTTGTACATCTTCGACGACATTTTTAATATCGAAGAAGTGAATCTTACCACCCTTTAAGTCCAATGTTGCTTCTGCTAATAAGTCATCAGCATTGTTTGGATCAACAAAATCTTTGTATCCTTTTTCAAAGGATTGACGTAATATTTCTAATGTTTCCTCTTGTGAAATAGAACGTTCATCTTCAATTGTTGATAAAGCTTCTACCATAGCTTTAACGTCAAATCCACCATCGAATGGCTTATTGACTTCTTTTTTCTTTCTCATGCTTTAATCCTTGTCCTCCCTATATTTTGACTCTAAGCTGAGTTTTTAAAACATCTTCTTTTTTAATCGTTACTTTCTTTTTACGACCTTTTTCAAAATAGTTCAATAAATAGTCATCGTCGTTTATTTCAGTTAACGTTCCTAAATATTGTTGACCATTTTTTAAATCAAACTCCATGTATTGACCAATAAAGTAATCTTTATCAGAGTCTAATTCGCTAAGATCAACCTCACGTTCAGCACCAGGTGATGAACAATCTAGGACAAATGGAAATTGGAGCTCTTCAATTTCATCAATCATAGGTGAAAACACTTCATTAAACTTTGTAATGTCCAATAGACCTATTCCATCTTTCTTGTCGATAGCAATTCTTAATACTTTATTGCCATCTTCATACAGCCATTTTAAATAGACAAATTTGTAGCCAAGCTCCTCAGCAACTTTCTTTGCCATTTCGCTGATTTTTAAATCGATACCTTCCAAAATTCCTCCTTTAACGAAATAAGAGTGAGCCGAAGCTCACTCTTAAGCGTTTTTAACGATTAAGGTAGACAAATAGACTTTGTCCGATAGATATAATAACATATATCGCTAAATTCAACAAGAAATATATTAATTATCTTTCTTCTCTTTTCTTAAGTATTCTTGCATTAATTCTTCCTCTTCATCATCCTCTGCATCATACTCATCTTCAATTTCTCCGACTAACTCTTCAAGTATATCTTCCATAGTTACTATTCCAACTATTTTCTTACTTGAATTTTGAACTAGAGCGATATGAAGTTTTTCTTTTTGGAACTTTTTAAAAGTAACTGCAATTCTTTGTGTTTCTCTAACAAATAATGGTGTTTTAATTAATGATTCGAGTGAGCAGTTATCCTCAAGGAGCATTTCGTAAAAATCTTTTTGATATAAGAAACCCAAGCATTCATCAGTGTCATCATCAAAATAAGGTACACGTGAATAATTATTTTCTTCAAACATAGCTTTAATAGCTTCTAACGATTCACCTTTTCTAGCAAAGACAACGTTATCAATTGGTGTCATTATCTTTTTAACTACGGTATCATCAAATATAATCATGTTCGTTTTGATTTAATACACCTTCATCTTTAATATCTGAAACGATGATTTTAAACTCTTCTTCAGTTAAAGATGGAGCTTTCTTACCAATCTTAAATATCTTATTTATAACTATTTTTAAAAGATCAAATAATTTACTTAATGGATAGAATAAATTATAAAAAACAAATAGCGGATATACAGTTATCATAGCCATTTTTTCTGGAATTTCTTTAGCAAGGGATTTTGGAGTTATTTCACCAAAAATTAAAACTACAATAGTAAGAACAATTGTCGAAACTGTCGGACCACTTGACGATCCGAAAAGTTGTGTAAACAAAAGCGTACTAATAGTAGCTGCTGCGATGTTAACAATGTTATTTCCAATAAGAAGAGTGGTTAAAACTCTATCGTATTTTTCTGATAGTTTAAGTGCCAATTTAGCTGATTTCTTTGTCTCAGCTAGTTTTTTTAATCTCGCGTGATTTAAGCTTGTAAATGCTGTTTCTGTACCCGAGAAAAAAGCTGAGCAAAAAATTAAAATGAATAAAACAATTAGTAGAGGTACAAATGTCGGCTCAATGTTTTGTACTAATGATATATACGAATTACTAGGATCGTCCATAAAGGGGGATGACCACCTTCCTTTCAATTGTTTATTAGTATAAATAAATTATGCTAATTATGTCAATATTATGAGCTAAAATTATTTGTTTTGAAAAAATCATTATTTGCATTATAAAAATAATAATATTCTTACAAATTAAAAGGCAAGATTATTTTCTCTTGCCTTTTATTTAGTTATTTAGTTGTGTATTTACCAAGATTAACAATTTTATTTCCTGTACTATCAGTTAAAGATAAGATGTTGCACTTGTAGAAACTTTTCTTGTTCCAGTTACAAAGAGCAATTTCTAAAGTAACTTCTTGATCGAAATAAGCTTGTGCCCAATCATATTCTTTACCACTATTTGTATAGCACATGATGGATGTTTCACCTACATAAATTTTAACTGTTGAAGATCTTGTTCCTGCGGTCTTTTTAATTGAAGCTTTAACAACATAAACTTTATCTGTTGCATTTTCTGTTGTAGGAATATCGCTTAAATCAGCTATAGTCTTTGTTGAATCAAATGAAGCTGTTGAATAGTCGTGTTTACCATATAAGTTTGCAACAATTTCACAACTTGTTAAACTAATTGTTCCAACAGTATTTTTTTCAGCATCAGCACCATATTGATCGCGTTTACCTTTAATAATCAATTCGTTACCATATTCGATTTCTGATAAAGCATCTGCAGGAAGAATAACAGGGATTGCTCCAGTATCATCAATTAAATAGAAACCTACTTTATTAACTAATGAAGGACCAGCAACACCTTTAACTGTAACAAATTCATCAACAGTACTTTCAATTGCTTCTTTAACTGTTAAAGCGTTTACATCAACAGGTTTAGTAACATTAATAGTTAATGTTTTACTGAAACTATTTGTTGCGTATTCAACTTTAATTGTAACTTCAGCAGTACCATTATTCTTTGCGTGCATTACATATTTTCCATCTTCTGTTGCAAAGTAGATAGAATCGGTGTTACTTGAAGTATAAGTTACTGTAGCATTTTCAAAATTAAGAATGTCTGATGAAACACTTGTTGGCAATTCTAAGACAGGATCACCTGTATAAGAATCCTTTAATAAATCTTTAACGTTATATTCATAAACAAATTCTGGAATATTAGCTTCATCAAATTTAAAGTTATCATAAGAAACACTAATTGGTACAAAACGCCAGAAGCAACCTGTAGATGTACTCTTAGCATTAATTGCTGTCATATAAACAGTGCAAATCTTTTGATCAAATTCATCTAACCAAGAAAAATCTGAACCACTACATTGTGTGTATGCGTATGATCCTGTAACACCATCTAAATCGTTAATGTAATAGTTAACAAAGCTAGCGCCTTTGTTTTTCTTAATATAAGCTGTTGTTTTGTAAATAATATTTGAAATATCTGTCGTTACTGGTGTATTAACAATCTCTTTAACTGTCCTTTCAGTAATCCAGCTTTTATCAAAATCGCTTGTGCCTTTATCATTACTTAAAATTGTAGCTTCTGATAATTGTGTTGATCCTTTATAACCAAATTTTTCAGCACTATCCATTTCTTTATCTAAAATCCATGAATCTCTATTACCAGCAATTCTAATTTTATTACCGATAGATACATCATTCGCCACTTTACTATCGTAGACATAAATTGATGATGTTGAGTCGATGACATAGAAACCATTTGGATTCATGCCCATTGAATAGGTAATTCTTGCAACAACACCTTCTACAATAACTTTAGAACCTTTAGCAGCATTACGAGCTTCAGCGATTGTCATTGATGTATAATCTTTTTCATCAAATGGTTTGTTCTCATGAATCAAACCAACAATCCAACCACTTTTAACTTCCATTGATCCATTAAAATTTTGAAGTGTTGAATAAAGAACAATTTCATCACCAACTTCTGGTTTAATATCTAATTCGCTAAATCTTTTAACGCCATCAAAATCGTAAGATCCATAGACAACTATCGATCCTGTTCCATCAGAAATTGTCATTTGTCCATAGTTATAATTTGTTATTTCAGTAACTTTACCATAAATGAAATATCTTTCAGTTGTTGCTGTTGTATTTGCTTCAGCAATTTTAAGAGCTTCAGCAACTGTAATACAATTGAAAGCTTCTTTAAGATTACCTTCTCTAACAACACCTGTAATAGTTGTTGAAGAACTTGTTGGAGTATTTGTAGAACTAACTACTGAAGAACTTGTTGGAGTATTTGTAGAACTAACTACTGAAGAACTTGTTGTAGTACTACTAATTGGAGTAGTTGAAGATTGGCCAGTTTTACCACAACCAGTAAGGAGGAGTAAGAATGTTGCGCTTAAG
>ERZ779939.2-NODE-2-length-68845-cov-2.77016_pt1 | contig 68845 bp, 64 predicted proteins | sample MGYA00511091_ERZ779939 | MGnify/ENA primary metagenome ERZ779939 (study PRJEB29588, sample SAMEA2156362) | human gut metagenome | biome: human gut; feature: human-associated habitat; material: faeces | place: Denmark | collected 2008/2010 ... | reverse complement strand
TAGGAAGATTTATAAGTCCAGATAGTGTAGAATATATAGAGCCAAGTAGTATAAGCGGATTAAACTTGTATGTTTATTGTTGTAATGATCCTATAAACATGTATGATCCTAGTGGAAATTTTGCAATATCAATTGGTTTATTGTTAGCTATTGGAGGAATTGTAGGAGCTGCGATTGGAGCGGGAGCTAGCGTAGCAGGACAATATTTAGCAAATGGCTGTAGTTGGGAAAACTTTAGTTGGGGACAACTTGCTCTAGATACAGTTTTAGGTGGGGTTAGTGGAATGTTATCTATGTCTCCTTTAGGATTGGGAGCAATGGTTGCTGCTAATGCTGGTTTAGGATTTGTAGGAGCTGTTGGTGGACATTTAATTAACGGAAGTGACTTTTCAAAAGGTTCAACTTGGTTAGACATTGGATTATCAACTGGATTAGGCGCTTTGGTAGGATTAATTGGAGGAGCAGGAGCTTTAAATGCGGGTTATTTAAATGGTGCAAAACAAACTGCGGGTTTTATTAGAGCTGCTGGATTATATGACGATGTTTTAACAAAAGCTGTAACAGGTTACTATAGAACTCCTGGTATTGCATCAAATGCTTTAAGACTATCGGGCCAAAATTTAGTTAAACAATGGAATAAAATGGTTGTTGGTCAAGCAGGTAAAGCATTAACAAAAGCATTAGCGTTTGGTGGAACTGCATTATTATTTGGAACAGCAGGCAAAGGACTGCTATATGATTGGTATAACAATTATTTCTAGGAGGATAATCTATGTTAGATAACATTTTGATAGTATTGATTTTATTCTCAATAGTTCTGAGTTTTTTTATAGTAAAGGTTTGGAAGAAAAAAAATTTCGTAAAAGAATTATATATTAGTGAAGGAGTATCAATTGCATTTTATGTTATTACAATTGCAATTACGATTGGTTTACTAACTATGTATTGCATATCATCAAAAGGATTACCATATAGTTGGTTGTTCCTAGTGATTGTGTTAATATTTGATTGGATGTTATTATTTGTATTTTGCATTGTTACTACCACTTGTATTTATTTAAAAGATAATACATTGATTAAAAAAAATATTGTTAATTCTAAACAAATTACACTAAATAAAGAAATAAAAATAATTGAAAAATTTGATAAAAGAATTATTAAATCTAGAGAAAAATCAATTTCAATTAGTTCAAGATATCTAACAGGAAACATAAAAAATTTTATGAATAATGTTAAAATAATAATTAATAAATAAATGGACTTTTGACAAAACTTATTCATTTTGTAATTTGGCGAATATGCTTAAATGTGGGTTTGCTTTTCTTTTGGTTCTGTTGAATCTTATGGGGTTGTTGCATTTTTTGCTTTTGCTTAAACCCAATAATATTCAACAGAGCCGATTTTTTATAAAAAACATAAATTTTCTATTACAAAATGATAATTCTGTCAAAATAAAAAGAAATTTGTATTTACAAAATAAATTTTATAATGTAGATTTAAATTATCGAAGAGGACTTATTATGGGTGTTTCTATTACTATAGATTCGAAATATGTAGAACTAAAAAATAGATTAATCGGTCATAAATCTATATCGTTTAAAGAGCAGTATAAAGTTGTATGGAGACTTTATAATGGACTTATATGTAAGATAGATTATATAGCTTTTAAAAAGCTTATTTATGATAATGCTTTAGCTAGTAATAAGGATGAATCAAATCTATTAATGTTAGCTAATAATTATATAGATTTATTAAAAGATAAAATTGATATTAATACTTTTATTAATAAGTATTATGAATGTAAATTAGAAATTAATTATAAAGGAGATATAGTTTCTTTATTAAATAAATTAGTTGAAGAATTAAAAGAAAAAGGTGTTGATTTAATTTATATATTGTTAGTAATAAATAAGGTCTTGCTTGAACAAGATTTATATCCAGCTACTTACTCACATAAAGAAGTGGCTTATATAAAAAGAGGAGGGTATGAAAATATAGGAGAAGTAATATATAAATGTTTATTAGAAAGCAAGTTGTTATCAATAGAATATGTTAATAATTTATATGAAATAAATAAGGACCAAGTAATAAGTGAAATTGAAAGGATATATGAGAATTATGATTGTATATCCAAGATTTATCTTTTTGGTTCTTTTTCTTATGGCTTAGAACTGTTAGAAAGCGATATTGACTTAGCAATATTATTTAAAGATGAAGTTTTATATGATGAGAAAGAAAAAGTAATTAATGAAGTAAAAGAAGATATATTAAAACGACTAAATAGGTATGGGGATGTAATTGAAATAATGAGTGAAGATAAAGATTACTTAAAGCATAAATTAAAAGCGTTTGAGGAGGTAAAGTATGAGTAATATATCATCAATAATTAGAAATAAAGCAATAAATACAAGTCATTTGTCTTTATCTTTAAATATAAATAATCCATATAGATCTTTTTATAATTTACCAATAGTATCGACGTTTGCTAAAAGAGATTTTCCAATAAGTATATTAATACCAAGTTTTGATAATGAAGAAGTCAATTATTTGAATTCTATATCCTTTTTGGCTTATATAAATTTAACAAGCAGTAAGATAGTGTTATCAAGAAGTGGGATGGTAGATTGTACTTTTACAAAAGTATCAGGAAATAATAGTTTATATAGTTGTAAGACAACAGGAGAGACACTAGTAGTTGAAGGTTCAAATATAAAGTATATAGACGATAATAAAGTAAGTTATTATTTCAGTAACAATACAGGAGTATCGTTTATAAATAAGATAGAGTTTAAAGATGGATATAAATTATTTGTTGATATAGATAAGGGAATAGTAACTTTAAGCTCAGCCAAATTAAGTGATAATAACGATTTGATATATAAAGCAGTATTAGATTGTAGTAAAAAAGAAGAATTAAAAGGAAGCGTATATAAAGAACTTAAAGGCGTAAGAACGTTATTAAGTAATATTGAAATAAGTAATAGAAATATAAAGATAGATTGCTTAATAAGTGGTGATACATTAACTACTTATGTTTATAAACTTGGAAGTAAGAATATAGAGTATTATAAAGAAAACAAGCTAAAGGAAGAAATAACAGTTGAAGAAGTAGCAAATACAAATAATATTAAAATAGAGACATATGAAGAAAATATTGGAAGACAAAAATACCTAGTAGAGATAGATGCTTTTAAAGTAGTTTTAAAAGATGAAAGTTATAAAGGGTATGAAAAGAGTGAGACATATGTTGTAAGTCCAGTTAGTACTAGTGTTGAAGACGTTCAAGTTAGATCAATATATGATAGTTATGGAAAAGGGACAGCAATAGTATATAACGAATTAGGACAAATAGTAGAGATAGCTGAAAACATACCATATGTCATAACAAGTAAGGCATTATATAGTTATGACTTTAAAGATATAACAAGTGTAAATCATACAGATGGAGTAGTGTCAGTAGTTGATAATTTATTTAAGTATAATAATTTGGTATGTGATAGTACATGTAAGATACCAGCAAAAGGATATATAAAAAGGACAACAAATTATAAAGTCTATTCAAGACAAGATGTTTTGATGTGCTTATTAGTGAAAGGAGAATCAAAAGTAAAAATATCCTTAAGTTTAAATGAAGTAAAGGTAGAAAGAGTAGTTGAAAGTATCAATGAATATAGCTTAATAAGCATAGGAATAAATAGTAAAAAAGAGACAGGAACAATATCGATTGAAGTAGAAAACGTTGGAACAAATAATATATTTGTAAAAAATGTCCAAGTCTTATTAAATTATAAAACGACAAAGATAGAGTATAGTGAAAAGACAGGACTAATAGTTGGAATGAGTCAAAAAGGAGAAAGTGTTCATCAAGAAGTAGACATATATGGAAGAACCTTATATAGCTATGGAAGTAGTGAATCAGGAATAAACGAATATAAGGCAAATAATAAGTATGAGCTATTAGAAAGAAGTAAAGATAATTTAGATAGAGAAATAAAAAATACATATCAGCACTTACCACAAGAACATAATTTAGATAATGAAGGAAACTATAGAGTAGTAAAGCAAGAATATAAAGTAGAAAATTTTTATAAAGAGAGTAAAGTAAGTTATATAGATGAGACGTGGTTAAAAGAAAGTGAAGAAGATAGTGAAGGAAATAAGATAAACTATAGTTATGATAAAGCTGAACAAGTAGTTGAAGTAGAAGGACAAGGGGAAAAGATAGGTTATAAATATGGAAGAGAAGGCGAAATAGAAGAATATCAATTTAAAGACTATAGTAATTCTTTAAGCTACGATGAATCGATATTGAAAGAGATAAGTACTAAATATAAAGAAACTAAAAAAGATAGTGTTAAATATGAATATGATTCAAAAGGAAGACTAACAAAAGTAATAGGTGAAAATAATATCGAGTATTTAAATATAGAATACTCGACAGAAAAGAACATAGTAACCTCAAGTAAAGTAGGAGAAAATATCACACTATTTAGTTATGATAATTATGAAAGACTAAGTGGAACAAATCAAAAAGATGGCAAGTATAGCTATCAGTATAACTATAAAGATATATATGACTTAGAAAGTATAGAAGATAAAGTAAACGAAATAACATATGAATATATAAAAAATTATAGAGATTTAAAAAGTCGAGAAGTAGTGAAAGATAAGAATGGCAAAGAACTGTCAAGTATATTAATAAGTAAAGACTATTTAAGTGAACAAGGAAATGAAAAGATAGTAGATAGAGATTTAAATAGCCAAACAAGTTTAGTAAGAGGAAATATATATTATAAAGGCGGAGAAAAGACACTATATAAAGAAATGATAGAACAAGGATATAGTGTTTTATCAATAATAGAGAATTACCATGCTCTAATAGGAAAAGAAAAAGCGTTAAGTCCAAAATCAAACATATGTAAAAATGATAGTAAGAAAGACTACATAAAGTTTATAGAGCCAACAAAAGTAAGCTATACGTTAAACTATAAAAAAGGAATAACACTAGTGTTCTTACTAAAAGGAAATAAGATAAATGTCAAAGTAGGGACACAAATAAGTTTAAATACAAATAGCGAGAGTAAACTTGAAGTAATAAAAGGAACAACAATAGTAGAAAAGAGTGAAAATAGTCTAAGTAGTGGAATAAACGTAATAGGATTAACCTTATCCAAAGAAGGAGAAGGATATATAAGCGTAAACGAAGAAGTAATAAGTTTAAGTGGATTAAGTTATAGTAGCATAGGAGTAGTAGAGTTTAATAGTGGAGGAAAGTATGGAAGTATAGCAATAAAAGAAGAGAATATAGAAAAAGCATACTTAGAAGAAATACTTAGACACTATAAAGAACTAAGTAAAGAAAAAATTCAAAACGAATTAGGAAATAAAAGTCCATCAGAAGAACACTCATTAGTATATTTGACAAATAAAAACAAAGAAAAAGAGACAATAATAATAGCACTAGATAATAGCTTTGAAACAAATAATATGAGAAGCCCATATCATTTAAATATAGATGATAGTAACTTTAAGATGTCAAAAAGAGAGCTTTTTAGATATGAAAAAGAGCTAAGAAGAAGTATGTACATAGCAGAAGGAAATAACTTAAGCTATGAACTAAATAGTGTAAATATAGGAACAATAACCTTAAAGATAAAGCCGTACTTAGTAAGATCAAATATCGAAAGAACAATATTTGCAATAGGAAATGATAGAGAAGAAGAAATAGTAGTAAAGCAAATAGGAAATAAGATAAGAATAGATCAAAATAATAGAAGCTATATTGTAGGAAAATCAAATATCGAAACAAATAAAGTAAACGTAATAAGCTTGTCGTATGCCTTATCAATAGTGAGTAGTGGAAGTAGTTATGGAAAGAATCCAGATATGAAGATAAGGGTAAGAGTAAACGATATAGAAGATGAAGTAGTATTTTATGATGTAGAAGAATTTCCAACAAAACTTTATATGTATGTAGGAATAAGAGGAGCAGGATTAAAAGAGCCTTATTATGGTCAAATAAGTGATATAAGAATAAGAAGTAAAGAATCAAGTTTTAACGAATTAAAAGAATATAACCAATACTCGTCACCATATGAGAAACAAATAGTAAAAGATATGATAGAAAGACCAGTGATAGAGTACGTAGTAAATAGGGAATCAAAAGAGATAGTAAGAAAGAAATATAGTTATCAAAAAGAAGGGATAAAAGACACAAATAAAATTGGAAGAGAAGAGATATATGTAAATAATAAAAGCTATATAAATAATGAAATAAGTTATGATGAAAAGCAAAGAGTAATAAAAGAAGGAACAAGAGAGTTTACATATACTCAAGAAGGCTATATTAAGACAGATAGTAAGAATAGCGTAAGTTATGAATATGATAACTTAGGAAATATAGTCAAAAAGAACGAAGGAGGAATAGAGTACACATATAAATATTTAAATAATAATAGATTAAAAAGTGTAGAATCAAATAATAAAAAAATAAATATAAGTTATTATGAAAGTAATCCGTTATATCCAAGCTTAATAGAAAGAAGCGAAGGAGAGAAAAGAGAAGAGATAAAACTAAGCTATGAAGGAAGAAGATTATCAATAGTAGAAATAGGAACAAAAAAATATTTGTATAAGTATGATAGCTTAGGGCAAAGAGTGATAAAAGAAGAAGGAAATAATAAAGAGAGATATCAATATCAAGACGGAAGAATAAAGCAAGTAGAAAAAGAAGGAGAATATAGTTTAATATATTCTTATAGTAGTAATGGAATAATCCAAAGCGTAAGTGAGATAAGTAATAAAGATATAAAAACGTATTTCTATCTAATAGACATAATAGGAAATATAGTAGGACTAGTAGATGAAAACGGAAATATCGTAGTTGAATATGACTATAGTAGCTATGGAAAAGTAGAAGTAAAGAAAGATACAGTAGGAATAAGTAAGAAAGATCATATAAGATATAAAGGATATATTTATGATGAAGAAACAAAGCTGTATTACTTAATAAGTAGGTATTATGATCCAGAAATAGGAAGATTTATAAGTCCAGATAGTGTAGAATATATAGAGCCAAGTAGTATAAGTGGATTAAACTTATATGTTTATTGTTGTAATGATCCTATAAACATGTATGATCCGAGTGGTCACTTTGCTTTGAGCACGTTCTTAATTGGATTAGCTGTTTCTTGGGTAATCTCATCAATTGCTAGTTATTATTTAGGTGAACACTTAGTAAGTGGCGCTTCATCAGTATATGGTGGTATACAAACAATTGCGACAGGTATATCATTATTAGCATACGGACCAGTAGGGTGGGTATTGGGAGGCGCAGCAATAGTTTTAGGTGCTGTTAATATTGCCTTTGGTACTGCGGAACTTCAACAACACTTTACTGGTAACAACTGGATTAATAACATCGGTATTACAGAAAATTTATATACTGGATTGTATATAGGCTCAAGTATAGCATCTGCAGCTGTTAGTATTGGAGGAACATATTATAAAACTACAACACATGGACAAATTGCTTATAATGCTAAATATTGGGATAAAGGAACATTTAAAAATTCAAGAGCATCATTGAAGTATCATTATGCTAAACATGGTAACGGATTAACGCCAACACAATACACACAATCTGCACTGGATTTTTCTGCCTTTAATTCGTCATCATTTAGATATACTTATAACTACAATTATAATAATGCTTCATGGTATTTTAATAATATGTATGGAGTTGGAGGATATTTCACTAGTTCGGGGAAAATTATTACTTTCTGGTTTTAAAGGAGAAATGAATTATGGTAAAAAAATATGAAAAACAAATTTTAGAAGCATATTTAAATCTACCTTCTAGAAAATTATTGAAACATATGTTTGAAATGGAAGAAGATTATCTGGCAGGACATGTTTCAAGATTCCTTCATGGAGAAAGATTTGAAGAAGAATTTACTCCATTTTCAGATTGTGAATTAGAAGTAATTAATCCATTGATTGAATCTAACAAAGATAATGATGATGGAAAGGAATTAATAACAGCGGTTTTATTAACTAAAGCCGTATGTAATATAATGAATAAGTATAAAAAATAAATTAAATAAATGGACGTTTTGACAAGATTTAATTGTTCATTATAATTTTAGTCGACCCCATAAGATTCAACAGAGCCCCCAAAAATAAAGCATGATTATCTTAATAAATGCATTACCTCTATTTGAAGTATATAAATTTTATAATGTAGATTTAAATTATCGAAGAGGACTTATTATGGGTGTTTCTATTACTATAGATTCGAAATATGTAGAACTAAAAAATAGATTAATCGGTCATAAATCTATATCGTTTAAAGAGCAGTATAAAGTTGTATGGAGACTTTATAATGGACTTACATGTAAGATAAATTATATAGCTTTTAAAAAGATTAAATATGGCTATAGTGGTTACGGAAAGGATATATCTATGATGAAGAGTCAAAGCTGTATTGCTTAATAAGTAGGTATTATGATCCTGAGATAGGAAAATTTATAAGTCCAGATAGTGTAGAATATATAGAGCCAAGTAGTATAAGTGGATTAAACTTATATGTTTATTGTTGTAATGATCCTATAAACATGTATGATCCGAGTGGAAATTTTGCTATTTCTGCTACTCTATTTATAAGTTCGATAGTTATTGGATCATTAATTGGCGGGGTAACATCTTTTTATTCATCAATAAAAAAATGGTGATTAATGGTATGAAGTTGCTTTGAAAACGTTGAGTGGTGTTGCTTTAGGAGGAATGTTAGGAGCTTATATGTGAATATGAGCTGCTCTTGCTGCTGGATTATGGGATATTAAATGAAGCTACAAAAATATATTTAAATTCAGTAATAGGAGGTGTATTAAAGATGTCGGTAGATGCTATTTATGCAGCTATTGTGGAGGAAAAATGTGGATTGATAAACGGTTTAAAGTCAATAATAAATCGCTTTTTTTAAAAATAAAAACTGGTATTGATGTATATCGAACAGTATTTATTTTTCTTCTTGGATTGTCATTAATTGGCAGTATTATATGTTTGATATTTAAGAGAGAAAATATTGAAATAATAATACTATTTCTTCTAAGCTTTGTTTTTTTTCTTTTGGCTTTAAATATAGATAAATTAGTTTATATATTAAATTTGCCAACTAATTATTTATTAATATACAAAGATAAATTTATTTATGTAAAAAAGAAAAAACAATTAATATTTGAAATAAAAAATATAAAGTATGAATTTGAAAATTTAGAATCTTTATCGCGATTAGTAATTATTGAAGGTGATAAAATATATTATTTTTGTATAACTAAAAAGCAATTTAAATCAATAAAAAGCTTTTTGCAAAATGAAAATTAAAAAATGATGTTTATGTAAAATTTTACTTCAATTCTTAAGTGTATTTACAAAAAAATATGGTCAAAAAATCTTATTACAAACCGCAATTGGTGCATGCTTATCTGGAGTTGTCAATTTTATAAGAAAGTATGACTGGAGTAAATTTAAATTTAAATCTATCATTACAGTACCAGTATTTCAATTATTTTAATGGAGAATAGAAATTTAATATTAAAGAAAAATTAATAAAGGAATATCCGTTAACAAAGAAAATAGAATATTCTTTTGAATGTTATGAAGTTATTGAAAGACGATATGTTATATTTTATGATAAGAAAATCAATAAAGCTAATATAGAATCTTTATTGGATGTATTTAATGATAATTTTAATGATAATACAAAAGGTATCTTTACCGAAAAGAAAACGTTAATTATTGTTGGATTTACAGATGAATGGTTCGATAAAAAAGATCTATTATTCTTTAATGGTGTGGATACATTTATTGTTTATTATTTAATAAATGAAAAAAATAATGAAATTTACTTTAATGATCAAAGAGTTTTCTTTTTCAGTATCGATTGAAAAAAATAATTAGAAAATTTAATGAAATATTAAAATAACAAAGTAACTTTTATGGGCTAAACTATGGATAATCAATTGTCTTATTACTATTATAGCGGGGCAAGCAGCACCTTGGTTTGGTCAATATGGAGGAGGAATACAATATCTTTTACCTCAATCAGTTCAAGAATTAATCAATTCTGGAATTTTATCTATAGTTTAAAGGAGATTAAAAATGACTTATTCTGAATTAAAAAAATTAGTTAAAGAAAATAGTGATGTTTCTAAAAAAATATATATTTGTAATTTCTTAACTCGAAAAGATGAAAAAATGAAAACAACAAGCATTTCAATAGTTAAAAATATATTTTGTGAGTATGTTGTTACTCTTTGGATAGATTACGAATATAATCAATTTGAAAAAGAGCAAACTTTTGATGATAAGGACTCAGCTGCCAATTATGCTTGGCAATTATATAAAGATTTGAAAAATTAATATAGACTCAATATAAACGCATTACCTCTATTTGAAGTATATAGATTTTATATGTAGATTTAAATTATCGAAGAGGACTTATTATGGGTGTTTCTATTACTGTAATTGTCAATAATTTTGTGTAGTTTTTTATCGGTTGAAAATGTAGGTAATAAAATATAAAATTTTAATTAACAGTAACTAAAAGCCAAGATAATATATTTTTTAATGTAATTATTTAAATAACATAAAGTTAATAATTGCATACACAATTCTTATTAAAATTGTAATTATAAGTAAAGTTAATAAATATTGTTTTAAAGATGAACTCAATCTTCTTAAATTTATTTGTATTTATAAAAAAATAGATTAATTGTATAATAAAATAGTAAGCAGGTATTATAAATGATTAAGAAAATTTTAATAGTAATTGGTATAATTATTGCAGTATTAATAATTGCTGTAGGTGGTTATGTAGGATACGTTTATTTACAATATTATAGAATAAAAGATAATGTAAAAATAAATATTGATAGTCAACTAAGTCAAACAGAAGTAAATGACGTAATTGATTCTGATGGCACATATTCTATTATGACTTATAATTTGGGCTTTGGAGCATATAGTCCTGATTTTGATTTCTTTATGGATGAAGGAACACTAAAAGATGGAACTAAAATAAAAGGAAGTCGTGGAACGGCTATAGATAAAAAACATGTTGAAGATAGTATTAATGGTGCTCTTCAACTATCGAAAGATTTAAATACAACATTTAATTTCTTCCAAGAAGTAGATACTAACTCGACTAGAAGTTATCATATTAATCAATACCAAATGGCAAAGCAATATTTGAATGAAAAACAAAGTAGTTTTGCTGTCAATTTCCATTCAGCATATTTGTTTTATCCTTTTAATGATCCGCATGGTAAAGTTAATTCAGGCATAGCGACTTTTTCAAAATATAAAATAGAAAGTTCAACAAGATATTCTTTCGATGTAAGTAAAGACTTTAGCAAGTTCTTTGACTTAGATCGTTGCTTTTCTGTTTCTTATGTAAACATGAATAATGGAAAGAAGCTAGCACTTATAAACCTACACATGTCAGCTTATGACAAAGGCGGTGTTATTAGAGCTAAACAAATGAAACAATTGGAAGCTTTCTTAAGTAATTTAAAAGAGGAAAATTGCTATGTAATTGCTGGTGGTGACTTTAATCACGATTTAATTACTTATAATCCAGATTATTCATATACAGAAGATTCTTTACCGTTTGCTGATTCAACTATTGAAATTAGACCTGATTGGGTATCATTCTTCTTTAATAAAGATGGAACATCAGAAATGCCAAGCGACTATAAAATAGTTGCTGCAGACAATGCTCCAACTTGTCGTTCAGCTGATATGACTTGGCAAAAAGGAAAGAACTTTGTCACCACTATAGATGGATTTATTGTGTCTGATAATATTGAAGTTATAAAAGTAGAAAATATAAATAATGATTTTGCTTATAGCGATCATCAACCAGTATTAATGCAATTTAAATTTTTATAAATTTGGAGGCTATTATGAGAGAAATATTACTTTTATCTAAAAGATTGATTAAAGCTAAAGAATTTGAAAGAATAGCTTTAACTAATAATATTAATTTTGAAGATTTAAAAGATGGTTATGTTAAATTATATAATTCTCAAGATGATTACATTGATATTTATTTAGATTCTAGAGATGAAAAAGGAAAACCAGAAAGTTTAGAAGATACATTAGAAATCTATAAGTCAATTAAACTCCCGTTTCCAAGACCATATTTGACTTCATTACAAGTTAATTTAGATACTACCAATTTAATAGATATAATTATTAATAATTTAGATTGTACAAAAAATGAAATATATGTCGATTACAATGATGAAGAGGAGCTAATAGGATTATGACAATAGATAGATGCAAGGTTATTTGCCACATGATGACTTCGATTGATGGAAAAATCGACGGCGATTATATGGAAGCAGAAAATAGTGAATATACTGGAATTATTAAAGGAAAAATTCAAAGCAATTTATCCTATACAATATCCTTTGCCTAAAAAAGACAAAGTAAATTTAAAAGATATACATAAATATAGGTTAGCTATTCCAAGAGCATATGTGTCAAATTTAAAAGAACAAGCAGTAAATCAAGATTTAGAAATTAATATAGATGCAGTGACATCTACTACTCGTGGTGCTATAGAAATAGCTAGGCTTAAAAATATTCTTGCAATCGTTCCATTACTAGTAGATGAACACTTATTAAATGGTGATAGGGTTAAAGAATTATCCTTAAAAAACTTTAATGAATTTTCACGTAAAATTATTTGGTTAAAAGAAAACACTTTATCAAAATGTGCAAAGTTATTCTTAAATTCAATTGATGAAATAGATAATAACGATAATTGATAAGTTTTTTAGTACATATTAATGTTTAATTGTTACAAATTAGGGCTGATTGTCAATTAAATGATTGATACATTTTAACTAAATGTGTTATTATTAGCAAGGTTGGAGGTTGCTAATAATGCGACACTTTTTGATGGTGCTCATATCACTAATAAGAAATAAATATAATAATATAAAAATATTAAAGCCTCTAAAACTTGAAAATATTTTGTTTTAACATAATAATATATATATATGAAAGAATATTTAAGCGTTAACGGAAAAGATTATAAAGTTATCAAGCTATTAGGTCACGGCAAGGGTGGCTATTCTTATCTTGTCGAAAATATTGATGGAATCAAATTTGTTTTAAAGCAAATTCATCACGAACCTTGTGATTACTATACATTTGGAAACAAGATAGAATCCGAATTTAAAGATTACAATACTTTGTTATCTATTGGAATATCTTTGCCTAAAATGATCGATATAGATTTTGAAAATGAAAGAATCATAAAAGAATATATCGATGGAAAAACCATTGTCGAATATGTTTGTAATAATTTAATGACATCTAACCTATATGATCAAATAAAAGATATGTGTAAACTTCTATATTCTAAAAACATTAATATTGATTATTATCCAACTAATTTTATTGTTAGAAATGTTGATAATAAATTATTTTACATAGATTATGAATGCAACATTTATGATGAAAAATGGAATTATGAAAACTGGGGATCCAAGTATTGGAAGAAGACAGAAGAGTTTAAAAAGGCGTTTGAAAGTGAAGTGAAAAATGGTAAGGATTAAAAATTTATCAAATTCGTTTATTGTATATGCTATTTTAGCTCTTTCAGGTGGCTTTATGGATGCCTATTCCTATTTAGGAAGAGATAAAGTCTTTGCTAATTCACAAACAGGAAATCTGCTATTATTAGGTGTAAATATTGCTGAAAGAAATTGGAATTTAATACCGAGATATGGACTACCAGTTTTATTCTTTACTGTTGGAATAGCCTTAGCAGCATCATTAAAGTATGTAATCAAAAAGTATCCTAAACTATGCTCTTTATTTATAGCGTTAATTGAAGCCTTAATAATGTTTGGCGTCATGTTTATTTCTACAGAATATAATTTGTTAGCTAATTCTCTCATATCTTTTGCTTGTGGCATGCAAGTAGAGCATTTTAGGAGATTAGAAGATCAATCGATTGCTACAACGATGTGTATAGGTAATTTAAGAGCTGGTACTTCAGCGCTGTGCAAGGCATTTTTTGAAAAAGATATGAAACACTTTAAAATTGGAATGTTGTTTTACATGACAATTTTAACTTTTATAATTGGAGCAATTTGTGGTAATTTTACTTTAAAATGGTTAGGACAGTACTCCTTATGCATTAGTGGAGTTTTGCTATTAATTGTTTGCATTATTATTATCTTTGATATGACATATAAGAGAAAAGATAAAGAAGAGAAAACTAATTAAATTAATCGGTCTTTAGAGGCCGATTTTTAAATTGTAAATATTTTACTAAAAGTAAAGAAATACTTTTATGTTGACAGCGATTTGATAAAACTAGTAAAACGTTTTATTAAAACGATAAAGGAGAACGCCTATGGCAGGATTAAAACTCAACCACATATATAAGGTATATGAAAATGGTACAAAAGCAGTATCAGATTTTAATATGGAAATTAAAGATAAAGAATTTATTGTTTTTGTTGGACCATCAGGATGTGGTAAATCTACTACACTTAGAATGATTGCTGGCCTTGAAGAGATTACTGCTGGTGATCTTTTTATTGATGACAAATTAGTAAATGACTTAGAACCAAAAGATAGAAAAGTAACTATGGTTTTCCAAAACTATGCTTTGTATCCACATATGACTGTATATGAAAATATGGCTTTTGGTTTAAAGATTGCTAAATTACCAAAAGCTGAAATTGATCAAAGAGTACATGAAGCAGCAAAGATTTTAGATATTGAAGAATATTTGCAAAAGAAACCTAAAGAAATGTCAGGTGGTCAAAGACAACGTGTGGCATTAGGAAGAGCTATTGTTAGACATCCAAAAGTTTTCTTGTTAGATGAACCATTATCAAACCTCGATGCAAAGCTTAGAGCAACAATGAGAACTGAAATTTCTAAGTTGCACAATAAACTTCAAACAACATTTATTTATGTCACTCACGACCAAACAGAAGCTATGACAATGGGTACAAGAATTGTTGTTATGAAAAAAGGTGTCGTCCAACAAATCGATACACCTAAGAATTTATACACATATCCATTAAACAAATTCGTTGCTGGCTTTATTGGAACTCCTCAAATGAATTTCTTCAAAAGTTCTATAAAATTTGAAGATGGAAAGTTTAAATTAACTATTTCAAATTCAAATTTAGAAATTCCTGGAGAAGTAGTAGAAAAGATGGATTACAAATATTTCGATGGAAGAGAAATAATTGTAGGTGTCCGTTCTGAAGACTTGTATTGTGTTGATAGTTTAGTTAAAGAAAATCCAAATCTAACTTTAAATGTTAAAACGCAAGTTATTGAAGAGTTAGGATCTGAAACATTAGTTAATGCAAATATAGTTGGAACAGATGACACTATTATCTTTAAGGCTAAAAATACAGCTATCATAAATGCTGATGAAGAAAGATTGATTTATGTTGATCCAACTAAATTACATTTCTTTGATAAAGATACTGAAGAAACATTATTGCCAAGAATTCCTGAATATAGACATTACACATTATCGGTAAATAAAAATGAAACAATTAATTTGTTTGGTAAAGAATATTCATTGCCACCAGTTATTGCTAGTGCATTAGAAATCGGAGAACAATATGAATTCACAATTCCAACAAAAGCAATTGTTAAAGGAAATCAATATAAAGGTGAAGTTGTTAAATGTGAAGAAATTGACGATAAGAAACTTATTCACATTAGAGTAAATAACGATTTAATCTTTGCCTTAACTGATGAAGTTGTTAGCGAAGGAACAAAAGTAAGCTTCGATATTGATTGTCATTTGTTAAAAATTAGTAAAGATGGTAATGAAATTATTTCACCAATACCAAATGAAAACAAAATATTAGGAAAGTTATTTAGAATTAAAGAAGTAGTTCCAGTAACAAATAAAAATGGCAAAACAAAGAATAAAAAAGTTACAGGATTTAAATATCATATAGGTGATGGCTTAATTGATGTTCCATATCAAATGTATGAAAAGACACTTGCGGTACTGGTAAAGAAATTCGAACTTCACGATATTGAATTTAGTTTTTCACCAAAACTTGATGTGTTAGGCGATAATGGAATTTCAATAGTGTATGAAAAAACTTTAGACTATGGCGATGACAAATACGGAATTTTCAAAATTGTCGACAATGAAGTTGCTCAATTCAATAATAAAGTAATAGTCAAGTTGCCATGTGACTTCGACGAAAAGAAAGAATATAAGCTAAATCTTAACTATGAAGATTTAAGCGCTAGAGATACTCATTTCGATATTACATTAAAGTAGGTCCTGTATGAAAAAGAGAACAAACATAAAAGATATTGCTCTTGCTTCAGGCGTTTCAATTACTACTGTATCGCTAATATTTAACAATAAGGCTAATAGTATTCCACAAGAAACTATAGATAGAGTTAAACAAATTGCTAAGGAAAAAGGCTATCAACCTAACGCTATTGCTTCTTCACTTAAAACAAAGAAAACAAAGATGATAGGATATGTAATGCCAAGTATCGAAAATAACTTCTTTGCTGAAATTGCTCAAAGGGTTGAAAAAATTGTTGGTACATACGGATATAACATTATTATTTGTAGTTCAAACGACAAGTTTGAAAAAGACTACAGTTCTATAAGCACTTTATCATCAAGAATGATAGATTTCTTAATTTATTGTCCAAGTACTGAAACTCTTACAAATGGTAATCTAAAAAGAATAAACGAATTGCTTAGCACAATAAACATTCCATATGTAGTAGTAGATAGACAACTTGATGGAGATATCAAAAATAAGGTTGTTTGTGACGACCATCAAGGTGGTGTTATAGCAACACAATATTTAATCGATAACGGACATAGATGCATTGGATGCATCACTGGTCCACTTGAAACATCTTCAGCTCAAAACAGATTTGCTGGCTATGTCGATTGCTTAATGAATAATCATATAGCATATGATAGAAAGCTAGTTCAATATGGTAACTTCGATGTAAATTCGGGTTATGAAGCAGCTAAGGAATTGCTTAAAGAAGAGAATATTACGGCTATATTTGCTTGTAATGATTTGATGGCTTACGGTGCTATTAAAGCTATTAAAGAAGCTAAAAAGAGCATTCCAAAAGATATATCACTTATAGGTTACGATGATCTTATTTATTCACAATTATTAGATGTTCCACTAACAACTATCCATCAAGATATGGACGGTATCGCTACAGCGATAGGAGACCTAATAATTAATATTCTTGAAAAAGGGTCAAACGAATTGACTATCAAGGTTGTTCCTTCTTATTTAGTTGAAAGAACAAGCGTATGTAGAAAGGAGGCGTAAGATGAAGAAAAAAGAATTAGATGCCGCTAAATTTCCAACTCGAAAAAGTAAAAAATGGAAATCTTCTGAAATTCAATTGTTTCTCATGGCTATGCTTGGAATTGTATTTGTTGCAGTCTTTGCATATGCTCCAATGTTTGGCATTGTCTTAGCATTTAAAGACGCTGATGGTTACTTATCAATTACCAAAGCAATTGCAGATGCTCCGTGGTGTGGATTTGACAATTTTAGAAATTTCTTAACTGATCCTGACTTTAAAAAAGTTATGGTTAATACGATTGGATTGAACTTGCTGCAATTGCTTATTAACTTCCCAGCGCCAATTATCTTCGCTATTATGCTTAGCGAAATTAGATCGAAAAAATTTAGAAAGTTTATTCAAACAATTACATATTTCCCATACTTCCTTTCTTGGGTTGTATTCGGTGGAATTATCTTAGTTTTATTAGATACGACTGGCGTTATTAATACAGTATTAAAAACGTTACATCTAACCAAAGATTCTATTAATTTTGGTGAAGCTAAATACTTCTGGGGAACAATTATTATCACTTCAATTATCAAAGGGTTGGGTTGGGGAGCAATTATTTACATTGCTGCTATTGCAGGTATTGATCCTCAATTATATGAAGCAGCTAGAATGGATGGAGCTAATAGATGGCATAGAATTATGCATATTACTTTACCTTCAATTGCTCCAACAATCATATTGTTCTTCATTTTATCGCTGTCGGGTATTCTAAATAACGGATTTGATCATATCTGGACGTTCCAAAATCAAATCAACTTAGACGCATCTGAAGTATTGGATACATTCATTTACAAAAATGGTATTATTCAACAACAATATTCATATACGACCGCTGTAGGTGTCTTTAAATCAGTAATTGCTATTATCCTCTTGGTAGTTGGCAACAAGATTTGTAAGAAAGTAACAGGTAACGGGGTAATATAGTATGAAACGTGAATTTAGCAATATGAAGATGAAAGGATCAGACGGAAAAGTTGCCAAAAAAACTTGGTTTGATTACTTAAACATCACATTATTATTCTTGTTTGCAGTCATATGTTTATATCCGATGATTTACGTATTGGCTTGCTCATTTGCAACTGATAGCGATTATATCAAAGGTGGTATTTATCTTTGGCCACACGATGTAACCATCCAAAACTATTTGACAGTTATAAAAGACTCGAGATTGTGGAGAAGCTATGGTGTTACATTTGCTAGAACAATTATAGGTACAATAACATCTTTGCTATATACAGCTATTGTAGGTTATGCAATGTCTAGAACTAACTTGAGAGGAAGAAATATTTTTTACAAAATATTCATATTCACAATGTTCTTCTCAGGTGGTACAGTCCCTTACTATTTAGTTATTGTTTCTTTAAAACTATTTAATAACTTCTTGGTTTACATTATTCCTTCGTTATTCTCAGTTTATAACATGTTAGTCTTCTCAAATTTCTTTAAATCAATTCCAGAAGAAATTAGAGAATCGGCTGTCATGGATGGCGCTAGTGAATTCAAGATATTTGGTTCAATTATTATGCCGTTATCAATGCCGGTAGTTTCAACTGTTGGTTTGTGGATTGCTGTTGGTCACTGGAACTCTTTCTATGACACAATGCTTTACACGACAAATACCAAACTTTGGACTTTGCAATATTACTTAATGAAGGTTATCAAAGAATCTTCAGGTAAAATTATCGCTGGTATGCCAGCTGAAATGATTGGAAATATCTCAGCTGAAACAGTCTCGTTTGCCGCAATTATTATTTCAGTTATTCCTATCTTGGTAGTTTATCCTTTAATCTTCAAGATGTTGACAAAAGGCGTCGTTATCGGCTCCTTAAAAGGATAGAAAGGCACTATAATTATGAAATTTAGTCTTAAAAAAATTGGAGCGTTATCACTTGCAGCTTTGATTCTTACAGGATGTAATAGTACAGGTAACAACACTTCTTCAAACACCGGAGGTAATACTGGCGGTGGTCAAACTTCAACTTCAGGAAATAGAAATGACAACTATGTCGATGTTAAACTTCCTGATTACCCAGCTACAGAAAACGATGGTCAAGACTCTTGGACAAAAGATACTGATCCTCTCACAATCACTTGGTATGTTAACGATTCATCGTTTACATGGTCGACATATGGAAGTGATAGAGTATCTGAAGTAATTAAAGAAAAGACAGGTATTACAATTAACTTTATTTCACCTGTTACTGATGATGGCTCAATGCTTTCAAACATGATTGCAGGTAATAGCTTACCAGATTTAATCTCAGTTCAAAGCTGGTATCAACAATGTACTCAACTTGCTATGCAAGGATACATTTATCCAATGAACGATTTAATTGATAAATGGGCTCCTTCAATGAAAGACAGATTACAAGAAGATGTCTTTAACTGGTTCTCATTAGGAAACGATAAAACTTATGGTTTCCCAAACTTCGCATATTCTAATGTCTATTGTGATGCAAGTGAAAAATTACAACCAAATGGTGGAATCTTAGTTAGAGAAGATTGGTACAAAGAAGCTTGCCAAGCTATTGGTAGCGATATGACCTCTCCTTCTTCTTTCATTGCTGGTTGTGAATACATTAAGTCAAAGTATAGCAAATCAATTCCAGTTCAACTCGATGTCTTCGATACTGAAGGCAACGATTCAGTCAAGTGGTTATCTCAATACTTCGCTACACCATTTGAAGATGAAAATGGAAATTACATTTATAACATTGAACATGAAAACTATAAGGAAACATTAAATTTCTTAAATGATTGTTATAAGAAAGGTTTAATTGACGATTCTAATTTCTCGGCTAACAGCGCTCAAATTAAATCTAAGATTGCTCAAGGAAATGTCTTTGTTTCTATGGTCACTCCTCAAGACTATTCTCAAGGCTTCATTTCAGCTTATAACTCTAATGTAAAATATGTTCCATTAGTTTTGAGAAACTCTAAAGGCGATGATCCAATTTTACAAGATATTCGTGGTATGGGTTATTTGTTTACAATGATTCCAACAAAGTGTAAACGTCCAGACAAAGTAATTAAACTTCTCGATTTCTTATATTCTGAAGAAGGTCAAAGATTAGTCGCTTTCGGCGTTGAAGGTGAAACATGGAATTGGGCTGATGATACTCATAAAGAAATCGTTTGGACAGATAAGTATCTTAGTGACTCAGCTAAGGATGACACATCAAAATATGGTTTATATCAAATGACATTAATGATGAACTTAGCTTATATCAACAAGATTAAGCCTTTAAATGGTAGAAAAGAAGTTGATGTTTATATCGATAACTTACAAAGACCTTTGTCACCATATTCATATGATTACACAGCAAGCTTCTTAAAAGATGATGCTGGTGATTCAAATTATATGGATATTACAACAAACGAAAATAGAGCAATACAAAGATGGGCTCAATATCTTCCTAGAATAATTAGAGCTAAAGATAATACTGCTGCTATGAAAGAATATGATTCAGGTATGAAATATATCGATAGCAGATATAACTTAACTCAAATCAAAGAATTTAATAACGTAGGTTATCAAAGAGCTAAAGAAGCTTTAGGTATTACAAAAGCCTGGCCAACTCATTTAGAAGGTTATACATCTCCTTCAACAGGTCCTAATGGCGATTTCTCCTATTGGAGAGGAGCAACTCATGAATAAAACAAAAATAATTCTCGATACAGATATCGGTGATGATATCGATGACGCCTTTGCATTATCGATAGCGTTAAACGAACCAAATTGCGAATTACTCGGTGTTACTACAGTATTTAGAAACGCCTATAAAAGAGCCAAAATGGCTAGTTACTTAATTAAAACGTTCAATCAAAATATTAAAGTATATGCTGGTTGTGATGTGCCTTTAATTGCTAATGTCAGCGATTTGTTGTCATCAGAGATTAAGGCAAAAGAAAAGCTTGATGAAACTGGTAAATATTTACTCCCTCAATATTTGCCAGTGATGGATCAAGGCGTTGTCGAAGAAAAGCACGCGGTTGATTTCATTATCGAAATGGCTCACAAATATCCACACGAATTAGTCGTTGTTGGTATTGGTCCATTAACAAATATAGCTTTAGCTATTAGAAAAGATCCAGAAATAACAAAACTTATAAAAGAAATTAGAATTATGGGTGGAGATCCTACTAATGTCAATTGCAAGGAATGGAATATTTTCTGCGATCCAGAAGCTGCTAGAATTGTTTATTCTTCAGGTATTAACTTATATGTTGTCGGTTTAAATGTAACTATGAAAGTTAAACTTGAAAAAGAAAACAGAGAAAAGTTGAAAAAAGTTGATGGTGAAAGATTCTCACTTATCTATACAATGATGGAAAAGTGGTTCAAACACTATGAATTTAGCATTCCAGTAATGCATGATCCACTTGCGATTTCCACTTTATTTATCGATGTTTGCAAGTTTGAAAAAGAAAATATCTTTGTCGGCTTAGAAGGAGCTGAAAGAGCTGTAACACTTATCGATAAAAGAGGCTTAGTTATCAATTACGCTAAAGAAGTTGATGTCGATGCTTTCTTTAAATTTTTCTTAAGCACAGTTTTCAAAATTTAAAAAGGAGATACAAAATGAAAACTAGAATTGTTTCGCTTCCTATCTCATTATTACTTTTATCACTCGTATCAAACGTTGCTGTTCAAACCGTTGATAATTTGCCATTTAACACTTCGTTAGATGGTGGTGTCACTGTTTCGTTTACGACAGCACCAAGCGATACACGTTCTGATTTAAAGCTAACTCCAAATGTCTCAAATGATTTTTCAGGCGATGGCGTTGCTTTAAGAATTAAGAACAACATTACAACTGGTGGTGGCTCACCGATGTTTATCTATTTGAACGAATCTGATTCAGATAGAGTAACAGCTATGGATGGTGGCACATATTACCTTTATTCCACAACAGGAGAAAAGACAAGTGCTACTTATCGTAGTGGTGATAACGCTGTAGTTTTACCAGCTAGTTTCGATGGATATATTTATTTACCTTATGATAGCTTAACTATAAAAGATGGCTATGGTAATGGCGATAAAGTTATGAATTACGCTAGTGTCTACGCTTTATATCTTGAAGTAAATACTTTCTACGATTCGTTTTCAAACTTTTCTTTAGGTGGTGTTGAAGTTCTTAAAGGCAGTACTGCAACAGCAGTCTTAGATCCAAAGCTTTTAAACGACTTAACATATTCAAGTTATTATTCAAAAGATTATAACGGTGAATATATAAATATCGAACACAAGAGTGTTGGTACTGGTGAAGTAACTACATCAGTCGACTATGCTAAAGTAAACTTATCAGATAATCTCAATGGTGGTTTACAAGTTTCGTTTAATGGCGCTGAATCAGATATAATTGCTCAATGGGCTATGTGTCCAGAAACTAGAAATTATGGTACTGATTCAGATTCTATTGCCTTCAGAGTTAAAAACCAAGTTTCAATTGCTACTCCAGTAACAATTGCCTTAAAGAATAGAAGAGGTGTCAGCTTTAATATTAATAAAGAGACAGGTTTGAATATTTTCTTTAAAGAATTAGATGGAACTCTTTCCATTAACGCTTGGCGTGGATGGGATAGTGCAGCTGTAATTCCTGCTGGATTTGATGGCTGGATGATATTACCACTTAATATCTTTAAAACAGGTACAGTTGCTGATCCGACAGATGTTAGACAAATCACATTCTCAACTTCTGTATTTAAAAACTATGATGCCTTTACAAGTTTGACATTTGGAGATGTTCAATTGATCAAACAAAATAGTTCAGTTAACGCTCTTGTTTCACCTAGCGATTTAGATGATGCTGGATTTGAATCTACATATGTCAAAAACAGCAATGAAGATTATATCAAGTTTAATCGTTATGAAGCTCAAAAATTAGTTGCTGAAAGAAAAGGCGATGTTAAGTACCTTGAAAGAATTAGCCACGTTACTAACGATACCGAATTAAATAGTGAATTCCCAGTTTGGTCTGGCGGTTCCAAATTAACTAATAAACTTGTTGATACTTACGATGGACACAAAGGTATACAAGTCGATATTGGTGAAGTTATCACCAACAATAATATTTATGGCTCATTTGACGTCTTCCCAAAGTTCTATACTGAAGACTGGACAAATTGGGCTGATGGTGGTGAAAATAACGATCAAGTTGCTAAAGGTGTAACTTGTTATTTAAAGAACTTATCTCGTAAAGAAATTACAATTAACTTAGAATTTGAAGAAATGTCAAAAGTTAATGGTAAGAATGTTGCTGAAAGATGGAATGTTCAATTAGGAGCAATGTTAATGTATTATGACATTAACACTCATCAAGAATTTATCCGTGTTGCAAAGCCATCAATTGTTATACCAGTCGGATTTGAAGGATATATTAGAATTGATTTTTCACAATACTCAGTACCAGCTTGGTGTACAGTTGGCGACATGCAATTAGACTTAAATGCTACAATGTCAGGCTTCTTTGTAACATCTGATTGTTCAAATAACGAAGGATTATCATTTGTTATTTCTGACTTTGGTATTTACTTCAATGAGACAAAGATAAATACATTATTTGAAACTAGCGAGAATTCTATTCGCGCAAATATGGAGATGTAAGAAAATGAAAAAATTAATTGCTTTATTATTTCCACTATTAGTTTTAACAGGCTGTAATGGCAATGGAGAAAATAATAGTACTTCATCAACAACTGTCTCATCAAACACTCCAATTTCATCAACTACAAATATTAGTTCTTCAAGTTCCTCTTCACATCAAGAAACACCAAAGACTTTATATGGTATTGCACCAATATTTGATGATCCACTTGGAATTTATGACAAAGATCCTTCAATAATGGTTGAAGGCGATAAACAATATGTTTTCTATACTACCAATGAAATAGAAAATGTCACAAATGACGTTATTGCTATGAGAGTAGGAACTAAACAAGGTGATAAATATGTTTATTCCGATGCTAAAGTGTGTTTAAGACCAAGCGAAAATGGATGGGATTCTGTTAGAGTTTCAAATCCAGATATCGTTAAAGGTGAATTTAAGTATCAAGGAACAACTTACTCATATTTATTAGCCTATCAAGGTAACTCAAAAGTTAAAGATAAAATCTATGAAATTGGATTTGCTGTCTCTAACGATTTAGAGAATTGGACTAAAGTAGGAGACAAAGCTGTTATAACTTATTCTTCATACGCTTTAGGTTCAGCCTATGGTTGTGGTGCTCCATCACTTGTTAGCTACGATCAAAAAGGAAAAGTCTATTGTTTCTATACATATGCTGATGCTCTTATTACAAGTACTAGAGTCAATTATCTAGATTGTTCTGATTTAGACAACATTGTTATGGGTGAACCATCTGCGGTATCTACACACGGCTTACAAGATAAAAATGCTGATGTTATTTTCAATAACGCTGATTTCATGATTGATAAAGGTTCAAACACTTTATATGTCGTCAGAGATCGTAACCCAGTTATGACAATGCCAGCAACAAGTGATTCTGTCCAAGTTGCTAAGGCAAGTTTAGATATCTTAACAAATCCATTTGATAACGAATGGGAGCTTGTCATGCCAGCAATCGATAACATTGAAACATCTGTATTAGATGGTGGCAGTGAAACTCAAGAGTATGGTTGGGAAAGAATTTTCTCTCCATGCTTTATCACTAACGCTTACTCAGTTGTTGAAAATGCAACTACACTCGATGTAGCTTTCAGCGTTTCAGCTGAAGGAAGTGCTTCTGATTCAAGTTATATTTATTCACCAGCCATCGTTGCATTTAGCGTTGAACTTTAGGAGAAAAGAAATGAAAAAATCTTTATTATTCGTAACTGCTTTATCAGTAATGCTTTGTGGAGGTTGCCAAATGGGAAACAATGATTCTTCGACAAATAACACTAGTTCTTCAGAAACTCCTGTAAGTAGTAGCTCCACTGTCGATAGTAGTTCATCAAGTTCATCAAGCTCATCTTCAGTAACTGAACAATTAAATAATTATCAATTGTTTGAACATATTCCTGGTGAAAACCAAATGTTTGACTACTATTACAACTACTGTCCAACTATTTTTGAAGAAGATGGTGTTAGACATATTTATTATTGTGCTAACAAGCTTCATGGAAACGTTACAGACTATGTCGCTTATAGATCAGGAACAAAAGATGCTAGTGGTCGTTGGGTCTATTCAGAAATTCAATATGTTCTAGAACCAACTGCTGATACTTGGGATTCAAGACACGTTTGTGACCCATCAGTCATAAAAGGTGAATTTAAATATAACGACGAAGACTATAGTTATTTGATGGCATATCTCGGTTGCGTTACAAGCGATAACACATCAAACGAAGTTGGCTTAGCAGTAAGCAAAACACCTGCTGGTCCATGGATTAAATTAGGTAGCAATCCATTCTGCGATTATGAGTTAAATGGTAATGCTGGATTCCAATGGGGCTATGGCCAACCAAGCTTAGTTTCTGTCGATAAAAAAGGACAAGTATTACTATTCTATACAGTCGGTGATGGTAGTAGCACTTATGAGTTAGTTGAAAGATGGAATTTGAGCGATTTGAATAATCCAGTAATGGTTTCAGATGGCTCTAAGAGAGTCTTAACAAGAGGCTTAAAAAACTTAAACGGAACTCAAGACTATATTTCAAATGCTGACTTTGCATACGATCCATCTTCTGGAAGAATTTATATGATTAAAGATGATCATCCATCTCCAGAAGGAGCAAACGTTTCATCTTCATCAACAATTTACTACTTAGAAGAAGACTTTGAAAATCCTGATTTCTATCCAGGATATACGCTCTTCAATGTCGTTGGTGATGCTTGGAATGAAATGGATAAAATCGATATTTCTAACGCTGGATTTACATTAAATCACAATAATGGTTTAGTAACAGATCCATATGGTTGGACACTATCGACAAAATCTATTGATTGTGTCTATACAGCTGCAAACTACTCCGCATCGTTCTGGGGTACACTTGGTTCATATAGACTATATCAATATACAATGGAAATTACGGAGTAGATTTATATGGGCGATTTCGAAAGAAAAATGGATTCAAAGGGGTATAGGTTTTTAAAGATAGTTGCAGATTTATTTGTTGTAAATTTTGAATTCTTATTTACTGTTATTTTCTCTTTGACTTTCTTGTTTTTCCCATCGCTATTCGCCCTTATTGAATTATGTAAAAAAGAAAAAGAGACTTATGTAAGACCATTTAAAGACTATTTCGAATTATTAAAGCAAAACTATTCAGTTGGTTGGAAATATTGGTGCGTTTTTACACCGATTTATGCTTTGTGTATTTATTCTATTTATTTAAGTTACCAATTGATACAATCTAACAGTTTGCCGATTATGGCTTGGATAAGTGTAATTGTTGTTGTAGGTATATTAATTGCCCTAACCTCAGCGATAATTCACCTAGCCTTATTCAGAGCGTATTTTGGTGATGAAACACCAATGAATGGATTTAAAAAAGCAAGCTTAATTGCACGTAAAAAAATATTCTTAACTGCAACAATATGGGTCACCATCTTAATATTTGCCTTCGTATATTATCTTTTCTTACCAATCGTTCTTATATTAGGATTTGGTATATTAGGATACATTATAGTCTCGCTTGCAGATAGATTTTATTGCAAGCTTTACAGGGAGGAGCAGGATAGGTTAAAAGCTATTAAAGAAGAAAATAATGAATAATCTTTAAGGAAAGGGGAAACTATGAAGATTTTAGTTATTGGTAGTATAAATATGGATCTTACTACCTATGTCGATAGACTTCCTACACAAGGTGAAACGAAATTTGGTCGTTCATTTAAACAAAATCCAGGAGGCAAAGGAGCTAACCAAGCTTGTGCCTGTGCTTTAGCTGGTGGAGATGTTACGATGCTCGGTGCTGTCGGAAACGACTCCTACGGAACAGTGTTAGAAAAAACTTTAAAAGAGTGTAATGTTGTTCCAAAACTCAAATATGATGATTCTGTAAGTAGTGGATGTGCTTCTATCTTAATTGAAGAAGAAAAACACGACAATAGAATTATCGTTGTTCCAGGAGCTAATTTTTCTGTTACTGTCGATTTAGTTAAAGACAACATTAGTCTTTTAGAAGAAGCTGATATTGTAATTACTCAATTAGAAATACCGATGGAAACAGTTGAATTTATTGGCAAGAAATGTAAAGAACTCAATAAGACCTTTATATTAAATCCAGCTCCAGGACAAAAATTGTCAGCTGAACTTTTAAGTACTATTACTTATTTAACTCCAAACGAAACTGAATTAGCTTTAATTTCTGGACTCGATACTGAAGATTATGACTCAATGGAAAAGGCGTGCAGTGAAATGGTTAAAAAAGGTGTTAAAAATTTGCTGGTGACATTAGGAAGTAAAGGGGTTTACTTCTTTAATGAAAAAAATCATAAAATTATTCCAGCTTTCAAAGTTAGTGCAGTTGATACAACGGCTGCAGGCGATTGCTTTAACGGAACATTCGCTTCATTTATTGCAAAAGGTTATCAAGTTGAAGAGGCTATTAAATTTGCCCAAAAAGCTTCCTCAATTTGTGTACAAAGAAGAGGAGCGATTCCATCGCTTCCAAAATTAGAAGAAATCTTAAAATAGGAGGATATAATTAATGAAAAAAGTTAATTTTAGAAAATATTTGGCTTTAGGATTATTTGCTTGTACTATTCCGTTAACAGGATGTGGTAATAATAACAACACATCATCTACACCAACACCTTCATCAACCCCAACTCCAATAAGCTCTACTGTTTCACCATCAACATCATCAACTCCAACACCATCATCTTCAACAACAGAAGTTGATACACTTAAAGCTGAAAGAGATGCTGCTAATTCTACAGTTGAAAGTTATAAGAACAAATCTGATTATAAGGAAAGTGAAGCTGAACAATTACAAACTTTAATTGATACAGCAAAATCAAAGATTTCAACTGCTGCAACAGCTGATGAAATTACTGCTGCTGTCAACGAGTTTAAAGCTGCTGCTGATTTGTTAAAAACAGTTGCTGACTACGATACAGAAGCCTTAGCTAAAGTTAAAGAAGAAGCTAAAGCTACAGTTTCTTCTTATGCTAAAGCAGAAGATTATAGAGATGCTGAAAAAGCTGCTCTTGAAACTCTTGTTACAAAAGCAAATACTGAAATCGATGCTGCTACAACAAGTGCTGTTGTCGAAGGAGTTGTCACTACATTTAAAGCTGCTGTTGATCAATTGAAGACAGATGCTCAATATAAAGCTGAAGAACTTGCTGCTGCTAAAGAATTAGCTAAGACAGAAATTAATAATTATCTTTCTTTATCTGCCTTTAGAAGTGAAGAACAAGAAACATTAACTGCTTTGATTAATGAATATTTAGGCAAAGTTGATGCTGCAACAGAAGTTTCTGATATTACACCTTTAGTTAGCGAATATAAGACTAAGGCCAGCGCAATTAAAACAGCAGCACAATATGAAGCTGAAGAATTAGCTGCTGCTAAAACAACAGCGTTAGAAACAATTGCATCTTTAGTTAACAAATCTGACTATAGAGAAGCAGAACAAAAAGCAATAGATGAGTTACTTGCAACTGCAACTAGTGCTATTAATGAAGCTACAACTATCGAAGCAGTAAATGCTGCTTCTGATATGTATGCTGATGAAGTTGCAAAACTTAAGACTAAGGCTGAATATGAAGCTGAAGAAGCTAAAGCATTAGCTACTAGAAAAAAAGAAGCTGAAGACGAAATTCTCGATTATAAAGATACAGTTATTTATCGTCAAGCTGAAGAAGATCAATACTTTGATTTAGCTGATGAATATACTGAAAAATTAAAGACAGCAACAACTATTGCAGAAGTAGATGAAATCGTTGCTGAATTTAAGGGTAAGGTTGATTTATTACCAGTTGACACTGGCTTTACAGGAGCTTTAGAAAACGGTGCAATTGTTAGCTTTACAGCTGCTGATAAAGACATTGTTTCTGATGTCCGTGTCACACCAGATAATCACGATTGGCAAGGTGATGGTATTGCCTTTAGAATTAAAAACAATACTAGCATGAATTCTTATATTGGTATCTTTATCAATGAAACTGATAGTGATCGTGTCTCACTTAATACTGGTGGTACATATTATACCTATACATTAGATGGCGTTAAGAAAGCTACAACTTCTGGTCGTGGTTGGGGTCACTATATTAACTTAGAAGCTAACTTTGATGGCTATATTTATATTCCATACAAGTCATTTGCAATAGACAATACTTATGGTAGTGGCAATAAGACATTTAACTATAGCTCTGTCTATGGCATGTACTTTGAAACCGCAGTCCTTGAAGCTTATGGTGATTATAATCAAAACTATACTCTTGGTGAATTCCAAGTCTTAAGTGGAAGCACAATTAAGACAGTCTTAAATAACACTAAGACAACTTCTGCTAACTTCACTCAAAAGTACACTCAAGATTACAATGGTGATCATATTAATTTAGCTTTCAATGGTGAAATCTCTGAAGGTAACAAATTACCATTTAGTGGAACATTAAATGGCGGTGTCAACGTAACATTTAACCATGATACAACTGATGGTTTAGCTACTATGTTAGTTAAAGGTCAAACAGCTTCTTGGAGTGGTGATGGTGTAATTCTCCGTATTAAGAATAATACAGGAGAATCATTCGTCGACTTTAGAATTAACGAAACAGATAGCGATAGAGCTAAAATCAAAGTTAATGGTGAATTTACTCTCTACGATTTAGAAGGTAATGAAACTGTTAGAAGTAGTGGTAGAGATTGGAACAGCTATATTTATTTACCAGCTAACTTCGATGGCTATATTTATATTCCATATTCAATCTTAGAATATGAAAATGGTGGTGGTGATGGAAATTTAACATTTGCTTCTGTTTGGGGTATTTATCTTGGAACAAGTAAACAATATGATTCCTATCAAAACTACACATTAGGTTCTATTATTATTAAAAATGGTGATACATACACAACAATATTAGATCCAGAAAAGCTTACAGATAGCAACTATAGCCAAAACTATGGTAAAGATATTAATGCTGATTACATTAATATTTCTAGATACACAGAAGCTTAGAAATAGTAAGGTGTTAGGAAGTTTTTCTTAACACCTTTTTAATTGCTTTAATTCTTTCATTTACTTTATAAAGCTATATTTGTTAATATATATAAGCTAGGAAATTAGCTTAAAATTAAATTAAACATTTAATTTGAAATAAGGAAAATAAATATGAAAAAAGTTTGGAACAATTTAGTAAATTTCTTTAAAAGCGCTGATAAGAATAATTTATATTCTTTAAATGGCTGTGTTCCACCACAAAGAGCTGTTTTGTTTGGAATCCAACATATTTTAGCTATGTTTATTGCTAATTTGGCTCCAATTCTTTTTGTTTTAGGAACTATTGGAGTTGAAAGTGAAATCAAAGCTAGCGTTATTCAAAATGCAATATTTATTGCTGGCATTGGAACTATTTTTCAATTGTACCCAGTGTGGAAATTTGGCGGTAAACTTCCTATTGTAGTTGGTGTTTCATTTACATTTGCCACTATGCTTAGCTATGTTGGATTGCAATATGGTTATGGAGCTATGCTCGGTGGAGTAATTGTTGGTGGAATATTTATTTCTATAATGGGTTTATTTGCTAAATATTGGATTAAGTTTATTAAGCCGATTGTTTCGAGCATTGTTATTCTAGCTATTGGATTATCTTTGTTATCAGTTGGTGGTGATTACTTTGCAGGTGGTGCTAGTAACACAACAGGTGTACTTAGTTATCTTTCATGGCAATCGTTACTTGTTGGATTATTGACATTAATAGCTTGTTTGCTATTTCAAATGTTTGTTAAAGGAACCTGGAAAAATTTATCAACATTATTTGGAATTTGTGTCGGTTATCTTATAAGTTTGTGTTTTGGCGGTGTTGACTTTTCTTCTTTTGAAGGAGTTAAAGCTATTGCATTACCGAGATTTGCTATGACGACAATTGAATTTAGATGGGAAGCTATTTTACCAACATGTTTGATATATCTTGTTGCAACGACAGAGTGTGTTGGAGATGTATCGGCTTTATGTAATGGGGGATTATCTAGAGATCCTACTACTAAAGAAATATCTGGAGCATTAGCTTGTGATGGATTGATTAGCGCTGTTTCTGGTTGCTTTGGTTGTATGCCTCTTACGACTTTCTGTCAAAATGTTGGTATAGTAAGCTCGACAAAAATCGTTAATAGATTTGCAATATTATTTGGAGCAATAATAATGATATTAGCTGGATTATTCCCAGGAATCAGTGCTGCAATTTTAACAATTCCTTATCCAGTATTGGGTGGAGCTTTGGTAATGTTATTTGCTTCTATTGTTGTTACTGGTTTTGAAATGGTGGCTAAGTGTGGATTTACACCTAAAAATATATTGATATTAACTTTATCCATCGGAGTTGGTTATGGCTTTAGCTTAGTGCCAAATTTCTATTCTGCACTTGGAGAAGTTCCAAGTATTATATTATCTAACCCAGTTGCTATGATGTTTATAATTTCTTTCATTTTAAGCTTCTGTATTCCAGAAAATTATGGGTTAAAAAAGAGCTTAGAAAACAAAGAAAATAATTCTGAAAAAATTAGTTCTGAAAAAAATAACGATTAACTTTTAACACCATTTTACTACTTACGTAATTTGGTGTTTTTTATTTAATTATAAAGCCGTGTCTTCTTGAAATTGAAATAGTTGATAGCCTATAATAATAAAGACTTTAAAAGTCGAATTATTAGGAGGAAGATACTCTTGAAACTATTTGATAAAATCCCTGAGAATTTCTTCTCTCTCTTATCACGCAAATATAAGTCAGTGTACGCTTTTTCACTATTGACTTTATACGATACATTAAAGCTGTATAAGACCAAAATAAAAAAATCAGACTATCTAATGCTTCTTCGTTCACGTGGAGCAGATTTGATGTCTCTTTTTGATATAGCTTTGGATAGACAAGATGATAAAGATGATGAAGATGAAGATCAAACAACAATAGCTACGGATTCTTCAGATGACTCAACAATTGCCAAGAAAACAAATTACATTTGCAATAAGCTTGTTAAAACTGGTTGGATGGAAATTGAAAGAGATCCAAAGACAAATATAGATTATATATTTTTACCAAGTTATTCTATACGCTTTTTGGAATTGATTTCCGAACTTACAAGCGACGTTTCTATTTACTTGCCATTAGTTCACCAAACATATAGCGAATTAAAACTTGAAGATGAAAAAGAAGATGACTTTATGTATAGATCATTAGCTAACGCTCGAAAAAATGCTGATGAGTTAGAGTTATCTGTAACTCTACTTCACCATTCAATTTGTGTATTTGGACATAAACTAACATCACTTTTGTCTCCAAATGATGTTTTACATCAACACTTTGATAATTATAGAACAGAAATTAGCGATAAGATTTATCACCCAATGAAAACATATGACTCTTTGGGTTTATACGCTATGCCTACAATAACTATTTTGAAGAAGTGGTTGCACGATGAAAGAATAGTAGGAAAAATTGCTAATCAAGCCCGTTCAGATACCGATAACGTTTCGCTTTCTAATAACGAATTAACAAATTTAGTTATTCAGATGTTACAAGAAACTATCGATATATTTTCAAAGCTCAACAAAGCTTTTGATGAAATCGATAAAGCAAATGCTGATTATACAGAAGCTGTTCAAAGAAAAGTTAACTATTTGTCAAGTTCAGATAAGTCTATTAAAGGTAAACTTGATGCAATCATTTTAGCAATAGCTAAAGATTTGACTTCAGTCGAAGATTACGATCAATCAGAGATGCTTAATAAGGCTAGTGAAACAATTAACTTTTATAGACAAGGTGTTATTGATGGCGATTCATTAACAATGCCATTTAAGAGATCTGAAAAAGAAGAAGGCGAATTATTGCCGATTGAAGATCCACTTATGGATGACAACACATTGCTAAACGATTTCCTTGATAGTGAAGTTAATCAATTCGGCGTTGAAGCTGTCGAAGACTTTATGATCAAAGCTTTTGGTAAAAAGAAAGAAATTGATATATCTGAAATCGAGTTGAATGAGATGGATGATGTAATTTTGCTTATTTTAGGAATTGTTAGAGCTGAGTTTGGCGATTCGTTCTTCAGTATAGATAAATATTCTGATGAGTCTATAAGAGTAGGACGTTTCTTAGTTCCAAAGTATCGCTTTACAAAGAAAGGATAATGATCTATGTTCCAAGAAGATTATGAAAAATTAACTAGAGGTGAACAAAGACAGTTTGAAGATGCTGTTAACGATTTGCTTTATACTTGCTTCATAGTTAGAAAAAGCTTTGATAGAGCAACTAACGTTTCAAAAATTTCACCGACATATTTATTTATTGAAAGACATTACAATTTGATAAATGACTTTGTTGGATTTATCGGATTAGACTTAGTTAAAGATGATCAAAATGGCGTTATATATTTAAATAGTGAAGAAGGAAGAAACAGAATAAGAATAGACAGTGTTACTACACTTCTCGTATATGCTCTACGTTCTTATTATGAAGAAAAAGTTAGCGATAATCCATCGCTTACTGAAACATATATGGACTCTACAACATTAAAAATGATTTTAAGAGATAAAGGCTTAATGAAAGTTAACAAACGTTTATCAACTAACGCACTTGCTTCAGGTTTAAAGACTTTAGCAAGTTATAACATTATTGCTAGAGCTCAACATTCTTTCTATGATTCTTCATATAGTTTTTATATTTTACCATCGATAAGATATGTTATTTCAAATAGTAAGATGAACGCTTTATATGATGAGGTAACAAAAATTGCTGAAGATAATGAAAGCGTTGCTTCTGAATTTGGTATTTAAGGAGTGCTATTATGAAAAAACTTACAAAATTACGTTTGATTAACTGGCACTTGTTTGCTAATGAAACTACAAATATTGATGATATTACATTCTTAACTGGTGCAAATGGTACTGGTAAATCGACTATCATCGATGCAATTCAAACAGTTTTACTTGGCGATACTAGTGGTAGAAACTTTAACAAAGCAGCTAACGATCGTACCGGTCGTACTTTAAGAGGATATTTAAGAGGTGAAACAGGCGAAACTGATAAGGGCGAAATTATGTGTTTACGTCCAGGTCGTTTTACATCTTATATAGCTTTGGAATTTTACGATGACTTAGAAGAGGCTTATTTTACTTTAGGTATTGTCTTTGATTCGTTTGAAGATGAAAGCGAAGAACATCACTTCTTCTATTTGAAGCATGGATTCCCAGAAAATAACTTTACAAATTCAGGTTTGATTGATTCAGTTGTAAGACCATTAACATATAAAGAATTTTTAAACTATTGCCGTCAATCTTTAAACGACAACGATTATATGTTCTTTGATTCTAATGTCGCTTATCAACAATTCTTAAAAGTTAAATTAGGAAATTTACCAGATAAATACTTCACGCTTTTCAAGAAAGCAGTTGGCTTCTCACCAATCACAAATATATCCAACTTTATTACAGAGTTCGTATGTGATGTTGACTATAAAATTGATATTGAGCCAATGAAGAAAAACATTGAACAATATAAGATTTTGGAATTAGAAGCTAAGAAGTTAAAAGTTAAACTTGATTCTTTACAGGCTATTAAAGATGCTTACAACGCATTCCAAAAAGGAAAGAGCGATTTGAAGCTTAGCGAATATCTTTCTGATAGAGCTGATTATGAAACTGTTAAGTATCAACTTAGTGAATACAATAAAAAATTAACATCTTATCAAAATAGATTAAGTGAAATTGCTGCTAATTTGGATGATTATCAACAAAATATAGAAGATTTTAAAGCACAAAAAGAATCTTTGTTAGCTTTAAAAGTTGGTTCTGCTGGCTATGCAGCTATGTCGACACTATCTAATCAAAAAGAGAAGGTTATGAGCCGTATTTCAGCTATTAACTTAACATATGGTTCTTTAGTTACTTCTTTAAAACAATATTGTGGAAGCTTTGGAAAAGGTGCTGAACAATTCTTTAATAAATTCAAAAATTTAGATCTTGAATTTATGGATGATGAAAATAGAAGAGATCTCGAAGATTTCTTAGAAGATTCAGCAGATTTATTTGCAAGCAGTAGAGAAATTGAAAATGCTATTGCAATTAATAAGCTTGAGCCAGAAATGGTTAGAAATTTCCAAGCTGAAATGAATGAATACAAGCAAAAAGCATTATCGTTAAAGAGAACTTTTGATTCTGAGTTATATGATTTACAAAATGAACTAGATAATTTGAATAGACAAATTTATGAAATGAAATCTGGTCGTAAACCATTTAACACAACATATTTAGAAGTAAAGAATTCATTAGAAGCAGCTTTGAAGGAAAGACATCCTAACGCTAAAGTTGATATTTATTGTGATTTGGTAGATATCACTGATAAACGTTGGACAAAATCTATTGAAGCAGCTATATTTGGTCAAAAGTTTAACTTCTTTGTCGATGAATTATTCTATGAAGAAGCTAGTAAACTATTAAGTGAAATTGCAAGAAAATACAACTTCTATAATGTTTCTGTTATCGATAGTGAAAAGCTTATTGAAAGAAATTTTGAACCAAAACCAGGCTCAGTTGCTGAAGTTATTAAAACTTCACACGACGGAGCAAGGGCTTATACAAACTATTTATTAGGTGGTATTAAGCGTTGTGAAACATTTGCTGAAGCTCGTGAAAGTGGTTCAGGTTTACTACCAAACTGTACAGGATATAGAGGCTTTGGTTCATGGTATTTAAACCAAAAGAACGCTCAAGTATCTTTCATTGGTACAAGAGTTGATGAAAACACCATGTTTAATAAGCGTGAAGAGTATAACGAAATAAATAAATATTTTGAAATTTATGCTTCACTTATTAATTCTTTATTAGAATTATCAAGCTTGGATACAATGTCTAATAACGAATGTAATACATATGTCAGTGATCTTATTGAAAGAAATGAGATTGAAGCTTTGGAAAATAACGCTTCAAGACTCGATGAACAAATGAAAGAAGGCTCACTTGGCGAAGTTAAAGAAATCGATGATAAGATTTCTAGACTAGACATGGATATTAAAGATCTTGAAAAAGAAAGAGAAGAAATGTTTGTTGAACGTGGTAGCATATCTTCTGAGTTAGATAGATTGACAAAGATCACTATTCCTGCAACTGAAAACTCTTTGAAAATTCTTGCACAAAAGTTAGCTTCATACGATCCGACATTTGTCAATGAAGTCTGCGTTCCTTTCTTCGAAAACGCAATGAAAAAGATTCCATCTCTTGATAATATCAAGCGTGAAGCTAATAGTAGCTTTATTAAAATGCAATCTCGTCTTAAAAACTTAAAAGATAAGTTGTTCAATGTTAGAAGCATTTATACAGCTACATACAAGTTATCATATGATGTCACACAAGAAGACAACAATGCAGAATTTGATAGAGACTATGATTCTTTAAGCCAAGTTGAACTTCCAAGTTATGAGCAAAAAATTAACGAAGCACACCAAAAAGCAATTAAAGAATTTAAAGATGACTTCATCTATAAACTTAGAACGTCAATTGAAACTGTTAAAGGTCAAATCGATGAACTTAACGTTGCTTTAAAGGATGTGAGATTCGGCCGCGACTCATATAGATTCTCAGTTCAACCAAATAGAGATTATATAGAATATTACTATATGATAACTGATGACTTGTTATTAAATGTCGGTGATGCTGAAGATCAATTCTTAGTCAAATACAAAGATATTATGAACAATCTCTTTAATTTGATTTCTGATTCTACAAGCGATAAAAACGCTGATGAAAGATCTCAAATTCTTGAAAATGTTGCTAAGTTTACAGACTATAGAACATATCTCGTCTTTGACTTATTAGTTAAACGTGGAAATGTTGAAACAGAATCTTCACTTGCTAGAACGTTCAAAAGACAATCAGGTGGTGAAACACAAACACCTTTCTATATTTCAATTTTAGCTTCTTTTGCACAACTATATAGAGTTACACAAAAAGATAACACTTCAAGATTAGTTATCTTTGATGAAGCTTTCTCTAAAATGGATGGTACAAGAATTAAAGAAGCTGTCGGTTTGTTAAGATCGTTTGGACTTCAAGCAATTCTTTCAACTCCATCAGAAAAGTTAAGAGACTTAGCAAAAGATGTTGACTTAGTCTTAGTTGCTGTCCACGACGTTAAAAAGAATAGATCTTATCTTGATAAATACAAAGAAATAGAAAAAAGATAAAAAATAAAAGAACTATTACTCCATTAGTAACATTTAGTTCCTTAATGGAAAATAGTTCTTTTTTATTAGTTTGCGTTAGAGTAAATCTTTAAAATTTCATCTAATTCTTTATAAATATAGTTAAAACTTGCATCGGAAGGAGCACGATAATCTCCTCTAGGTGATAGAGAAATAGGTGTAACTTTTGGACCATCTGGTACTGCTTGACGCTTAAATTGTTGTGTCATAAAGCGTCTAATAAATATTTTTAACCATTTGATTATCGTTGTTGGCAAATACTTATTTTTAAACGTTTCAAAAGCGAGAAGAGCAATCTTTTTGAATGAGTAATCGTTACACATAAAGTGATATAAGAAAAAGTCGTGTAGTTCATAAGGTCCGACGATATCTTCTGTATTTTGTGCTCCGTTTTCAACAGGCAATAATTCTGGAGAGATTGGAGTGTCAAGAATATCTTCTAAAACATCTTGGACATCTTTGTGTGTTTCTCCGTATCTTTTGACTATAGCTTTAACTAATGTTTTAGGTATAGAACAATTAACAGAGTAATTAGACATATGATCGCCGTTATAAGTGCAATAACCTAAAGCAAGTTCACTGAGATCTCCTGTTCCTATAACTATAGCGTTTAATTGATTGGCTTTATCAAATAAGAACTGGGTTCTTTCTCTAGCTTGTGCGTTTTCAAAAGTGACATCAGCTGTGACGTAATCATGCTTTAAATCGTCTAAGTGGGATTTGACAGATTTTTCAAGCAATACTTCTTCAAAACTTACCCCAAGTTTTTCGGCTAAAAGTTCTGAATTGCTTCTCGTCATTTTTCCAGTTCCAAAACAAGGCATGGAAAATGCGTATATTTCTTTAGGAGTTTTTTCTATTATTTTCATCGATTCAATTGCTACAAGCAAAGCTAAGGTTGAATCTAAGCCACCAGACAATCCTAAAACAACTTTCGATACATTTATTGACTGCAAGCGTTTTGCTAATCCATGAGCTTGAATTTGTATTGCTTTATCGCACCATTTTTCTTGATCTTTTTTACTTGAAGGTAAGAAAGGTGTTTGTGATAAGAAGATCATAGGCTTTTTAAATTCGTTTTTGCTACTAAAGGGAATTGTAATATATGAGCTATCTAATTGAATTCTAAACGTTGTATCTTTTTGTCTAATTGAAACTAGTTTTTCTAAATCTATATCAGCGGTTATTTCGTCTTCTTTATAAAGTGTTGAACGTTTTAGTATATCTCCGTACTCACTTATGAATGAAGCTCCTGAATATACTAAATCTGAAGTAGATTCATTTGTTGATGAGATATATACATATGAAGAAATTAATTTCTTGGATGTTACTTTTACTAATGCTTTTCTATATTCATCTTTTCCAATCACTTCGTTTGAAGCGCTGAGGTTAATTAATAATGTAGCACCTTGTAAAGCGTGTTTTATCGAAGGACTAGTAGGACTCCAAAGGTCTTCACAGATTTCAGTTCCAAACTTAAAAGCAGGCCTGTTTATATCAGAGAATATTAACTTGTTGCCAAATGGAATTTGGTGATTGTCTAATTCTAAAATGAAATTAGACTTTGGTGCTTCGGTGAATTGTCTCATTTCATAAAACTCATTGTAGTTAGGCAAATATGTTTTTGGAACAATTCCTAATATTTTGCCTTTTTGATAAACTATGGCACAGTTATATATTTTTTGATTGTAGATAAAAGGAGAACCAACTATATATATCAAATTGCTATTTTTACCTATTTCAGCCAATTCTTTAATTTTGCTGTTACAAGCATCTAAAAGAGAATTTTTGAAGAATAAATCGCCACAAGTATATGATGTAAGACTTAATTCAGGGAAAACTAATAAGTCAATATTTTCATTTATAGCTTTTAAAATATGTTTTTTTATGCTTTCAAAATTACTTTCAACATTAAAGACACTTTCTTTTAATGAAACTCCGCGAACTCGTACAAATCCAAAATTATTTTCGTTGTTGTTAATAGTTACGCATTTAGTAACTTCTTCTTTAAAACTAGCATTTGTTGAATTATTTGCTAGTAAATCATCGTAAACATCTTCAGACATAATAACTAAATCTGAGTAGCCGTTTTTAGTAATGTGAATAGGCTTGTCTATGGCGTGACAAGCATCTGATATTTCATTTGTGTTTCTTAAATCAGTAATAGGCCTAATTGTTTTTAAATTTTTCATTTTATCACCATGCATTATTATAGCATAATAATGCGTGTATATTAATATTTGAATATAAATTTTGTTTTATACTAGCGTTTCATTAAAAGTAATTGTACAATAGATAATGTAAAAGAAAGAGGTGCTATATTATGTCTAAGAGCGTTATTTCAAAGACTAGCGAAATTGCTAATTTACGAAAAAAAATGCGTCGTTCTAACGTAGTACAAGCTATATTGTTGGCTTTCCTTTTGATTTGTTTATATGTCATTTATGTTTTTTTAGCAGTGGCAAGTAAAGGATATAATGGGAAAGAACCATTATTTACGTTTAATCAAGATTGGTTAAAAAATATCTTTGTATATTTTGATACGACAGAATCGCTTTTTAACTTTAACGATATTTTTAAAAATAGCAGCATAATGTTTAGATGGATAACTATTGTTTGTGTCGTTTTATTAAGCGTATTTTTAGGTATATTCTATGGAGTTTTACATGGAAAGTCATGTGAGAAAAAATATAAAAACAAATATCAAAAAGCTTTAATAGAAGAAGTTAAAATTAATGGCTTAAGTATGGATATTTTAAAAAGTAATCCAGATGAAAATAACACTAAATCTGCTTTAACAAGAGCTAATATTTCAAAGCCAAACGCAAGTGAAATTATTAGTTTCAGTTCTCCAAGTATTTCTTGGAATGGAATTCAATATAATTACACTTATAACGATAAAAAGAGAAATGGCTATTTAATACAAACTACACTTCCTAGATCGAGAACAGAAGGACTTATCCAGTTTAGAACTTTTGGTCGACCAAGTATGAACGAATATGAGAGTAACGAAATAAGAAAATATGGATTTGCTGAAAATCCAAAAATGGGTGAATATGTTTGCTATACTACTTTAGGTCAAGGAATATATGCAGTTATAGACTCTACAGTAGTCGATGCACTATATAACTTTAAACAGTATGTAGGATGTGGAATTATTGTTACTTTAGCAGGTTCTTCACTTTCAATTTTTATTGATGGTTTTAAAATGGTGTTGACAAAAGAATTAAAAGAAAAAATACCATCAGATGATTTTATAGAGCGTCAAGCCGCAGCTATTGCAGCTTTACATAAGTGTGTCAGTGCTATTGCAAATTCGTTTACTGCTGATCAATTTGTCATGCAAATTGACGATCAATCTTTAGCTTAATATTTAGAGTCATTTTTAATGGCTCTTTTTTTAAAATTTTGTTGGGAGGTATGCAATGAAAAACAGCGAAATTGTGGCAATGTTACTTGCCGGTGGAAAGGGTACAAGACTTGAGTCTTTAACAAAGAAGTTAGCTAAACCAGCTGTCTTCTTTGGTGGAAAGTATAGAATAATTGACTTTCCTCTTTCAAACTGTGCTAATTCAGGTATTAGCGTTGTAGGGGTTTTAACTCAATATGAATCCGTTGCTTTGAATAACTATATTGGTAATGGTAGTAAATGGGGAATTGATGGAAACAAATCATTGACGTCAATACTAGCTCCGCGACAAACAGAAGAAGGTGCAAACTGGTATCGTGGTACTGCTGATGCAATTTATAGAAACTTAGATTTCTTAGATTCAATTAATCCTAAGTATGTACTTATCTTAAGTGGTGATCACATTTATAAAATGGACTATGCAAAAATGCTTGATTTCCATAAGTCTAAGAATGCTGATTTAACAATTGCAGTTATTAATGTTAGTTTAGAGGAAGCTTCAAGATTTGGCATTATGAACTGTGATGAAAACTATAAAGTTGTTGAATTTGAAGAAAAACCAAAGAAACCAAAGAGCACTTTAGCTTCTATGGGTATTTATATTTTTAACTATAAAGTACTTAGAGATGCTTTAAATAAAGATGCTAAAGTTGAAGAGTCTAGTCACGATTTTGGCAAAAACATCATTCCAAATTTACTCGAAAAGAAAAAGAAAGTCTACGCATATAGATTTGATGGATATTGGAAAGATGTTGGAACCATTCAATCTTTGTGGGAAGCAAATATGGACATGCTTGATCCAAAATGCAAATTGGATATTTCAGATAGCAAGATTAAAATCTTCTCCGAAGATACTCACTCTTTGCCACAATATATCGGTGAAGAAGCAAAGGTCAGCCACAGTTTATTAAATCAAGGCTCAGTTGTTGAGGGGACTGTTGAGCACTCTGTTTTATTTAATGAAGTTACAGTTGAAAAAGGTGCTAAAGTTATTTCTTCTGTCGTTATGCCTGGAACAGTTATTAAATCAGGTGTTGAAGTTGAAAACGCAATTATTGGTCCAGGACTAGAAGTAGATGAAAACGCTGAAGGAACAGCAGATCACGTTTTATTGATTAATAATTAGGAGTTAAGTTATGACAAAAACAATTGGATTTTTAAACTTACATGATGATTTAGACCTTGGACCATTGACTACAAATAGATCTATAGCTTCGACAAGCTTCTTAGGTAGATATGCTTTGATGGATTTCCAAATGTCAAACTTTTCAAATTCGGGAATTGATGAAATAGGTGTTTTGCTAAAACAAAATATTCGTTCATTAGTAAGACACATGGGATTTGGACATTCTTGGATTGATAATACTAAAATTGGAAAAGTATCAATCATGTACGATGAACCTTATGCTAATAATTTAGCATATAATCACGATATTAATAATTTTATTGAAAATAAGTGGGTTTTGGAACAATCATCAGCTGATATTGTAGTTATTGCTCCAGCTCACATAATTAACAAAATTGATTATAGGCCTATAATTGAAAGACATTTAGAAAGAGATTCTAGAATTACTATGTTATATACTGGAGTTATAGATGCTCGTTCAAATTATATCGGCAATGACTTTTTAACAATTGATGCAAATGGGCATGTAAAGAGTATCAAGCCAAATAAGGGGGAAGAAAAAGAAGGATTGTTATCGCTCCAAACATATATATTTAATAGGGAAATGCTTGAATCTTTAATTCAATATGGATCAAATACATCAAGCTTCTTTAATCTTAGAGATGCCTTAGCTTATATTTGTAAAGATATTGCAATTGATACTTATGAATTTAATGGATTTATGAGATCATTTGATTCTTTAAGCAGCTATTTATCGCATTCTTTAGAACTATTAAATCCAAAAGTAAGAAATCAATTATTTTCTAAAGATTGGCCAATTTATACCAAAACATATGATACAGCACCAACAGTATATGGACCAGATTCTAATGTTAAAAATTCATTCATTTCTAACGGAGCTATGATTGAAGGTGAAGTTGTTAATTCCGTTATCGGTCGTGGTGTTAAAGTCTCAAAGGGGGCTAAAATTTCAAATTCAGTTATTTTAACTGAAACATTTATCGATGAAAATATTTGTATTGATAAGTCTGTTGTTGATAAAAACGCCAAGATAATTCACACAAAGAAAGTTAGTGGTACTTTTGAAAATCCACTATATATCAAACGTGGAGATATAATTTAATATGAATATTTTATTCGTTTCTGGTGAAAGTAAACCTTTTGCTAAAACAGGTGGCTTAGCTGATGTTGTCTTTTCTTTATCTAAAGAAATGGTGAAGAAAGGAAATGAAGTCAGTGTATGCATACCACTTTATAAAAGCATAAAAGATAGTAATAGCGATTTAAAAAAGATATCTTCATTTAAAGTAAAAATGAATTGGAGAATGCAAGATGTCGATGTTTATGAAACTATAAGAAATGGAGTTAAGTTCTATTTTATTGGATGTGCTGTCTATTTTAATAGAGAACATTTGTATTCTTACGAAGATGATATAGAACGCTTTGCTTTATTTGATTTAGCTACTGTTGAATTTGTTAAGAAGCATTTAACAAATTTAGATATTGTACATGTTCACGATTGGCAAGCTGGAATGGTTCCTTTACTTCTAAAAGTAAATAAAATTAAGGTAAAGACTGTTCTAACAATTCACAATCCAATGTTCCAAGGAAATTTCTCACCTGATTACATTATGGATTACTTTAATTTACCAAGATCATTTTATGATGAAGGAACTATGAGATTTAATAATTATTGTTCTTTTTTGAAAACTGCAATAGTAACTACTGATGTTGTTACAACTGTTTCTGTAACACACGCTAAAGAATTGAGGGAAGATAAAACTTCCTACAATGGGTTAGGTAATATTATCGCTTTACGTGGCAATAGATTTGTTGGAATAGTTAATGGTATTGATGAAGACGAATTTAATCCAACAACTGATAAATACATAGCCAAAAAATACGATATATATAGTTTTAAAGAAAGCAAAAAAGAAAACTTAGTTCAACTTCAAAAAAGATTTGAATATACTCGTATTCCTAAAGGACCTGTCGTTGGTGTTGTAACAAGACTTACACCACAAAAGGGAATTATAGATATAATCAAATCTATCCCTTTGTTAGTTACTTATGATATGCAAGTCTTTATTGTAGGTGAAGGTGATAGAGATCTTGAAAATGAGCTTCAAAAACAAGCTGAAAAATATCCAAATCACATTAAATTCTATAAAGGATATTCTGATGAATTAGCTCATATTGTTTATGCAGCTAGCGATTTCTTTTTAATGCCAAGTGTTTTTGAACCATGTGGAATAGGTCAATTAGTTGCTATGAGATATGGTACTCTTCCAATAGTTAGAAGAGTAGGTGGACTAAATGATACTGTCACAGGTTATGAACTTGATAAAGATAGGGCAACTGGATTTTCTTTTGATAAAGATAATGATGAAGGACTTCAAGAATCTATTAAATTAGCATATGAATGTTACAAAAAAGAGAATATGGTTAAAATTATTCTTAATGCTATGAAGTTTGACTCATCGTGGTCAAAAAGTGTGGATAATTATCTTTCTTTATATAAAGATATTATTTAGCTATTAAAAAGGTTCGAACTTCTTTTTCAAAGTATTTTCGTTCGTTATAACGCAGCTTTTCAGGATGAAATTGGAAAGCTAGCGTTTTTTTGTCATCACTTTCTATAGCTTCTATTATGTTATCAGAGCTTGTAGCGATTATTTTTAAATTATCACCCAATTTATCAATAGCTTGATGATGAAAAGAGTTAACTATCATTTTCGTTTTTTTATAGTTTATTATGTGATTTATATTTTCATGATTTTCTATATTTTTTAAAGTTCCATTTTCAAAGACGTTAATTATTTGCAGACCTCGACATATTCCTATAACTTTTTTGTCATACTTTTTAGCTATAAAGTAAAATTTTTCTTCTGCTTTATCTAATTGATTAGAGTATTTTACCTCTTCATCTTTTTTGTTATATCTTTGAGGATTTATATCTCCACCACCAGGGAGTAAAAGTCCAAGTGAGTTTTTAATCGCCTCCTCATAATTGACAAATTTACTTGGACTTAATCCGATGAGTGATATTCCGATATGTTTAAAAAACTTTTGATATGAAGATTTAATTCCAAATATATCTTCGTAAATTCTTAAAGGCACGCATAATGTGTTCATTTTATTACCCCTTCATAAATAGATTATAAAGAGGTGTGTAAAATGGTGCATAAATTTAGTGTTGCAGTTATGGGTCGAGGATTAGTTTGTAGTAAGTTATTAGAATATTTAAGAAGTGATAAAGATATAAGTCAAATAGATATTTTTGGAAGTTCAGAAGATACTTTAGTTATTGATGATAATGAATACGTTGTAAAAAAATATGATCAAATAGGGCAAAAACACTATGATGTTGTTTTTGGAACGACTGATGCTGATACTATAAAGAAATGGTTTAATTTAGTTAATGCAGATTTGTTTATAGATAATTCAGAATTATTTAGACTTTATCCAGAAGTTCCGTTAGTTGCTAGTAAAACCAATACAGAAATTATGTTTAGAAATAACGTTAGAATTGTTTCCAATCCAAATTGTGTAGCAGCTATGATTGCTAGGGTTTTATACCCGTTAAATAAAAGATATCCAATCAATAAAGCTATAATAACAACTTATCAATCAATTTCAGGCTTAGGTCAAAAAGCTTTAGAGGCGTATCAAAGCGAACGTGACGATGAGATTTATTTAGATGGAAAAATATCAAATAGATTTGTTTATAAAAAAGAAAATATTAGATTATATGATAATATTGTTCCATATGTCGGTGTTGAAAATGAAAATAATATTACTCACGAAGAAGAGAAAATAGAGTTGGAGTTAGAAAAAATTTTAAATGGTGTCGAGATAACAACTATGTGTGCTCGCGTTCCAGTAAAGCATGGTCATTCAGCATATGTTCATTTAACATTTAAAGATATGATTGATTTTAATCGAATTAAAGCTTTTATTGAAAATATAGAATGTGTTAAAACTCCTAACGTTGTTACTTCATCTATGGTAAAAGATTCTAAAGATGTTTTTGTTGGAAGAATTAAGAAAGATAAAAATTGTCCATATGCTTTAATGTTCTTCATAACTTCAGATAATTTGACTATAGGTAGTGCTTTAAATAGTTATGAACTATTTATGACTTATAAGGAGCGTTGACAAAAATGATATTTTATAAATATAACGCTTTAGGTAACGATTTTATATTTTTTGAGGATAAATGCATACTTGATTCAAAACAAATATCTTTAATATGTCGTGAAAATGAAATTGGTGCAGATGGAGTTGTTTTTATATCACCTTCATCAAAATATGATGCGAAATTTGAAATATATAATAAAGATGGAAATAGGGCTTTAGTTTGTGGTAATGCTTTAAGAGCTTTAGCATATCACTTGATAAATATTAAGAAGATAAAAAAAGACAACTTTATAATAGAGTCAGGTAAAGAAAAATATGAAATTGGAAAGTTAAATAATGAATATTATGTCAAATTTAAGCATCCTGAAATAATTTCGATTAGTAATAGCGGTGCTATCATTAAGGCACCTAATCTTCATATGATTAAACTAGTTGATAAAATAGATATAGCTCGACTTTACGAAGTGGGATTATCTTTTAAGGATTATTTGAATACTCATGAAATAATGAAAGTTAATAACAATACTTTTGCATTTATAAGCTTTGAAAAAGGAGTTGGTTTAACTGATTCTTGTATTTCGGGAGCTATAAGCGCATATGAGTTTTTAAATAAAATTAATTTTGGATGTCAAAAAATGGTGTTTAAAACAATTGGTGGAGATATCAATCTTGAAGGAGATAATAACTTTATAAAAGCATCTGGAATTATAAAACTAGTATATAAAGGTGAAATATATGAAGACTATTTTTGCGCATAGACTTAATGAAATAAATTTGACCAATAGATTTCAAAGTTTATACGATACTAAAGAAAACAAAAATCTTAAAATATTAGATTTTGGAATAGGTCAAGATAATTCTATTATAAGTAAAAAAGCTATAGAGATTTTAAATGATTCATCAACAAATTACAATAATTGGAAATATGCTGAAAATGGTGAAAATAGTCTAATAAACTCATTTATAAAATTTGCTTTTAAACAATATGAAGTAAGATTGAATAATGATGAGATAACTTTATCTATGGGAATAAAAGAAGTTTTAAATAGTCTTGCTTTTATTCTTATTAATCCTAATGATCTAGTTGTTTCGACTACACCAGGATATAATGTCTTTCAAAGAAAAGCTAAAATGCTTGGCGGAGTAATCAAAGAATTAGTTATTAATAATGAAAATAATTATCTTCCAAATATATTTTCTATTGAAGAAAATGAACTAAAAAAAGTTAAAGTGGTTTTATTAAACTACCCAAATAATCCTACTGGTGCTAAATGTAGTCGTGAATATGTATCTAAACTTGTCAAGTTAGCTAACAAATATGATTTTTATATAATTAACGATGGAGCTTATATAGATTTAAGCGGTGAAGATAAACCTTTTTCATTTTTAAGTGTAGATAAAGAAAGAATTATTGAGCTTTATTCTGCATCAAAAACTTTTGGCATGACAGGAGCAAGACTAGGTTTTGTTGCTGGTTCAAAGACTATTATTAATATGGTAAAAAAATATCGTGATCAAGAGAACTCAGGTCAATTTATTCCACTACAATTAGCTTACAAATATTGCTTAGATTATGTAGATACAAATAAAATTAAAGAAAAATATATAAATAGATCAAAGATATTAATTGATATTATGAATAAATTAGGCTTTAAAGGTGATTCATATTCAGGAGCTTTTTATTTATTTTTTAGAGTGCCTAATTATTTTGATAATATGCTTATAAAAGACGCCAATGAATTTGCATTTTTAATCAAGAAAAAATATTCAATATTGATTGTACCGTACTCAAATGTTAATTACTTTAGAATGTCTTTAACTTATAAAAATGAATCAGATCCATATATTTTATATAACAGATTAAAAGAATGTAATGTAAAGTATTAAATTATGGCTATTTCAAATAGTGATATTAGAAAATACAAAATTGAAATAGGACTTCTAGCTTTAGTTATTTTCTCACTATTATTAGCTATAGATATTAACGAGACATTGATAAGAATAGGAAAAGAAAACAGAAATCCTACAAGTGAAGAGCAAAAGAAAATAAGAAGTAAAGCTGAACTGATATCAACAGTCTATCTTGTTGTTTCAGTATATTTTGCTGTGGCAGCATATATTGATTATAAAAATAGAAAAACAAAAACTAATTTTTATTTCTTTATAGCGACAATATTTTTGGTTATTGCATCGTTAATTAGAGAATATTGGATTAAAAAAGACACCACATTTGATGAGGGTGCCGAAGATTTTGCTTTATAGTTTAGCCAATTCATCTTGATATGTTTCATAGATAAATTTTGCTATTTCTAATAAAGTCTTTTTTTCTGTATCTATATTTATAGATTTGAAAGAAAGAGCATCTTCTGAAAAAACATCTTTATCTTTAGTTATTCTTTGTTCGATATTTTCAATGCTGTCTCCTCTTATAATCATTCTATTAAATCTAGTTGTAGAATCTGCATTTAATCTAAAAATAATTATTCTTGGATCATTTAGTGAAAGTATTGATTTGACGCCATTAGGATCGACAATTAAAACTTTATTATCTGAAACCTCACTTTTACTTGTTCCATAATAATTACCGTTATATAAAGTAGTTTCGATAAAGTAGTTTTTCTCTTTTAATTTTAAAAACTCTTCTTTAGAAACAAAGTGATAATCAACATCATCTTTTTCGCCAATTCTCATTGGTCTAGTGGTGTGAGTTATCACTTTTTTAATACCATATATTGAATAAAGGAGTTTAGCTGCCTCTGTTTTTCCAGATGCGCTTGGTCCAACTAAAACTATCATAAAATTACCTCGTTTTAAAATTGTAACTTTTATAATTTATTTAATCAATAATTAAATGACTGAATTATTAGACGAGAAAATATTTGACTATTATTTTACATTTATGTATCTTTAAGCATGGAGGCTTTTTATGAAAATTAAAAAATCGGTCGCTCTCGTAAGCATTTTATCTTTATTAACATTAGCAGGTTGTGGCGAGAGTGCAGGTAATTCATCAAGTTCAAATAGTTCTTCTAGTTCCAAAAACACTAGTAGTGCTTCAAATATAAATTCTTCAACCGCATCAAATTCTTCTACAAGTAGCAGCAGTGAAAGTAGTGTTGCTAACAGTACAAGTTCAAGCAGTAACTTAGATAGTTCTACTTCTTCAAGTCCTATTTCATCTTCAACTATATCAAGTAGTTCAAGCGAAGTAAGCAGTAGTTCTAGCTCTTTAAGTAGTTCTTCAAGTAATACTTCAAGTAGCAGTAGTAGCTCTTCTAGCAGTAGTAGTTTATCAAGCTCCTCTAGTAGTACAAGTACACCTACTTCATCTTCTAGTAGCTCTTCAAGTTCAACTCCTACTTCAAGCTCTTCTAGCAGTTCTTCAACTTCAAGTTCTTCATCTAGCAGTAGCTCATCTTCTACAATTGAAAAAGTTGATTATTCAATGTATTCAGCTAAGGAATTATATAACCACGCTTTAGAACAATATTTATCAAATAACTTCTTTACTTATTGTACTGGTGTTACAAAAGCAAAAGTAGGAATTTCATTGAATCAACCAACTGTTTCTTATAAAGTAAAAGATAATAACAATATTTATTTTGAAACTTATACTAAATCAGACATGGTTAGCAAAGCTGAACAAAGAATTGAATGTGCAAATGGCGGATATTATGGCTATAGAAGTTCAAAAAAAGACTTAAAAGTCACTAATGGTAATAATGGCTATGAAGGTTCAGTTACTTGGGAAGGAAATTATACAAAACAAACATCAGATGAGTTTAATTATACTTTTGGCCACTCATTAATGGGTATAATTAACTACAATGTAACAAATAGTAACTACACAAAGTCTATAACAAGTTCAATTAAGAACTCAACGACAAATGGTGATGTTTCGTATACATATAAAGTCTCAATCAAAGATTCTGACACTTCAATAAATGCTACAGCAGGATATGCAATCGAAATGCAACATATGTCAGGATACAAATCAACTTTTAAGAGCGCTGAATTTACTCTTGTAGTTGATAAAGATGGCTTATTAAAAACTATTGATGTTATTGAAAGTTACTCTATGAAAGTTGGTATTATAAGTGCTTCTTGTTCGAGTAATTTCACAACATACTTTACTAAAATTAATAGCATAAACGAGATCTCTAAAGATCAAAGAGATAGCTATGCTGAAATGTTAGCAGCCTATCGCTAAAATAAATAAGTTGACGCTTTTTATAAAGTTGTCAACTTTTTGTTTGACCTAAAGTAAACTTTAGGTTTTAAACTTAATATGTGGAGGTTAATATGAAAGATTTTAATTTTGCATCAAGAACAAAAATTCACTTTGGTGAAGGTTCTATTTCTTATTTAGAAAAAGAACTAGAGAATTATGGAGATAGAATATTACTATTATATGGTGGTGGTTCTATTAAAAAGACTGGAATTTACGATTCAGTTATTAAGATTTTGAAAAAATCTAATAAAAAAGTTTTTGAAGTCTATGGAGTTATGCCAAATCCTACATATGCTAAAGTACTTGAAGGTACTAAAGCTTGTAAAGAAAATAATATTGATTTAATTTTGGCTGTTGGTGGTGGCTCAGTTATCGATTGTGCTAAAGCTATAGCTGTTTCAACATACGCTGAAGGAGATGCTTTTAAACGTTATTGGCTTAACTTTGAAAAAGTAGATAATAAGACAATACCTGTCGCTTCTATTTTAACTATGGCTGGAACTGGATCAGAAATGAATGGTGGTTCAGTTATTACTAATACAGATTTGAAAATTAAAGCTGGAAGAGTATTTGAAAATCAAGAACCAGTATTTTCTATTTTAGACCCTGTTTATACATATACTGTTCCAAAATATCAAATGCTTTCTGGTATCTTTGATATTATGAGTCACTTAATGGAAACATATTTTTCTGGCGATGATGATAATGTTTCAGATGATTTAATTGAAGCTTTATTAAAGAGCTTAATTAAGAATACTAAAAAAGCAATTGTTGATCAAAAAAATTATGAAGCTAGAAGTAATATTATGTGGATAGCAACTCTTGCACTAAATGGAATAACTGAAGCAGGTAAACAAGGAGACTGGCAAGTTCATGGTATTGAACATCAAATAGGTGCTTATACTGATTGTGCACACGGTATGGGTTTAGCAGCAATTTCACCTGCATACTATAGACATTTAATAAAATATGCTCCTGCTAAATTTGTAAAGTTTGCTAAAAATGTTTTTAATGTTAATAGACAAGGAACTGATATAGAAATAGGATTAGCTGGAATAGATGAATTAGAAAAGTTTATTAAAGAATCAGAAATGGTTTATAATCTAAAAGAATTAGGTGTTACAGGAAAAGAAATGCTAAAAGAAATATCTGATAGTGTGTTTGTTAATCCTAATGCTGGCTATCATGGGTTTGATTCTAATGAAATATATGATATTTTGTTAGAAAGTTATAAAGATTAGGCTTATTTTCAATGGTAAAAGCGTATATATTAAAAAACTATTGCATATACTTCAAATATGTGGTATATTTAAATACGTTATCGCGGGGTAGAGCAGCCTGGTAGCTCGTCGGGCTCATAACCCGGAGGCCGCAAGTTCAAATCTTGCCCCCGCAACCATTGAATACAACATCCTAGTATTTCTACTAGGATTTTTTGTTACAAAAAATTCGAACTATGAATGTTTAGTTCAAAAAGCTCGAATAATATTTTTAATTTTTATAGTCGTTATGTGTTTCAAGATATAATTCTTTAATATCATCTGGCATGTCATCAATTGACATATTTTTAACTATACTCTCAGTATTGTCTGATATAGCTTTAAAATAGTACCATTGTTTAAATTTTATAAGTTTTAAAGTTTGATTAAGAGATTTTATTTGATCTTGTACTTTCTTTTCTTGATCTAAGAAAAAATTGTACCTTTCGTTTAAGCTTGAATCTCCTTCTTCGCATAGTTTCATAAAATCTCTTATTTCTTTAATTAACATACCAGAGTTTTTTAAGCACTCGATAACTCTAATTGTATTTAAATCTTTATCATTGAAACTTCTAATTCCGGATTTTCTGTTGATACCATTAAGTAATCCTTCTTTATCGTAATATCGTATTGTTGATATAGATAAACCTGTTAATTTTGCAACTTGGCCAATTGTATATTCCATATATTCTCTATTCAGTAATTACTTTGTCAATTATTTCGTAGTGTTTTAAAGCTTTTGCCCAACCATCGTTATCTATATCATCTGTTACGTAATCAGCATAGGCTTTAACTTCTGGTTTTGCATTTCCCATTGCGACTCCAATTCCAGAAAATGTCAACATTTCAATATCGTTTGCTGCATCACCAAGGCACATTATTTCTTCTGGTCTCCAATGATATTTGTCTAAAACAGCCATGATGCCCTTTGCTTTATCAGAATCTTTAGGCATGATATCAACAGCATATGTATCCCATCTAGCTGTTTTACAATTTTTTAAATGAGGTAAGAACAAGGATTCATCAAAAGCATCACAATAGGCAATAGCTTGATAAATAGTTCTATCATAATGATCAGGGAAAATTCTGGCTTGAGGAAATCTTGTTCCATATTTTTCATGAGATTCAATAACTCTATCATCGACGTAATTTATAAAGCCTTTATTTCCTTCAATTAATGTTAAACCGAATTTAAGTCTTTTTGAGAACTTAATAAGGACATCAATCTCTGATTCAGGTAATGGATAGGCATAAATTATTTCATCATTTATGATTACTTGAGCACCATTCATTACTACCAATCCATCAGGAGTTATATAATCTAATACTCCAGATTTACGAATAAGGTATTGGTTTCTTCCTGAACATAAGAAGAACTTTATTCCTTTAGATTGAGCTTCTTTGATGGCGTTAATCGTTGAAAGTGGAACTCTTTTTGTGACGTGTGAAAAAAGTGTACCATCAATATCGCTAAAAATTGCTTTAATATTACGTTTCATATAGATAATCCTCAATAATTATTTTATCATACAGCCCTAAAAAGATTAATTAAATTTGTATGGATATATTAAAATAATCCAATAATAATAGTAAGTTTTTAATTAAGCATTGTAATTGACTATTAAATTTTTATGTGCAAAAATAGATGTATCCATTTAGGAGGAAAATATGGAACTTAAAGGTAGTAGAACAGAACAAAATTTACTCACAGCTTTTGCTGGAGAAAGCCAAGCTAGAAACAAATATACATACTATGCTTCAGTGGCTAAAAAAGAAGGATATGAACAAATTGCTGAGATCTTTTTAGAAACAGCAGGAAATGAAAAAGAACACGCTGAGCTTTGGTTTAAAGCTTTACATGGAAACAAGATTCCTGATACAGCAACAAACTTACTCGATGCAGCAGAAGGCGAAAATTATGAATGGACAGAAATGTATGAAGAATTCGCTAAAGTTGCTGATGAAGAAGGCTTTACAGCAATTGCTAAACAAATGAGAGGCGTTGCTGCTATTGAAAAGCATCACGAAGAAAGATATAGAGCTCTTCTTGAAAATCTCAAGACAGATAAGGTCTTTATTAGAGAAGATGTTGTTGTTTGGAAATGTAGAAACTGTGGCCACATTCACGTTGGTAAAGAAGCTCCAAAAGTTTGCCCAGTTTGCTTCCATGCTCAATCATATTTTGAATTAGAAAAGAAGAACTATTAATTTAAAAAAGATTAACATAATCCTTATTGCTAATTTAGTATAATTAGCATAGGGATTTTTTAATGCAATAATTTTGCTTAAATAAAAATATAAAAAATAATATGTTAATTATGTCATTTTTTTTAATAATATGTATTGTATTTATGCTTAATATTTTTCAATTACATACATAAAGAGTAATTTATTTGTAGTGATTGTAAGCGTGAAAATTATTTTCATATTCTTTAGTATTTAACACATATTTACATTGATTTTTGTAAATTTTTTCATAAAAAATAAACAATTCAAAATTAATATTATTTTTAAAATAATCCATATTAGTTTATGGGAAGGCCTTTTAGATATAAAAAAGCCATACCTTAAACAATAAAAATAGCTCTTTTTTTGTAAGATTTTATTGCTTTTATTTGACAATGAAAGTAGTTTCATTTAGTATAAAAGTACCTACCTCGTGTAAGGGGGATTACGTGAAGGCTTCAAAGACAATAAAGTACTTTTCGTTAGGAGTTTTGATAGGTGCAACTGGTATTGTGCTAAGTTCAAAACTAAATAAAAAAAGCGTTGATGATATTGTTGTTGACACTGCAGATAACTTTACAACAGCTGTTGATTCTTTAGTGAAAGAAAAAGTTACTGATCTTGTAGATTTTATTGAATCAATAGATATTTCTAAGTTAAATGGCTTAGGAAAATCAACTGTTGATAAAGTAAAAAGTAAGTTGTCATCAATTATCGATTTGTTTTAAAGGCTTTCCCAAGGTATGGCATAAAAAGGAGCATTGTATGAGTACTTTTAAAGACAGAGTTACTATTTATGAAGTTGCAAAGTCAGCAGGTGTTTCACTTGCAACAGTTTCTAGAGTTATCAATAACAAAAATAACGTTACTGAAAAAACAAGAAAGCTTGTTGAAGATACTATTGAACGTCTTGGATATAAACCAAGTGCTTTAGCTCAAGGCTTAGCAACAAACAGATCTACAAATATAGGTATTGTTTTACCAGCTACAAACTATGTATATATTTCTAATATTTTAAGTGGTATGGTAGACATTGCTAAGATTTATGGATATCAAACAACATTATTTATTACTAGAAAGAGTAAGGACGATGCTCAAAAGGTAATTGAAAAGCTCATTACTTCTCACGTCGATGGAGCAGTTATCTTCGATGATGAATTAGATTCTAAAGAAATTGAAATGATGCAAAAATATAATTTGCCACTAGTTGTTATTGGTCACGAAATGGCTGGTGAAAAATTAGGTTCAATTACACTTGATTATGAAACAACACTATTAAGTATACTTGAAAATTATTATGACAAAGGCGGAGATGATGTCAAATTCTTAGACGTTGCTAACGCTGGAAATATGATGGACAATTTAAGAGATTCAGTATCCAAATATGCTGATGAGCATGGTAAACATGTCCAATTAATTCACTGTGATGATTCATATCAAAGATTATATGCAGATATGAAAGTATATTTTGAAACACATAAATCTGGCTTCTTTATTGCACCAAGAGATTCTCTCGCCTGTGCAGTTATTAACGCTGCAACAGATTGTGGCTTAAATATTCCAAACGATATAGAAGTTATTTCGGTTGTTGGAACCAAATATTCATATATTGTTAGACCTCAAGTTTCATCACTTGAAATTGATATGTTTGAAGTTGGTTCTATTGCAATGAGAATGCTTACTAAGTTATTAAAGAAGAACTTAGATAAGATGATCTTTAGATTCAAATCAACATTTGCAATTAGAGGTTCTACAAAAAAGTAAATGAAAATTCTACTTGTTGGCGCAGGACCAGATATTAAACTTCCTAAAAACGTTAAAGAATATTTTGTTTGTGCTGTTGATGGTGGATATGAAACGTGTAATAAGTTTGGAATTATTCCAAACTTTTATATTGGAGATAAAGATTCATATAGTGGACAAATAAATTGCGATAGTCTAACAAAAGATCCGCATAAAGATGATTCTGATATGGAAATAGCTTTAAATAAGTTTATTAAAAATTCAGATGAAGTTTATATTACAGGAGTCTTGGGTGGAAGATTATCTCACACTATAGGAAATTTAATGTTATTAGCAAGGAAAGATTATTCTATCGTTAACAACGTTAAAATATATGGTGATAAAAAAGTTGTCTTTTCGGTTATTGGAAAGCAATATGTTGAAGCTGATTTTTCTAAATATAAACTATTTTCAATGTTTTCTTTCACAGAATCAACACACATAAATAGATTAGATGGTTTTGAATATAATTTAGAAAACGCAATATTAAATCAAAGCTCAACACTTGGTCTTTCTAACGTTCCTAAAGGTAAAAAACAAAAGATTGATATTGAAAAAGGATCAATTATTGTTGTTTTAGAAGAAAAAGAGTAATAAATTTTAGACTAACAATATATATTGTTAGTCTTTTTATACTAAGCTTAGTCTTCATTTGATATAATTAACATATAAGGTGATAAGTATGAATATTTTTTTAGTGTCAAATATATTAAAAAATCCATTAACAATAGTTGCATTTATAGTTGCACTAATTGTTTTAATAATTATTATTGTCGTAGGCGTCTTTATAATTTCTAGAAGTCGTAAAAAACGTCAAATTAAAGAGTTAGAAGTTAAGTATGGATTTATACACGATAGATTAGTTAACGATGATAAAAACATGATAGCTAGACTAGAATTTATTTCTACAAACAATATTGCTTATCTTCAAATTCATCAACAATATTTAGAAAGATATAACACAATTTTAGATAAGCAAGATAAGCAATGCTTTATCGCAATAAATTCTTTAAACGAATTAGCAACAGCAAAAAACTTTAAGAAAATGAAAGAAATAATTGAATCTACTAGACTTTCTGTTTTAGATTTCGATAAATTAGTTAATTCGTTAAATGACGATTTGTGGACTTTGCTTAAACCAGATGAAGAAATTAGACAACTTGCTATTAGAGAAAAAGAAAAATTAAGAAATTTAAAAGATGATTTTAATAATCATTACACTGAATTAAAATCCTTAGAAGAATCATTTACGCTTGTTTTTAATGCAATTGAAACAATGTTTACTGAATTTGAACAATTGTTAGATGCCGCTAATTATGATGAAGCTAATGAAAAACTTCCACCAATTTCAAAGCTTTTAGATGCTTTGACAAAGATGATGGTAGATTTACCATTTATAACTACATTAGCAACTCAAGTAGTTCCACAAAGAATTGCTGAATTACAAGAAAGCTATGAAAAGCTTGAACAAGAAAAATATCCTTTGCACCATCTTCAAATCAAAGTTACAATTGAAAAAATGGAAACTGAACTCGATGATATTGCAAGTAGATTAAAAGACTTTAAGCTTGAAGGTGTTAAAGATGAATTAGATAAAATGACAGATCAAATAGATATTTTCTTCAGACAATTTGAAGAAGAGAAAGAAGCAAAATCTCTATTTGATAAAGAACAAGCTGACATTTCAAATAACACCTATGAACTTGAAAGAGAATTTGCAAAACTTAAGAGATATTTACCAGAATATAAAAATATATACGTAATTGATGATAAGTATTTGGATCAATTAACTTTAATTCAAAACGATATTGATCGAATGAGTGCTATTAAAAGGGATTTAGATACTTTTATTCATTCATCGACTAAACAACCTTATTCAATTTTGCTTAAGAAAATGAAAGACTTGCAAATTGAAATTAAGAAAATAACCTCAACTTTAAATGATTTCCACGATTATTTAGGCAGCTTAAAGGCCGATTCAGAAAGAGCTTATGCTGAAATTAGAACTTACTATGTCAAATTAAAAGAAGCAGAGTGTAAGATTAGAGAAATTAATGTTGCTGCATTATCTGACTATTTATCTTTGCGTTTTAAACAAGGATATGCATATTTAGATAACCTAAATGATATTATTAACTCTCAACCTATTGATGTTAAGAAATTAGATGCTGTATATAATGAAGCTGTTGTTCATATCGACTCAGTTCTCGCAGAAGTTGCAATAGAAGATGAACTCTCATTAAGAGCAGAAGATTCAATTGTTTATGCTAACCAATATAGAGTTGATTTTTCTGAAGTAAGAGTTTCACTTAATACAGCTGAAAGTGCCTTCCAAGAGGCTGATTTTGCTAGAGCAAGTTCTGAAGCTTTGACAGTTATTAAAAAAGTCAGAGTAGAACAAGGCGAATAGTTAGTTTGATTATAATTTTTAATCATACACTAATATTGAGGTGTTATAAATGATTTATTTTGATAATGCAGCTACTACTAAGCCTGCAGATAATGTTATAAAGACTTTTGAACGTATTTTAAATAATATCTATGGAAACCCTTCTTCTCCACATTCTTATGGTCATGAAGCTTCAGATATAATGGATAAAGCTAGAGCACAAGTTGCTCGTTATATGGAATGCTTACCAGAAGAAGTAATATTTACTTCAGGAGCAACAGAAAGCAATAATTTAGCTATTAAAGGTATCGTAAAAAGATATAAAAAGAATGGCAAGAGAATTATTACCACAAAAATTGAACATGCTTCTGTTCTTGAACCAATGAAAGAACTTGAAAATGAAGGATATGATGTTATTTGGATTGATGTAGATAAGTCAGGTAAAATTGACATTGATCAATTTAAAAGAGCTTTAAACAATGAAACAGTTCTAGTTTCTATAATGGCTGTAAATAACGAAACAGGAATAGTTCTTCCTATTGAAGAATTGGCAAAGATAACAAAAGAAAATAGTAGAGCTTTTTTTCACACAGATGCTACACAGGGAATATATAAAGTTCCACTAAATTTAAAAAATGTTGATTTGATATCGATGAGTGCTCACAAGCTTAACGGCTTTAAGGGCTCTGGACTATTAATTAAAAGAAAAAATGTTGATATAGAACCTATTTTATTAGGAGGCGGTCAAGAAAACGGTTACCGTTCAGGAACTTCAAATCCTCCACTTGTCGCTGCATTAGCTACGACATTGCGTGAGGCAAAAGAAAGCTTTTTAACTCGCAGTAAGAATGCTAAAGAGTTAAGAGACTATTTATATGAACAATTAAAACAAATTCCTGAAGTAATCATAACAAGCCCATATGAAGGATCGCCATTTATTTTGAGTTTTGCTTTAACTTTGCATAAGGCAAGTGTTGTTGTTGAAGCATTAGGTAAAAATGGTATCATGGTTTCAACCAAAAGTGCTTGTTCAAGTAAACATGTTGGTGGTTCTTACGTTTTAAAAGAGTTAGGATATGAGCAAGAATTAACAGAAAACGCAATAAGACTTTCATTCAGTGGACATGAAAGTATTAAAGATGGTGAAGAGTTCATGTTGCAATTAAAAAAGTTGTTAACTGATTTGAAAGAGAGGTAAAAATGAATTCAAACGTTGTAATGGTAAGATATGGTGAATTATCTACCAAAGGAAAAAACATTAAAGATTTTATAAAGAAATTAGCAAATAATATAAAAGATTCCTTAAAAGAATTTACAGAACTTACATACAAAGTTCAACACGACCATATATATATAAACCTTAATGGAGTTGAATTTGAAAAAGTAAGTGAAAAGTTGAAACTAATTCCAGGTATTTCTTCTTTTTCATTAGTAACTTCTATTGCACCAGATTTAGATGAAATAATCAAAGTTGGTACAGAAATAGCACAAAAAAGCAGTGCCAAAACTTTTAAAGTAATTACTAAAAGAGCTGATAAACTTTTCCCATATCATTCAGATGACATCAATAGAAGGGTTGCAGCTTCAGTTTTGCAAAATACAGATTTAAAGGTAGATGTTCATAATCCTGAGTTAGAAATTCGCATCACTGTAAGAGAAAATGAAGCTTTTGTTTATCAAGAATCTATTCCAGGGTTAGGCGGTTATCCTTTAGGTATAGCTGGTAAAGCTTTAATGTTAATTTCTGGTGGCATTGATTCACCAGTAGCCAGTTTTTTAATGATGAAACGTGGTGTTAAACTTGAAATGATTCATTTTGCTGCACCTCCATATACAAGTGAACAAGTCTTAGTAAAGATTAAAGATATTATCCACAAACTAAATATTTTCCAACCAGCTGTTAAATTATACATAGTTCCATTTACTGAAATTCAAAAGAAAATATATGAAGTAGCCGGTACAAGTTATGCAATTACCATAATGCGTAGAATGATGCTAAGAATTGCAGAAAGAGTAGCTAGATATAATAGAGATTTGGTCTTAGCAAGTGGAGAAAGCATTGGCCAAGTAGCAAGTCAAACATTAACGAGTATGGCTTCAATTGAAGAATGTTGTGGCTTGCCATTAATTAGACCTTTAGCAACATATGATAAAGTAGATATTATCAAGTTATCAAAGAAGATTGATACATATGATATTTCAATTAGACCATATGAAGATTGTTGTACAATTTTTGAAGTAAGAGATCCAACTACAAGTCCAAAGCTTGATAAAATTAGAGAAATTGAAGCAAAATTTGATTTCAGCCAGTTGTTAGATGAAGCATATATGAATATTGAAAAAGTATATGTTAAGCCTGAAGAAGACGAATTCTAATAAATATTAAATTATTGTCCACAATATTATTGTGGAGGTGAGGATGATGAAATCCCGCAATGAAAAGAGCGTTAATGCTTGTAGAACAAGAAAAGATGCTAGAGCTAGAACTAATCAGGAAAGACAAGATCAAGAAGAATACGGTCGTGATATTTCCGAGCAAAGAGAAAATTCAACTCGCTCTCGTATTAAAAACAAACGTGGCGCTAGCCGTAAATCTCATAGATGAAATAAAACTCCCAAACGGGAGTTTTTTTGAATATAAGGCTAATTATAAAATCATAATAATAGTATGAATATCTTGTTTATTGTCTTATTTATTATCTTAATTTTAATTGTTATAGCTTTAGTAATTAATTTAAGTATTGAAGTTATAATAAATCCTTTTAAATTATCAATTAAACTTTTCAATATAGAAATATATAAAAAGAAAAATCAAGATCTATATAATTTAATGGTTAAAAATATTGAAGAAATGGAAGAAAAAAAGACGAATAAAGAATTGGTAAAAAATATTTTAAAAGCTATTAAAATAAGAGTGATTGAGTTTTCTAATGACGTTGAAAAGTCTTCGCCTATAAACGCTTTAACTATTGGTTTTTTAAATATAATTATGCCTATTTTAAAAAATGTCTCTTTTAAAGATGCTTTATTAGTAAAATACGAAAAATCTAATATGATAGAGTTAAAAGTCTTATTCAAATTAAGAATAATAGAACTTATATATAGAGTTTTAAAATATAAAATAGGTAAATTGTATGGCAAAAAAGCTTAATAATTTAGAAGATTATATTAAATCATCTCTACAAAATATATCGTATTTTTTGGATTCAAGTAAAGTAATGGGAAAACCGATTGAAATAAATAGTGAAACTATAGTTGTACCAATAACTAAAGTTACGTTTGGTTTTGGAACTGGAGGTAGTGAATTTGGCTCACCAACAATAGTTCAAAACAGTTTATCGTATGAAATAGATTCAGATTTATATCCGTATGGAGGTGGAAGTGTTGGTGGCTTTGCAATAAGACCGGAGGCTTTTTTGATTATTTCCAAAAAAGAAGCTAAAATTGTGAAGATGGATGAAAAAAATATATATAACAAAGTATTAGATATGGTTATAGTAGCTTTAAAAAATCGAAAAAAAGGAAAATAAAAAACTTGCAAAGTGAATTGCAAGTTTTAAATTGTTTAGAATTATTATTTTGCTAAAGCTTCGTTAGCTGTCTTGACAAGAGCTTTAAATTGTTCTGGATCATTGATAGCAATTTCAGAAAGCATCTTTCTGTTGAGATCAATGTTAGCAACTTTTAAGCCGTGCATGAACTTTGAATATGAAATGTTTTCAAGTCTGCAAGCAGCGTTGATACGTCTAATCCAGAGTTTACGATAGTCTCTCTTGACGAGTCTTCTACCAACATAAGCATAGGCAAGAGCCTTAATTCTTGCTTCGTTAGCTGTTCTATAAAGTCTGTGCTTTGAACCGAAGAAACCTTCAGTAAATTTTAAAACTTTCTTTCTACGAGCACGTGTAACTGTTCCACCTTTTACTCTCATGGTTTATCTCCTTACTTTGTGATAAGACGCTTTAAACGTCTTTCATCGGCTCTACTCATTAAAGTAGCCTTTCTTAATCTTCTCTTTTGGTTTTGTGTTTTGTTGTGGGCTAAGTGGTTGTGGTTTTGGCTAAAACGAACAACTTTACCACTGGCTGTAACTTTAAATCTCTTGGCAACAGCGCGTTTTGTCTTCATTTTGTTAGACATAAATCTTTCCTCCTATTTTTTTGGTAATGGTGATATAAAACAGAAATAGTATTTGCCTTCGAGCATTGGCTTTTTTTCTACAAAGCCATAATCTTTTAGCAAATCGATGAATTTGTTAAGAATAGCTTCTCCAGCTTCAACTTTGGTAACCATACGACCTTTCATGAATACAGAAACTTTAATTTTCATGTTCTTTTCTAAGAACTTAATGCATTGGTTAGCTTTTGTTTCTAAGTCGTGAGTACTTGTCATTGGAGTAAAGCGCATTTCTTTAATAACGACACTACTTTGATTTTTATGTGCTTCACGTTCTTTCTTTTGACGATCGAACTTTAATTTTCCAAAGTTGACAATCTTGCAAACTGCAGGACGTGCATTTGGAGAAACACAATAAAGATCAAGTCCGGCTTTTTCTGCTAAAGCTAATGCTTGCTTTCTTGGTAATACACCAAGAGATTCACCGTTTTGATCGATGACTAATACTTGTTGAAACGGAATGGTCTCATTAACGAGATCTTTTGAAACACGATTTGGTTTCACTGGCTGATTGATTGGCAAAATTCCTCCTTGCTAATAAAAACGGACGTCTGAGACGCCCGCAATAATTCCAATTGATTTAACAATGTGGCCTCAACCCATTCAGTATCTGAATCGGGTGTAGAGCGGGTGCTCTAGCTTTCCATATCTATTTTACTGAATAATGATACACCACAAGTATACACAAGTCAAGAAATTTTTATTCTTTTTAGCAATAAAATAATACAAGATTGGCTCAATTTATTCAATATAATTTATATTTGTTTTAGAAAGTAACTTCTTATAAGTTTTATCAATCAATATAGCGCCTAAAGGTGCACTTAATAATATTGATACTATCGCTCCTATTAAAACTATATTTCCACAGGTCAATCCTTCATTGAGAGCAATTGCACCTATAGAAGCTTGAACTGTTGCTTTAGGTATATATGATAGAACAATAAATAACTTTTCTTTAATATTGTAATTTGTTTTAATTAAACAAACTAATAATCCTAAACTTCTAAAGCATAAGGCAATTAATATTAATCCGACAATTATTGCTCCTTCAGAAGATAATATTGTTTTTATATCAAATATACAACCAACTAAGCTAAATAATAATATTTCAAAACCGCTTCATAAAGATTTATATTTGTTTTCAATTTGTTTAGCTTCAACCTTATTATTCCTATTTATAATAATGCTAATAAAAATTATTCCTAATAAACTTGAAAAGCTAATATATTGTTTTATGGTACTTTCAATAGTTAAAAGACCAAATGAAATTCCTAAAATTAAATACCAAATAAGTTTAGGTAAGTGAATCTTTTCGAAAATGTATCCACCAATTACGCCGAAAAACAAGATTATAAATAAACTTAAAAACATTTAAACCTCCCAATAGCATTAAAAAAGCTAATGCTCTATGACAAAAAATCATAGACGTCATTAGCTAAATAAGCGGTTTTGTTTAATAGTAAAACTTGGAAGACATCATTTCCATTAAATATATTAATTAAAAAATATATTTTGTCAATAAAAGCCGATGAGTTTTCATCGGCTATGTAATTATTATAAGTGATATTCCATTGGATAAGTGAGATATGAAATCTCTTCAAGTTCATCCAATGTTACAACGCCACTAGGAGCGACGAGTAAGCTAGGAATTCTATTAACAATTGTTGCACATGTATGTTCGACTGTTGCTGGTTTTACAACATGGAACTCAACATTTGGCTCGCCTTCAATTGTCCAGTCGCACATATCACCATCGTCTGGTCCATAAACTTTACCGATACATTGTGTTTCAATAACTGGTCCTTGGAATGTTTCTGTTGTAACAACAGCAGCCATACCAATACATTCGCCTTTAGGTAAAACTCTACCCATTGTTGATGAGTATAAATCTGTGTCGTGGAAGTATGGAACACATTTTTGAGTTTGAGATTTAATTGTCCAACCCATTTTATGTGCTAATGCTTCATTAGAGTTCCAAACGTATGATGGTTCTACTTCAACTGGATGGGCAATTTGTTCTTCAAATTCTTCAGGTGTTAAACCGACACCATGAGCTTTAGCTAATGCTAAACCATAATCTTCAACATTATAGGAAACTGCACCACAAATTTTGGTTATTTTATTGCATGAACCGCTGACCATACCAACCATGTTGACCCAGAATGTATCTTCCATACCAGAACCAACAAATGTACAATTATGTTCTTTAGCTAATACATCTAATTTGTTCATTCTAACTGGATCTGTTGTCCATGCATATGTTGCTTCTTCGCATGTTGTAATAACATTTATTCCTCTAGATAAGCATTTTACATAGTGATCATAACAATCGCTTACTAAGCTGAATAGTGTAACGATTGCAACATCTGCATCACATGAATCTAAAACTTCATCAGCATCTTTAGAGATAAGTACACCTGTTTTAACTCCTAACCCTGCAAAATCGCCAACATCCATTCCTACTACAGCTGGATTTACATCGATTGCACCGACAATTTCAGCTCCGTGTTCGTACAAATATCTTAAAATGTACTTTGCCATTTTACCGCAACCATATTGAACAACTTTAATTTTTTTCATAGAATATTTCCTCCTAAAATTTTTGTTCTGATAAAATTTTAAAGTCTCAACATGGTTGAGAGTCAATAATTTTTATAAAAAATTATTTAAAAGTTAATGGAACTTGCAGTCTTAAATACATCGATCTTTTTTGATCTGAAAAAACATTAAACTCTGTTATAACTTCACATATATAATTTCCACAAATTGTATAATTATTTTTAATGCAAAAATCTAATAGTTTTTTACCATATAAAACTTCTTCCTCAAAATCATCTAAATAAATGCAAGCATACATTCCGCTATCTAATCTTTTAACATTTTCTAAAGTAGGGAAATCATCATCGACAATTACGAATACTTCGTTAGAAATATATCTATTGTTGATAAAATCATCTTTATTAATGCTTGATCCTGCATTACAAAAATAAACTTGAGGTATATTATTGTCAATCATAGTATCTTTTAACGTTTTGAGTTCTTTTTCATACATACTAATATCATAATCATAAAAATTTGACTTAGTTTTCATAGTATATATTCTTCTATGAGGAATGTATTCAATTGTAATCATCCCTTTTTTAGGAGATGTTCTAAAACGTTCAATACTACTAATAGTTCTACTTATAGCGTTTAATGAATTGTTTAAATCGCTAATTTGATCTTTGATTTGACGTTTCTTTTTAATTAAAGTCGATTCGATCAAATTTAAATCATTGCTATTTAAAACATCTTTTATTTCAGATAAAGACATGTTTAATTCTTTCATGTATTGAATCATATCTAATCTAGCATTTTGATTAATAGAATAATAGCGATAATTGGTACTTTTATCTATAAAAATAGGTTTTAAAATACCTATTTCATCATAGAGTCTTAACGTTGAAATTGAAACGTGATTTAATTTTGAAAAATCACCGATTTTAATTAATTTGCTGTCCATAGTCTTCTCCAAAACTCTACATTTGGTTTAGAGTTTATAATAAAAAAGCCACATTAAAATGTGGCATTATTTTTACATCAATGATTTGTAAATAGCAATTACTTCTTCTTTTGTTGGTGTTTTTGGATTTCCTGGACAACATGCATCTGCAAGAGCAGAATCAGCTAAGAAGTCTAGATCTTTTTCTTTAACAATATTTTTTAAGTCAGCTGGAATACCAACAGCGATAGATAAGTCTTTTACTGCTTTACAACAAGCACTTCTATATTCTTCAGGTGTCATTTCATCTACACCTTTAACACCCATAGCACGTGCTATTTCACGATATTTTTCTCCAGTTGCATCAGCGTTATAAGCTAATACTGTTGGTAACAAGATAGAGCATGCTACTCCATGAGGTGTATCGTAAAGAGCTGAAAGTGGGTGAGCCATTGAATGAACAAGACCTAATCCAACATTAGAGAAGCCCATACCAGCGATGTATTGTCCTAAAGCCATGGCTTCACGACCTGATTTAACATTGTTGCATGCATCTTGAATGTTGTGAGAAATAATTCTAATTGCTTCTAAGTGGAACATATCTGAAAGAGTCCAAGCACCTTTAGTAATATATCCTTCTATTGCATGAGTTAAGGCATCCATACCTGTAGCTGCTGTTAAACCTTTTGGCATTGTTCCCATCATATCAGGGTCAACGACAGCAATTATTGGCATATCGTGTGGATCGACACAAACAAACTTTCTATGACGTTCTTCATCTGTTATAACATAATTGATTGTAACTTCAGCGGCTGTACCTGCTGTTGTTGGAACAGCAATAATTGGTAAACATGCTTTTTTAGTTGAAGAAGCTCCCTCTAGTGATCTAACATCAGCAAATTCTGGATTTGTAGCAATAATACCAATTGCTTTAGCTGTATCCATGCTTGAACCACCACCAACAGCGATTATATAATCAGCTCCACTATCTTTTAAAGCTTTAACGCCAGTTTGAACATTTTCAATTGTTGGGTTTGGTTTAATATTATCGTAAAGTGTGTATTCTAAACCAGCTTCTGTAAGTAAATCTAATACTTTATTTACTACTTTGAATTTTACTAAATCTGGATCTGTACAAACAAAAGCCTTTTTAAAACCCCTGCCTTTTACTTCAGGTACAATATTTTGTATTGCGCCATATCCGTGGAAACTTGTTTCATTAAGATTAAAACGATAAGACATATTTTTACCTCCTACTTATGTTTTAAAACCGCTTTAATTATAACAATATTAAAATATATTTAAAATAAGCGCCTTTTTTGTTAAATTTCCATTTGAAAAATATAGAAAAATAAAATTTAAAATAATTAAATTTTGCTGATATTTTTGCATTATTTTTAGACTTTTTAAAATGAATTGAAAGCAAAAAGGCAAAAAATAAGCAATGTAAAATTTTTTTAGAAAACAGAAAATGCCGCGAGGGGAAGGCGGCATTTTCTATAATTAGACCACTAACTATCTATTTTGGCTTTCAACTAGTTCATAACTAATTGAGACATTGCCATTTTCGTCTTCTGTTGCAACTCTGACAAATGTGGCTTTTGTTTTTATATCATCTTTAATTGATACTTTGTAATATGTTGATGAATCAATAACTTCTGTACTTAATTTATATTTAACACCATCGAGTGTTAACTTAATTTCGACTTCATTATCTTCTTCATCACTTTCAAATGAATAAGATTCAACTGTCTTTCTATTTTGAACTACTTTATAACTATATTCTGATGATTTAAGTCCATCTTTAACTTCTTCACTTTGCTCCATTTCAATGTAACTATATTCATCAGTTTTAATTGTTAATTCAACTTCATTTTCGTCTTCGACATGATCTTTATATGCTTTGTGTGAAGTTTCGGTTGTTCCTTTAAATTCGTATTCGACATCTTCAGCAATTACTGCGACACCTTTATATCCGTTTTTAGATTCGGTTTTTTCATAACCTAATTCAGTATCAGTTATGGAAGATGTCATGTTTCTTGTAATGTTATAGTAAAGAACAAGAGTTGTGTCAATTTCAGCAGTTGAAACAACAATGTTAACTGTTTGTTTGATTGAATAATCAGCTCTATCAGATTCACTTAAAACATAGTTAATTGAAACACCTTCATCAATTAATAAATCAACTGATGGTAAAATAGCAATTACTTGTTGAACTTGTTCATCAGTCATCTCAGATGTATTTTCATGATGACCCCAACCATGACCCCATGGATTATTCCAGTGGTCATGATCTTTATTCCACCATTCATCTTTTTCATGATCGTGGTCTTTGTCATAATTTGGATAATCAACTCCAAATCCTTCATCCTCATCAGAAGCATCAATGATAGTTTCATTATCATCGTTAGCTATCTCGTTATTTTCTTCATCATCAGCTAAATCTTGATAACTTGAGTGTCTCATACTAGCTGTAGGTAAAACTTGATTATTAGACAAAGCAGCTAATCCTGTTGTCATTTGATAGGCAATAGTATTACTTTCTGCAACACTGACATATTCTTGACCAACATTTACTATGGTACTTTCATCAGTTTTACTATCGATAACATTATCAGATTTTCCTGTATTATCAATTGATAAATTTGAACATGAAGCAAGTGATAAAGCGACTACTGGAAGTAATAAAGCAATAATTTTTTTCATAAATAATTCTCCTTTTGCTATTTACTATTAATATCTTTTAAAAAGACTATTTATTGGATTTTTTATAAAAAACATAAATTTTTTATTACAAAATAATAATTTTGTCAAAATAAAAAGAAATTTGTATTTACAAAA